>Ga0105356_10002324_pt1 | contig 18980 bp, 17 predicted proteins | sample GOMGulsemesocosm_3_FD_83502 | JGI IMG/M metagenome (GOLD analysis project Ga0105356, IMG submission 83502) | Methane-oxidizing microbial communities from mesocosms in the Gulf of Mexico - GOM9D Gulf of Mexico | ecosystem: Environmental > Aquatic > Marine > Cold seeps | place: Gulf of Mexico... | reverse complement strand
ACCGAAGAAATCGTGGAAGCCTGCAACAGTCAGAGGACCAACAGAACCCCAGCACAGGAAGCTCAATACTGATGAAACAAGAGTCGCTACAACACAAGTGATGTAGAACGCAGAAGGTTTCATACGCTCAGATACTGCAAAGTGCAGCAGAACGTTCACGATACCGGCAAATACAGCCAGGAAGAAGATGAAGATCTGGAAGTTATTCAGACCTGGAAATACAGCAGGATCAACATTCTGAGCCCGTGCGTTCACCATATCACCACCAATCCATAAAGACTTGATTGAATCCATAAAGGCAACGGAAGCAGGATAATCAGGACCTTCATACATGATGTAGTACTGAGAAGCCCAAATAGCGAAGCCAATAATGTAATAAACAGTTACACCGATGAAAAAGCCAACCAGCTTTTCAATAGTAGCGTTAAAAACGTTACGACGGCGAATACCACCGGAATCAACCAGCATTAACCCCACAACAACGAACAGCGCTCCAACCGTGCCGGAGGCATAGAGAAGGTTTTGCACGAGCTGGCTTAACGTCACCTGCTCCGCAAATATTGCAACTTCAGACATAGAAAAATCCACGTATTAGTAATAGTTATATTTCGAGTTTCCTTAACATTTATTGCGGCGTTATTCCCCTTCACCGCAATGGGCATGAATCTATTCCCCTAGTGAAAGTAAGTCTATTGCCTCTAGTGATTACCTATTAGGAGGTAAGTTTAGACTCAAAGACATATAACCATTTTTCTGTTAGAAGCTAAAATCCATGTATATAGTCCAATGCCGCCAAAGGGAGACTGAATTACCGAATAAAACCCGGCACAGGCAAGATAGGTATAACGATGTTTTAGCGGGCACAAAAAAGGCGACTCAAAAGCCGCCTTTTTTATTCATTGCTGAATCTACATGTTTACCAAGCTTCTACTGACTCAGTTCCAGTAGCAGCTTATTCAAACGCTGAACGTAGGAAGCAGGGTCATCCAGTTGACCACCTTCAGCAAGCTGGGCTTGATCAAGAATGATAGAGGCCAGATCAGTGAAACGTTCATCGTTGCTTTCGCTGTTCAGCTTTTCAACTAATGGATGCTCAGGGTTGAGTTCCAGTGTTGGTTTGCTTTCAGGCATGGCTTGGCCGGCGGCTTCCATGATGCGACGCATTTGTGCGCCCATGTCATACTGCCCTACTACCAGACAGGCTGGAGAATCAGTCAGACGGTGGGTGATTCGTACATCTTCTACACGCTCGTCCAGGTTGGTCTTAACACGCTCAACTAGATCCTTGAATTGCTCAGCCACTTCTTCCTGCTGTTTCTTCTCTGCTTCGTCTTCAACGCCGCCCAGATCCAATTCACCTTTAGCAATATCCTGGAACTGTTTGCTGTCGAAGTCGCTAAGGTGGCTAACCAGCCAGTCATCAATGCGATCAGACAGCAGCAGTACTTCGATGCCTTTTTTGCGGAACACTTCGATGTGTGGGCTGTTTTTAGCGGTATTAAAGGAATCAGCAACAACATAGTAAATCTTGTCCTGACCTTCTTTCATGCGCTCGATATAACTTTCCAGTGAGATAGCCTGCTCTTCAACATCATCGTGCGTCGTGGCGAAGCGTAATAGCTTGGCAACTGCCTCTTTATTAGCGAAGTCTTCGGCTGGACCTTCTTTCAGAACGGCACCGAACTCTTTCCAGAAGGTGGCGTATTGTTCAGGATCTTTCTTGGCCAGTTTACCCAGCATATCCAATGTACGTTTGGTTAAAGCGCCACGCATTTTGTCGATTTGAGGGTCTTTCTGTAGGATTTCACGAGAGATGTTCAGTGACAGGTCGTTAGAGTCAACCACACCCTTAATGAAACGCAGGTAGTTCGGCAGGAACTGTTCGGCGTCATCCATGATGAATACACGTTGGATGTACAGCTTCAGGCCGTGCTGTGCATCGCGGTTCCACATATCAAATGGCGCACGTTTTGGCAGGTATAACAGGCTGGTGTACTCGAGGTTACCCTCAACCTTGTTGTGGCTCCAGGTCAGCGGGTCTTCGAAATCGTGAGATACGTGCTTGTAGAATTCTTTGTACTCTTCGTCTTCTAATTCGCTACGTGAGCAAGTCCACAGCGCTTTAGCGGCGTTAACAGCTTCGTACTCAGGCGTTTTAGGTGCTTCTGGCTCTTCGCCTTCTGCTGGTTCGGCAGGTGGTGCAATCTGCTCCAACATCTCAACAGGTAGAGAAATGTGATCGGAGTATTTACGAACCAATGTACGCAGGCGCAAATCATCAGCGAATTCGGCTTCATCAGTTTTCAGGTGCAGCGTTAAACGTGTACCGCGATCTGCTTTATCAATCGTTTCAATAGTGAAGTCACCTTCAGCAGCAGAGTGCCAACGAACGCCTTCCGAAGCGCTTGTACCTGCGCGACGTGTTTCAACAGTTACGTCGTCAGCAACGATAAAGGCTGAGTAGAAACCGACACCAAACTGACCAATCAGTTGAGAATCTTTTTTCTCGTCGCCCGTCAGGTTTTTCAGGAATTCACCAGTACCGGATTTAGCAATCGTACCCAGGTTGGCAATCACTTCATCGCGTGTCATGCCGATGCCGTTATCAGAAATGCTGATAGTATTAGCATCTTTGTCGAAGTCGATGCGAATTTTCAGTGTCGCGTCGTCTTCATACAGCGCGTTATCAGCCAGGGCTTCGTAACGTAGTTTGTCAGCGGCGTCAGAGGCATTAGAAATTAGTTCGCGCAGGAAGATTTCTTTGTTGCTGTACAGCGAGTGAATCATCAGCTGCAGCAGCTGTTTTACTTCCGTCTGGAAGCCAAGGGTTTCTTTTTGTGTTTCAACGGACATTAAAACGTCTCCTGAGATGTTAACAATAGTGAGCTGCAAAGGCGCTGAACGCCCTTCTGCAACCGGTAATTACAAAGACCAACCTGCGCAAACAGACTGACCTGGTTTATGTTCTGTACCGGATAGATGGGGTTGCTGAAATGCTTTTCAAGTGGGGGGAATGCATAAAACATACTGTCATGTCGACAGAGCGAAGCGGCGGAGAGATCTTTTTAGCTAGAATTAAGCCCCCTCTCACAAGGTGAATGGCGTAGCCAGAGATAACAGCCTGGGCTGACAATAAGAGAAAGTGCCCTGGGCATTTGTTTACCCTGAAGGGCACAAGCGGGATGACAAAACTCCGCTGCTACACCCTAGTGCTTATCCTCTATAAAACAAGATCCTTCGACCAGCGTTTTGAGCGTACGGGAACGGAATTCACGACGATACAGCACGGCAACCACCCATGCCGAACCCACCATAAAGGCGTAGGGGTGAATAAACCACAGCAACAGAGCGAGACTAAAATAATAGGAGCGCAGCCCCATGTTGAAGGAGTAAACCGCCAAACTGGTCAGTTTACTTGCCGTTTTAGCGTGATTATCACGGTCTTCATCCGAATAACTATCATCGTCGAATAATGGTGCACTGCCGATCATAATCGACATAAAACCATACTGACGAATACACCAGGTAAAGGTGAAAAAGGCGTACACATAAAGGAATGCCAGGAACAGCACTTTACCCTGCCAGCCACGACTGCTGAGATAATCAGTAAAAGGCAGCTCCAGCAGAAAATCAGTTGCGCTATCGGTCGCACCGAGAACCGCTAACAGACCGGCAATAATCAGCAGGCTGCTGGACGCCAGAAAAGTTGCCGTACGTTCCAGGTTGCCGATCACCGAGGTATCAGCAATACGGCCATCACGTTTGAGCAGCACACGCATCCATTCATCAATGTAACACTGCAAGGCACTTTGCAGGCGGTGTTTGCGCTTAGAATAGTAGCGTGAAAACCAGGCATAGCCGAACCAGCATAGGAAGAACCAGCCGGTGGCGTAATAGTCGAGTCGGTCAAAGTCGAACATGGGTGTTGAAGCCTATCTAATTAAAAGTTGTCATTTCGATCAGCGGGAGAAATCTTAATGCTTAACAAAAGATCTCTCGCTTTCACTCGAGATGACAGGACTATTTTCAGAATGATACGTTAGCAATAAGGTGCAGTTACGACAGCACAGCGATATAAATGTTCGCTATTATTTCATTAGCAATTCAAATAGTTAAACTAACTTTCCAGAAATTGTGCAACATGTTCGACGGCGCATCTAGCTAAAACCTGTGGGTTGTAGCCACCTTCCAGAACAGAGATAACACGTCCATCGGCATAGTCATTTGCGGCATGGCAAATTAGATCGGTAATCCAGGCGTAATCACTTTCAACCAAATTCAGTCCTGCCAGCGGATCATCTTTATGCGCATCGAAACCGGCAGAAACAAGGATCAATTGCGGCTGGTGCTGAAACAGTGCCGGCAGCCAATCACGCTCAATCGCTTTGCGAAAAACATCACCTTTAGTGCCAGATTCAAGCGGCGTATTCACAATGTTTTCGCGTTCAATATCAAAGTATCGATGCGGATAAAACGGGTGTTGAAAACTGGAGCATACCAGCACGGAAGGATCATCTTTGAAAATATCCACGGTACCATTGCCATGATGCACATCAAAATCAAGAATTGCGACACGTTCAAGGCCGTGTTCAGCCATGACATAGCGCGTCCCTATCGCGATGCCGTTGTAGATACAAAAGCCCATACTTTGCGCCGCTTCGGCATGGTGTCCCGGCGGCCTCACAGCGCAAAAGGCGCGCTGATAATCGCCGGCCATGATTTCATCGGCAGCTTGCACGATACTGCCTGCTGCGAGGTTGGCGGCGCTGACACTGTGTGGACAGAGTTTGGTATCCGGGTCGAGCTCAATCAAGCCCTGCTGCGGTGAGGATTTCAATACATGCTCAACATGCGCTTCAGGGTGTACGCGAAGTATTTGTTCACGGGTGACAGGCTGAGCCTCACGCTCAATGACTTCCTGAATCAAGCAGGTATCCCGAAAGTGCTGTTCAATAGCGTGCAGGCGTTCAGGGCTTTCGGGGTGGCCATTTCCCATGTCGTGCAGGACACAATCGGAATGGCTGATAACGGCGGTTTTCATGCGAACAAAACACCTTATTAATTCGTCATTCTCGCGCACAAGGTGAATTGCGAAGCAAGAGAAGGCAGCCTGGGCTGGGCCGGAATCCTTTTTTTAAAAGCGTGGATACCGGCTCAGGGCCGGTATGACGGCTTTGGAAGAAAGCTAGGAGGCTAGTCGCAACTGGCCCAGGTAATGATGTGATCTTCCCAATCATCAAAAGGCACACTCTCTTCGGAGATCACTTTGCCAGTCACAGCAATGCCTGCTTCAAGCACCGTATCGTGAGTGCCGGTTATGAGAGGATGCCAATCGGGTAAATCCTCACCTTCGGCAATCAGACGATAAGCGCAGGTGTTCGGCAGCCATTTGTATTCCAATACATTTTCAGGCGTAAGCTCGACGCAATGTGGCACCAACACTGTACGGTTCTGATAATCGGTGCAGCTGCATTTTTCCTGATCAAGATAACGACATACCAAATGGGTGAAATACACATCACTCGTATCTTCACACTCCAGCTTTTCCAGGCAGCAGCGCGCACAACCATCGCAGAGTGATTCCCACTCCTGCTTATCCATCTCCTGCATGGATTTGCTTTTCCAGAAAGGTTTTACTGTATCGGCCATAAGGTTAACGCTCTTCTGGAATTAAATTAGCTTGCTGTTGTGGTCGTTATTGAAACGATCTTCAAGTTTGGGGGGCATTTGCAGAAAATAACCCTGCTCGGCGATAGCCAACACCACTTCTTCACGATCAACGCGGGCCAGCTTACGCTCCGGCTTAAGTAGTAAGGTCATTGCAAACTGGGGTTTTCCAAACATCTTAAGCAGTGGTTCCGGCACGCGTTCCAGGTCTTCTTTCTTATCGACATACAGATACATGCCTTCTTTTTTGGCGCTGCGATAGATAGTACATAAAATCGACATGGTCAGATCTTCCCTTCCATAGTACCTAGCAGTGATAGCAATTCATCACCAAACAACGTTTTTTTCCAGACTGGCAAATTAGCAGGTAGCACGGCATTACCGCTAGTCATCAGCTCAACGAGCATTGCTACCAATGTTTTTCTGTTGAGCAGCAATTCCGGAATTAAGCCGCTTTTTTCGGCAATCTGACTTAACAAAAGTTGCAGTTCCTTAACCAAAGGTTTTGCGCGTGGAGGCAAGGTATCAGGAAAAGCCGAGGCTTTCGCTTCGCAATTTTGAGCCTCTTCAATAAGCGCTAGCACGGTATCGCCATCCTCTCGGACGAAACGGCGCCTCATGCCTTCAGTGCGAGCTAATGCTTCAAGAGTGTTGGGTTGCCTTTGGGCAATTTCCAACAGTTGTGGATCTTTAAAGAGAAATCCACGGGGGATATTTCGGCTACGGGCTTCAATTTCACGCCATTTCGCCAAGCCATAAACAATCTGTAGCTCATCCAATGTTAACCTGTTAGCACCTTTTACGCGCAGATAAGCATCTGCCGGATCAATGCTTCGGCCTTGTTTGTTAAGCATGCCATCAATTTCCTGCTCAACACATTCAAGCCAGCCTTTATCGCCTAAAGCAACCAACTGCTGTTGATAGATTTCAGCTAAAAAGGTGACATCCAGAGCGGCATAACTAAGTTGTTTGTCGGATAATGGGCGTTGCAGCCAATCGGAGCGTTGCTCCCCCTTCGGCAAGTCCACCTGAAACACTTCATCAACCAGATTTTTATAGCCGATGGAAAGGCCCGAGCCTAGAAAAGCTGCACCTACCTGTGTGTCATAGAGCGCCGCCGGTTTGCAGTTAAGGAAAGTACTGAAAACTTCCAGATCTTCAGAGCAGGCATGCATAATCTTTACGATTGCAGGGTTTTCCAGCAAGGAGATCAAAGGCCCAAAGTCAGTGATTGTTAGTGGATCAATCAGGTAGCAGTTTTGCTCTGTGCCGATCTGAAACAATGCAGCTAACGGATAGAAGGTGTTTACGCGCATGAACTCAGTGTCCAGCGCAACACAGTCATTAGTAGACCAGTCGGATGCCGCTTGCTGCAACTCACTATCAGTAGCGATGTAGGTGTAATCTGGAGTATCTAGCGGTTGTGATGTCAAAGGGGACTCAGTGTATTATCAAATAAAATTAATCGAAAATATCGTAATTAACATGATCTGTGGCTGGACTCGGTCAGGTCAGGCTTTAGCCCTACCTGCATAGGTCCGGTGCTGATATCAATTAATGCTTTGGCGGCCTCGTAGGGCATGCGCCAATGTGCCACCATCCACAAACTCAAGTTCACCACCAAGCGGCACACCATGAGCAATGCGGGTAATTTCAATGTTAAAAGGCTGCAGCTGTACGGCGATATAGTGCGCCGTGGCCTCCCCTTCAACAGTCGGGTTAGTCGCCATAATTAATTCGTCGATATGATTTTCCTTGACCTGTTGTACCAGCAGATCAATACCAATATCGTGCGGACCAATACCGTCGATAGGAGATAAATGCCCCATCAATACAAAATAATGGCCTCGGAACAGATTCGTTTGCTCAATAGCCAGCACATCCACTGGTGATTCCACCACACATAGTTTGCCGGCATCACGTTTCGGGTCAGCGCAGATTCGGCACAACTCCGTTTCACAGAGTGTGCGACATTGCTGACAATGACCTACTTCTTTGATCGACTCGGCAAGTTTCTGAGCTAGGCGGAATGCCCCTTCTCTATCACGCTCAAGCAAATGCAGCGCCATGCGTTGAGCCGATTTTGGGCCCACACCGGGCAAACAGCGCAGCGCTTCAATGAGTTGATCGACCAGTGGACTAAAAGACATATTTATATTAAATCAGTTTATTAACAGTGGGTTAAAATGGCATCTTAAAGTTCGGCGGCATATTTAGCCCCGATGCCATGCTCGCCATATTTTCTTTGTTCAAGTTCTCGACACGACGCACTGCGTCGTTAACAGCAGCCGCCAACAGGTCTTCAAGAATTTCCTTGTCCTCAGCCAACAGTGATGAGTCAATATCAACACCGCGCACATCGTAACGCCCCGTCATTGTTACCTTAACCAAGCCAGCGCCGGACTCACCCGTTACCTCAGCATTAGCAAGCTCTTGCTGTTTCTTCTGAAACTGCTCCTGCATTTCCTGAGCCTGTTTCATTAAATCGCCTAAATCAGGTGTCATTTTATGTACCTCTTTACATCAATTTCTAGTGTTCATGTTATTTCGTCGACCAACCTGTCATTTCAACCAACAGGAGAAACCTTTTACGCCGGCGTTATAGTGATCTCTCTTTGTTCGAAATGACAACATCTTATGTCATACCGACTGCACAGGAGGGATCTTTTGTTGTACACCGACGCCTATCAGCTGTTTAAGCCTTTAATCAATTGGCTTGATGGAATCCTCTTCAAGCGTTGCGTCAAACTCGGTAACCCAGCACTGTACATTCTCATCCTTTTTCAGCGCATCGTGGGCGGCCTGCAAACGCTCACCTTTGATACGCTGCTCCCAGGCTCCGGGGCTCTCCTCTGTCGAATCACCCGCTTGTATCACTACCTTAACGGCACTACTGAGTGTTTCTGACAAGGCTTGTTCAATACGGCTTTGATGGCTGGCATTGAGCAAATCAATATATTGTGGATCAATCCGCAGGTTAACCTGTGTTTCTACACGCGAATCAAAGACACACTGCAGAAGGATATTACGCGTCATGCCTCGGATAGGTGACTGATGAGCCACCTTTATCCAATCATCATTATTATTGAGGTCTGTAAGCGGAAACCGTTCAGTGTTACGTGTTTCAGCCGTTACTGTCGGCGCTTTTTGTGCAGTGTCTTTTTCTATCGGCTTGCTGGTAGCGGCAGCTTGCTCATCGCTCTCAAAAACAGTTGTAGGTGTTTGACTAGCGGAGGCTTGCTCGGGACTTTTTGCAACGGAACTATCTTGTTCCAACGAATGCTGAGCATATTCCGCATATTCATCGGAAGAAAGCTCTGAAACGGGTAACTCCGTAGGAGCCTCATTGATTTGCTCTTTTAATGCTGACCTTGACGCCTGACTATGAACAGCCTCACTCGCTGGTGTACTTCGAAGATGCGGTTTGCTTGGTTCTGGTTGGCTTTGCGCAGCTCCGGGGGCTTCATTATCAACGACCAAGTCCAGCTTGGTGCGGGCTGTAGGGCTAGCTTGAGAAGTAGCCTCACCTCTGGCTACTGCCAAAGCCTGTGCTGCTTTGCCCTGTCCTGCAGGTAAGCGCGTTGTCGGTGTTTTCGAGCTCGTATCTGAGGGCGTTTGAACTACTGTATCAGCCGTTGAAACGCTTGACCGCGCACCGGCTTGATCACTTACGGCTAGCGCCTGTTCAGATCGCTTATCCGTTAGTTTTTTTTTAGGGTTTTCAGGCTGTGCGCTATCAACTGGTGAAAACGCCAACATGCGCAGCAACACCATTTCCAGTCCGGCTTTAGGCTCTGGATTCAACGGCAGGTCACGACGGCCGATTAAGGCAATTTGATAATACAGTTGCAAGTCCTCGGCGCTGATCTGAGCAGCGTAATCACGTAGCTTTTCAGCTAATGTCGCATCACTACTTGCTGCGTCAGGCACGGCCTGTGTGACGGCGATACGGTGCAGCAGTGAAATCAGCTCTTCAAGTACCGATGCATAATCAGGAGAAAATTGCGCAAGTTCATTAATTTGTTCCAATACAGCCGCAGCGTCTTTAGCTAACAAGGCCTGAAAAATCTGCTGTACACGGCCACGATCAATGCTGCCTAACATGGTGCTGACATCGGTTTCCAGCACCGAGTTTTCACCAAAGGCAATCGCTTGATCCGTCAGGCTCAAGGCATCACGCATACTGCCATCGGCGGCGCGACCCAGCTGCCAAAGGGCCGCTTCGTCATACTCAATTTGCTCTTCGCCAAGTACAAATTTCAGGTGTTCGGCAATACGCTCTGGCGACATGTTTTTCAGATTAAACTGCAAACAGCGTGATAAAATCGTTACCGGTAGTTTTTGCGGATCTGTTGTCGCTAACAGGAATTTAACGTGCGGCGGTGGCTCTTCCAGCGTTTTAAGCAAAGCATTAAAACTGTTATTGGAAAGCATGTGCACCTCATCGATCAGGTACACCTTGTAACGCGCCCGCGTTGGCAAGTACTGCACGTTATCCAACAGCTCGCGGGTATCTTCTACTTTGGTACGTGATGCTGCATCGACCTCAATCAGATCAATACAACGTCCTTCATTAATCTCAACACAGGAAGAACAGGTTCCACAGGGCTCAGAAGTAACCCCCTGCTCACAGTTCAAGCACTTGGCCAGAATACGGGCAATGGTGGTTTTACCCACACCGCGTGTACCGGTAAAGAGATAGGCATGGTGCAAACGATTATGGTCCAGCGCATTGATCAACGCTTTGAGCACATGCTCCTGCCCCACCATTTCTTTAAAGGTGCGGGGGCGCCATTTACGAGCTAATACCTGATGATCCATGAAAACCTGGTCGTTGTGATTCATGCAAAAAATAGAGGGCTCTATGCTAGCGATTCAAGGCTTGTATCACCAGTGAAAATTAAGCCGAAAAGGAATTTCTTTTGAACGTGTGACAGAGATAAAACGCGGATAAGATTAAGGTGGCGACTCCTACCAGCCACACCCCGGCACATGAGTTCACTGTTACCGTTGCTCCCTTCCGGGCCTGGCGGAGTTCACAATGTATCATTGCGGAGGGACCAATAGAAGTCACCATAAAATCGACGGGCATTGTGGCCTAATGACTCGGGAGATTCAAGGTGCTAAAGGAATAAATTCCTGCAGATTGAATGTATAGCGGCCCTCCGCACTTTAGACCCTCGCTTCTTTAACCCCAGGTTCCATAATAATTCGCAAAACCGGCCAGCTAAACACATACATTGAAAACAGTGAACGCTGCACGTAGGATGATGAACCAGATCCTAGGCATTAATTCTTTCGGAAAGTTATGAACAATCCCACGCTAACCAGCATATTGAGTAAAGCAGAAAATAAAGAAACTTACTTTGGTCCTCAAGGCTTTATTATTTTTACCACAGAAAGCGAACTAGAGACGGCTCAACATGGCTACGGTGCTCATCCCGGCACCGACGACTGGAAAAAATCCTGGCTAGTGATTGCGCGCGATACCGAACTTGGTGACCCCTACTTTGTCGATATAAGTGACGAGGAACTGCCTGTTTATACGGCAAGCCATTGCGAAGGCTCATGGCAATCAGAACTGGTGGCCACATCACTTGAGCGTTTTTTACAGTGCTTAACCTTACTTCTGGAAAATGGTCATCAAAAAAATACCCAGCTCGTTCCTGACGAAGCAACAATTGAAGATAAAGATACGTTAACGCAATTAAAAAACAGCCTTGTTAATACCTCAGGTTGTGAGAATTTCTGGCTACTGTTTTTCGAATGCTATCTCGACTGGTTAGAAGATGACGATAGCTACTAAACTGATTTAACACCCGAAAGAGTATCTTTAGACATGGCTGAAAACCAACCAAATAGTCCATTACACGGCGTCAAGCTTGAGCAAATTGTCACAAAACTCGCCGATCACTATGGCTGGGAAGAACTCGCCGAGAGAATTAGTATTAACTGTTTTAAAAAAGACCCTTCGGTGAAATCCAGTTTAAAATTTCTACGAAAAACCCCCTGGGCTCGAGAGAAAGTTGAAGAGCTGTATATCCGCTCGTTTACAGATCAAAATCCATGGGGAAATCTATAACAATCAAGTCGCACCAGTAGTGATTATTATCAATGCTCATGCCCTGGCGCATGTTCGTGTTGATGCTGCTCTTTAATTTCATCACTGTTAAGCGCTGGCAAGTCTTTCATTTCAACAACACTTGGTAAGCGCATCACACCAATGCCATGACGATAGACGTTTTCAGCACCCAAATATCCGGTGGTCATCAAGGCCGCAGTGCTGAACCATAACCAGAGGATAAAAATCATGCTGAGCTTATCTTTTACGATGAAAATGCTCCACAATGCAGCAATAACCCACAAACCCAATGTGGGTAACGCCCAGTTTCTATGAACCGTCATAGCCTCATGAGAAAGCGCATCATGAGCGACTGAATTATAAGCCAGCCAACCCGTTAGCACGGTAATAATGCTGATGAGCGTTCCGGACCATAAATTCCATTGCGCTGCCGCCAACAGTGACGATCCTCGGCTGCTATTTTTTGCAAAGAAAGCCAATGTGTAAAATAACGTTGCCATGATGAGCAGCGCAATTGAAAAATGCACCAGCATCGGATGGTAGTTAGGGATAATTTCCATTTTACGATTACTTCCCTTTCACCTGCTGGTAAACCTCAGTGCTGCCATCTTTTTTAATTAATAGCACGGCATAATCATCATACCGATCACCCATTTCCATGCCAGGGCTACCCATTGGCATACCCGGTACTGCCAGCCCCATGGCATCCTGCGGCGGGTCGTTCAAAAACCGCTGCATAATCGCAGCAGGGATATGACCTTCAAAAACATAGCCATTGTTAGACACAGCCGTGTGGCAGGACTGTATATTGGCATCAATACCCTGCTGCTCTTTGATGAGTCCAAGATCAGCAGAGTGATGCAACAACGTTGCAAAGCCTGCCTCCTCAAGATGATCAACCCAGCCTTCACAACAACCACAGGTTGGGCTCTTATAAACATCTAGAGTCACTTGGTTTGTTTGGGCTGATTCAACCTGGTTGGTAGTTTGCGGTTCCGAAGCCTCATAGCAGGCTGGCAGGAGCAACAATAATGGCAAGATACACAGCCAACGTTTAGCTTTAAATACAGTTTTCATAATGATTCCGGATAAAAAATTAAGCTGAACAGGCAGCAAGCAGCCCCGTAAACAACAAAAGCACAATGACGATGAGAATGCTTTTAAACATAAGCTAATTTACTGTCTACATGTTTCAAGTACAACGACTGGGACATTGATTGAGCAAGGAAGTTTGGGCAAGACCCAGCAAACTATCGATCGAAATATTGAATCGAAGTGATCTAATTATTCAATTTTATAAATCAGTCGCTCAACAGTAGGATGTAACTGTAACCAACGATGCAGTCATGGAGAAAACGAATGCCAACACACGTACCGAATACTATTTTCAAAACCCGTATCAGAAATGAAGAACTGGGCGGCCCTAACCCCTTTGAGTGGAAAGACCTAGGCAGCGATGAAATTTTCAAAGACAAAAACGTTGTCCTGTTCTCTCTGCCTGGTGCTTTTACACCCACCTGCTCCACTTCGCACTTGCCACGTTACGAGGAACTTTACGAAGAGTTCAAGGCTCAAGGTGTTGATGCCGTAGTGTGTTTATCGGTGAATGATGCCTTTGTGATGTACCAATGGGGCAAAAGCCAGAATGCTGAAAATGTATTCCTTTTACCCGATGGCAATGGTGAATTCACCCGTAAAATGGGTATGTTGGTGGACAAAGACAACCTAGGATTTGGCCAACGTAGCTGGCGCTATTCGATGTATGTTGAGAATGGCGAAGTGAAGAAATTGTTTAGCGAAGCCGGTTTTGAAGATAACTGCGAAACTGACCCGTTTGAAGTATCAGATGCCGATACCATGTTGAACTACCTGAAAAACCGCTAAAAATTCAGGGAGAGGAGCCGCTATGCTGCACTCCCTTTTTTCGTTCATTTCTTTTAAGTCAGCTTTACCGTTAGCTTCGGCCCACAACAGCACAGCTAATAAGGCCACCCACAATACCTGCCAAATGAGCTTGCGGATAAGCAGGCCAGCCAGAAGCAACCAATAACGTGCTTTGTTGACTGCACTCCCAAATCACCTTAGCAACACAAATCAGCATTGGCGCGACACCTAGCAAGCCTTTGTTACCTTGCCAGTGACGCCATAGAGCCAAGGTTAATGGAGCGAACAACACCCCTGACAAACCACAGTAATAAAGCAACGACGACCATGGCGAGAGTAGTAAGCCGTTAACAGCCACAAAGCCTGCTAACAAGGCGATCAATAAGCGTTTCGGTGATTTCACTTCCAGATAGCAACCAATACAGAAAAAGGCCAGTGCATCCCACCATAAATGGTCAAAACTGCTGTGCACTAGGTGCCCACTGATCAGCCGCCACCACTCACCTTGTTCAATTGCCACGATATCAAAACAAAACAGCATTAGCGCATTTGGCATCAGTGATAACAACACAGCAAAGAACGTAACCGCCATTGTCACCCAAGGCACAACCAAGCCTGCAGCCCTCTTCCCCCCACCGAGCCAAGGAAAGAGAGCCAGGTTTTGCAGAGTTTTATGTTGTGCGGATTTAAGCATGATTAAGCGCTTTTATGATTCACCGCAACGATGGTTTTGCTTCGATAGATGCCCAGCCCCACCAAGCCAATCAACAACAAACCCCACGGCCCGATGGCACCACCTCCTGAACCAAGTCCAGCACTGGGTTTATTGAACATGAGCTGTGATTGATCAACACGGTTAGTTTGCACTGGTTGCTGTTGACGTTGTTCGCGTGCGATCTGCTCCGTTAAAACACGAGCCTGATTGTTTCTCGCAATACCCAATTGCTGGAATTGCTCATCAGCCACCACAAGCATTGAGGTGTAATCCGTCACTAAACCATACTCAAGAGCAACATCAGTTATAGCCTGCTCCTGATCCGCATTGACGCCAAAGTAGTCCATTTGCGCCTGTAAATGTTCGATCTCAGCAAAGGCCCACAGACGTTCCAACTCAGGATTTTCTGTACTATTTTCAGGCAAGCTCACGTGAGTTTGGTATTGACGCAATTCACCGCCAACGGTGCCTGTTAACTGCACATCAATCTCACCTGCCTGCCAATAATGACCAAATACAATGAGTTGCTTACCACGATATAAACTACCAATGGTTGCGGGAGTAACGTCTGTAACGCGCTGCCCTTTGATTTTTAACTCAACATCACGTAATGATTGATGCGTCATTTTGCTGGTGGCCAGCATCAATTGACCGACAATATCATCGGCATTTGACACTGCCATTGCAAAGCCATTGGAGACTTGCGTCATACTCTCCAATAATGGTCGGTTAGCACTATTACCCATAATGAAGGTGAACAGGCGCACATCACGTTGTTCAAGCAGCTTGATAAACGCCTTTTTCTCCGTTGTTCCAACATTAGCGACGCCGTCGGTGACCAAAATAATGGCAGCGCTGCGATCAGAATCGAGCTTATTAAGTCCCATTTTCAAACCGGCATACAGATTGGTACCACCATCAGGCTGAAAGTTTTCCAGGCGAGTTAATAGCGCATTCACAGACTCAGTATTCACGACTTGGAAACCACCGCTGAAGTCTATGGCTCTATTGTTGAACATCACCACCCGAAAACGATCCTGTGGGCCTAACTTGCCTAAACCCTGACGTACGCCTTCAACCAAGGTGGCGTATTTACCCTGCATAGAACCTGAAATATCAAGGATAAACACCCAGTCCCGGCCCGCATTAAGCAGTGCCAGATCATCACCCGGCGTTAAAGTCAGCATAAAGGTGCCTTTGGTTTTACCACTCTCTTCAGAGCCTTGACGATAGACCACCATATCAAGCGAAGCAGCCAAACCTTCGGCATGACGCCAGTACACTAGAATATCCTGATCCAGCGTAGCAACTGCCGTTACCGGCACAGGCGAAGATAGCTCCTGTTCCGACATAACTCCCTCCACCCCTGCGTCATCAGGCTCAATATTTGATGTTGCTGTGTGGTTACTCAAAGATAGCTTCCATTCCTTATCGTTTATTTTCTGGATAACTGCACTGGAATGGTTAGGCAGACGTAATGCATCAATCGGATAACTGGAGCGAAAGGTCAGATCAAAACTGAATTGCTCCAACACCTGCTCATTGCGCTCCCAGAAAGATAACTTAACTTCATCGACACCGCCCTCTTCCAACGGATAGACATATCGACCAATACCGGTATCCACATGTGCGGGCTGTAAATACACTAGACGGATCCTGACATCACTTTGTGGTGCTACGGGTGCAATACTGATATCAAAGGTTTTATAAGCATCCTTTTCAACCAACGCAGCCTGTTGCCCCGCTTCTTTTTGTTGCTCATACACTTCACGTGCGCGTTGTTTCTCGACCACTTCGCCAATAACTGGTTGGCCGTTTATCCAATAGAGAAACTCACCCACGGCGGCTTTAGCCGGCACAGGGAATGAATAAATCGCTTCCAGGCTTTGCGAGTGTGGATTATGAAACACCTGCTCGACCGTGGTGGTGGCATAGCCATCTTCAATGACAACATCAACATGGTGCTGACGAATTTGTAAATCTGGCAGTTGGCCATTGGCAGGTTTTAATAACCCGGCCGCAGCCACTGTGTGTGATAAAAAAAGGGCCGACGCTATCAAAGCGGCGCCCAACAATCGTGAAAGTTTCATCGCAATTTCATCCTTTTTTCAAATGAATAGTGTGTTGCGAGGAAAAGTGTGGCAGTGAAAATAGGGTTAGAAAAGCGCCTTAAAAGAAGTCGCATTGAGTGCGACAAAAGGTAGCAAATGATGAGACTTTAGCTTGATTATATTCCAGGGTAATACCGATAAATAACTTTAATAAATATAGATAAGCCTATGTTAAATATAATTTAACAATACGTAGATTCAGTCATCCTTTCTAAAATCTTCAAAAACACTGTACTGCCATTGCCGCATGGCTAGCACTACGGTTGTGCCAAAACGTTGCTCAATCGGCAGAGACTTATCTTCGCGGCTCAGGTGATCAAATTCGTTGGCGAGGCGTTGTACTTTCTTCTGAAATTCAAGATTACTGTTGTTGGACAACAGTCCATTAAGCACGACCAATTTTTCATGCTCTTTGTTAAATCGAGAACTAAAGAAATCCTGCTGTACCTTGTCATGAAAGAACTTCTGAATAGGTCCGTTAGGTAGCCAATTAAAATTGGCAGCCACTCTAAGTTTGATACGATTACCCGGCATTAACTCGATAATCTTCAAACGATCAAGCTGGGCGAGTTTTTGAATGCACTCCGTTTCTTTAATTTCATAATGTTGAAGAATATCGTGATAGGTATAACCATTGATAACGCACACCGCAATAAGCAGTAGCAAAATATCCGCGGCGACCTCTTTTTCCTGAGCTTCAGTAAGCTGGGATATTTGTTGTTGATCCTGCGCCATCTTGCCGACCAGCTCGGAGAACTGCAGTTCCAGCATGTCGCAAATCAGTTCAAGCCGTTGTAGCGTGAAGTTTTGTTCGGCAAACAAGCGTTTCACCGACGCCTCACTGAGATCCAACAGTTTCGCTACATCGGCATAAGTTTTACCATGTGCTTTAAGTTGTTTTTTTAAAGTCTTAACAAGTGCATGAATTTGAGCCACGGCTTACGTCCCCAACGAAAAAGTATCAATATACAATACTTAAAATAGCACGCTTCGCAACTAATCATTTAAAAGTTGCAGCCAACTAAGCGGCAGTTACAATATCAGTCACAACAAAAACGGACTTTCTGAAGATCAAATATTATGAAACTGCATAAGCTCACCGGCGCACTACCCTACCTCGTCATCGTCTTTCTAAACGCCTTTGTGGATTTGGGACATAAGATCACCATCCAGAATACCGTGTTCAAAGTTTACGATGGTGACACACAGGTGGTTTTGACGGCCATTGTTAACAGCCTCATTTTGCTGCCATTTATTATGTTGTTCAGCCCGGCGGGATTTATTGCTGATAAATACCCCAAAAACCGTGTTATTCGCACAGCCGCCTGGGTTGCTGTATTCCTCACAGCAGCAATCACCTTTTGTTATTATCAGGGCTTATTCTGGCCTGCGTTTGCAATGACCTTCTTACTGGCAATGCAATCTGCATTCTATTCGCCCGCCAAATACGGTTATATCAAATCCCTGTTTGGCAAAGACAATCTGGGGCAAGCCAACGGCTATGTTCAGGCCGTCACTATCACTGCAATTCTGTTTGGCACCTTTGCCTTCTCTATCTTGTTTGAATCGCGCTTTCCCGTTGGTTCTACTGACCCAAATGCAATATTAAAAGCCATTGCGCCAATTGGTTGGTTACTGGTCATTAACAGCCTGTTTGAATTAATACTGGCCTACCGATTACCTCAACTGGAAGCCGTTGATAATAAAACCAAGTTTGATTGGGCAACGTACCTACGCGGTCGTATGGCCTCACAAAACCTTAAATCAGTGGTTAAACGTGATGTCATTCGTCTATCGATTATTGGCCTAGCGGTATTCTGGTCTGTGGGGCAGGTTATGTTGGCGGCCTTCCCGGCCTTTGCCAAGGAAACCCTTGGTGTCACCAATACCGTTATGATTCAGGGTATATTGGCTGCCTGTGGCGTTGGTATCGCGATAGGGTCGGTATTAGCAGCACGCTGGTCTCGACATCATATCGAAACCGGTTTGATTCCTGTTGGTGCGATAGGGATTTGTTTTGGGCTGTTTATGATGCCTCATCTGGAGACTACAGCCAGCCATGCCGTCAATTACCTGTTTATCGGCATCATGGGGGGGTTGTTTATTGTACCGCTCAATTCACTCATTCAGTTCTATGCCCGCGAACATGAACTGGGCAATGTATTAGCCGCTAACAACCTGTTTCAAAACCTCAGCATGACGGCTTTCTTGATCGCTACTGCTGGCTTCGCTCTGCTGGGTTTAAGCACTAAAAGTCTGTTAATTGGTACCAGTTTTGTTGCTCTGATCGGTACCGCTTACACAGTCTATAAATTACCTCAAAGCATGGTGCGATTTGTGCTGGGCATGGTGGTGTCGCGCTTCTATCGAGTCAATGTACAGGACCTTCATAACCTGCCAGAGCAGGGCGGCGTGTTGTTATTAGGCAACCATATCAGTTGGGTGGACTGGGCCATTATTCAAATCGCCTGTCCGCGCCCTATTCGCTTTGTGATGATTAAAAGCATCTACGAACGCTGGT
>Ga0105356_10002323_pt1 | contig 19003 bp, 23 predicted proteins | sample GOMGulsemesocosm_3_FD_83502 | JGI IMG/M metagenome (GOLD analysis project Ga0105356, IMG submission 83502) | Methane-oxidizing microbial communities from mesocosms in the Gulf of Mexico - GOM9D Gulf of Mexico | ecosystem: Environmental > Aquatic > Marine > Cold seeps | place: Gulf of Mexico... | reverse complement strand
TTCCGGAGATAGCTTTTTAGTAAGTTTATCAAGTTTACTTTGTTCTTGGTCAATTTTGTAATAAATCTCTCTTATTTCAATACGAAATTCTTTCATTGAAGCAATGAAATGTTCAATACATCCTATGTTTAATAACCTTCTCAGTTGGTCTCCATCTAAATTAGGGGAACCTTGAGTTTTAAATGTCATTGCAAAATAAGCTCTATACGTCATCATCTATCCATTTGGGGGAATACAAAATTACAAGGAAATGAATGAAAGTCTTGCTTATGAGTTTAGCAATAGTATTAAAAATAATTAATCAGCTCTTTTTCTTTGGTAAATTTAGTCGGACTTCATTATCATTTTTGATAGCATTTTCTAATTTTACAGTCGTTTATGTTTGTTTTTATGTGTTTTCCGACATCATTTTGTTATTAAATAGTGTTTTTATAGTCATTTATGTTGCTTTTAGTATCTTTTTTGTTAAGAGATGTTGTGATAAAATGTGGTGTTTTGTGGTAATTATGTAAAATATTCATATAAGGACGTTTTTTGTTGAAGAATACATAAATCGTAAACTGAACGTTATCAATTTAACATAAAATATTTTGTGTAACATACAACATTTGTACTTTTGTATAGTACAAAGAAAAAAAAGCTATGTTATGATGAACATTTTATGTTTATATGTAATTTATTGAAAAAGTATATAACAAATTTATAAGAAAATTATGAAATTTAGCAAGCTAAATAAAAAAAATAGAACTGTGAATGCAGGAAAATTGAAGGCTGCCAATAATTCAACTTCATTTACTCATAAATTAAGAGCAGTACCTCCAAAAGAAATTGAAGAGAATAGATCAAGTGCATATACTTATCTTGCTCTATAATTAAATTTGAATTTACCAAGATTTCAGTACTACAATGTAGGGGTTGATTCCCTACAAGATTCTAAGCCTCGATTGTATAGGTTTAGGAATGACTCTAATGAAACATACATTGTAGAAGTTTTTGAATTGGAACATAGTATTTATGCTTTTAAATTTTATTTAAAAAAACATAAAGACTGTAAAGACAAATATTCAAAAGGAATAGCACAATATTCGGTAGAAGAAAGGAAAAAAGCGTCTAAAGCAAAAAGAATGCTTCCTTCAGGTGCGTCTAATTTTTTTAAGGTTCTTAACACCGTTTTGGAAATTGCTATAACACAATATCTTTTAACAAATACTAAAGCTTCTTTCTTTTTTATGGGAGCAGCAAAAGATTCGGAGAAGACTCCTGAAAAAACAAATCCGGACAATACAGTAGAAAATACTATTAGGTATAGAAACTATTGGCTTTATTGTAAAAGACATCTTTCTTGGCGGAAATTTGAATACATGGAAATGAATAGTTCCAGTATTTTATTATTAAGAAATAATGATAATAAAGATCAATTATCTTTAGAAGTTGCTCAAAATTATATTACAAAAACAATAATACCAGCATTAAATGAATCTTAATTATTATTCAATGTGTTTTTGATATAAACTTTGTTAAAATGTAGATTACACTGAAATATCCAGTTTCTCTAAACAGCTTTTTTTCTTTGATAAAATCTATTCAATATAATTTCTTCCTTATCCGTTAAAATACATCCCAAACGATCTTTTACAACAAGCATAATCCCATTAGAAACAGATCTATATTGTCGAGCCTCTCCAATTTCACAATTCAAAAATTCAACAATAACACTGTTCATTAAGTTACGCACTCTATTTTTAGCAACACCCTTAAACATTTCAAATATTTCTTGCTTCGAATAATTATTCTTACCCGTTGGAATAGTATGTGTTTGATTCATAGTTTGTTGTTTGTAGTACACAAATATAAAAAGAAAATATCCTCAAATAAAGTGCAAAACCCTCTAAAAAACTATTTTATCGTCCTTTTTTGTCGAATATCCTCCAAAGCTTCACAAAGACTCTTCTCTCAAAAAATATACTTCTCAATATTGTACTCTAGAAAAGTGTCAACTCTAATACAAGCCAATGAGTACGGAAATTTTGAACGCATATTTATACAGGCCAATCAAATCAGGAAAAGAGTATGGTAAACTCATTCCGAAGACGAATTGTGATGTTGAATATCCTTTTTCAGATAGAAATACAAGTGAAGTAATGGAATTGATGAGAGAAATTTCATTGAAGCATTTCTCACAAACAAAAAAACTAGTCCAGGTTTTAAAAGGAAAGAACTTAGAAAATACGGTAAGAAATGTGTATGATTTTTTACACGATCATTTGCAATACAAAGCCGATGGTTTTGAACAAGACATACGTTCACCTGCCTGTAGTTGGAACCAAAGAAAAATGGGTGTTGACTGTAAAAGTTATTCCGTGTTTGCGAGTTCAATTTTGTTAAATCTTGAAATTCCCCACGCTTTTAGAAAGGTCATGCAACCGAACAGCCCAGACAAATGGTCGCATGTATATGTTATTATCCCTTACAGAAACAAAAAATTAGTAATTGACGCAACTACCCATATAAATAAAGAGGTAGCGTTTACAAAAAAATACGATATGGATGTAAGATTACCAGCACGAGGTTTGAATGGTGCAGCCAAGCAACCACAATCAGAAATGACAAAAGCTGTTTTGGGTTTTTTAGTTTTTTTAAAGGAATTACAAGATTTGGGAGTTTCGGTTCGAACTACGGAAGCGATCAAAGCTAAAATCAGATCACTTGTAGAGAGGGGAGTGGATCCCAAAATCAATTTCACAAAAGAAGCAATTGTCATTCAAGGTCAGGAATTTAGTTTGATCTCTGGATTGGGAAGTCCACAAGGACTTGGTTTTGCAGGTGCTGCTGTTACTATTGCCACAAAACTTGGCGCATTGAAAGCATTTGGATCAAAGATAGGCGGTTTGTTTACAGGTATTTTTGGCAAGAAGTCCTCACCAAGTGCTTTTACACAAGCAGCTGTTAATTTTGTAAATACTACCGTCCCAGAAATTCAACAAAGATATCAATCAGATGCAAGTGCATTAATGACTGAATTGTCAAAATCTGCAAATTTTGTTTTGTTGGGCTATCAATATGCTCGAGATAATAGCGGTGCATCTCGATCGAAAACTGGAAATGATGCAGCACTTAAAATCATAAAAGATTTTATAGCTTCCTTGCATCAAATTGAAAAAGAACTTTCTTCAGATAATACGATTGAAAAGAGAACCGCTTCTTTTACCTATCCAAGAAATTACATCCAACGACATTATACATCTGCGCCCGATCGCTATTTGACCCACAACTATATGGAGTACAAAATCACTCCAAAATCGATAGTTCAAAATGCCATTCAAACAGGCAAGAAGTATTACAACAATGTGATTGGAAATACTAATGAGAATCCACAAAATCAGCTGGCGGTCCGAAAAAGCAATACAACAAAAAATATTGCAATTGGAGCAGGACTTTTAACCGCTGCATTTTTAGTAGTGCGTCTAACACCAAACAAAGAATTACTCAAAAATAAATAACAATTAAAAACAGAAACAAGATGAAATTTAAACTAAATGCAAAAAATGCAACAAGTACTTCCGTAGGAGTTGCAAGTACAGGTTTGGGTGTAATGGTTTCCAAAGGAACCAATTCCTTGTTGCCTGTTAGTAACCGTACAGCTATTAGAGTTGGTATTGTGGCACTAGCAGCATTAGGAGCAGCATCAATCGAATCAAAAGGACACGTAGAAACAGCAGCACAAGGCTTATTGGCCGGTATTGCCGTAGAACAAACGGTACAAGTAGTTAGTAACTTAATTGCTCCTACACTTCCAGAATCTGAAACACCAGGGAAGTTTGAGAAATTCGGTAGAAACATGCTAGGCCTTAATGGAGGCAATGATTTTTCGTATGATCTAGATTCGAATATGTGGGAGAATCCTATCAATGGTTTTTCAAACGCAGTAGAAGTAACTACAAACTCTATGGAGTCTTAAACAATCAATAAAAGAAAACATTTCAATAACATCGGCCAATAAGCCACAATATTATTTATTATGACAAAAGCACAAGATAAATTTGACGCAGCAGTTCGAAAATTGCAAAAAAAGACAGGAGAATTGCCTGCGAGTTCACAGGTAAAAATGGGGAACCTTAAATTACGTGACGGATGGTTGTACGTCAGAGCAGAATTTACACCAGGAGGTAAAATACCAATTCTTCTTGCAACGGTAGACAAAGCAGTAGGTGTTTCCAATTTTGATGGAAACAAACTGGAAGATTATAGAAACTTTCTTGTAAATAGCTTAAAGGTAGGGTATTCAACAAATGCCGCTTCTGGAAAAGCATCGGAATTGGAATACACAACCGGTTTACCACCTGCGCTTAAAAATGCACATTTGATTATTTCTCAGGGAAATATTCCTTTGATTCATTTGCCTATTGCAGCGATTTACAATCCTTATACAAGTTCAGCTAATTTAGATGACAAGTACAAAGAATTGACAGACGTGGTCTTGTTGAATTCAGGCGAACCAATTTCTATTGAATTGGAATTTGCGCAAGGAGCTGCAATTGCATCTGCTGACAAAAAGTATGTAGAAATAGCTTTAAGAGGTCACGAAACTTATTTGAAACAATAGAACTTCATCAATTTAATCAAAAGCCTTTGGTTAGACGCAAAGGCTTTTTTTAAACTTTTTACAACATGAGAAAACTGGAACACAGAGCTGTAGAAGTAAAAATTCTTGCAGGTAGTAAATATGCAAATCCATTAATACCAGACATGATAGGTCGTGGTACCGTTATTTGCGCATCCATATTTGAAGACACTGCGCCAAGTAAAAAAATTACGATTGGTTTAGAAGATGTAAACGGATCTAAACTGGTGCCACACACGCACCGTAAGGATTGGTTTGAGAGAAATGGAGGAGATTATATCAGTTCTAAAAAACCAATAGACCTGCCAGTAGGACAATTAAAAGTGGTTGCACAAGCTACAGAAGATCTAACTGCAGACTACATTTTTGACTTGCAGTTGGTAATTGATAGAAACCAATATTAGACAAGATAAAAATGGAATTGAAAGGACTTTTTTCAGAACAAATTATAAGTGACATGGAGACTTTAAGTTTAAAAGGAGCAAGAGAGTTGTTTTTTGAAAATACAGGATCCGTTGCTGTACATGTAGGTTTACGAGAGTTGGTACCAGGAAAGTCTTTTCAAATAGCCTCGTCTGTTACTTTCACTGAAAACTCCGAATTGAAAGTAGTTTTTAAAAATGAAACAGGTAAGAAAGCGCTTTATTTTTCAAAAACAATTGTGACAGACAGGTGCAATTGCAGTTAATATAAATCCCTTAACAAAAAGATACTATGCCGTTAGAACAGCTACAAAATGATTTATCTAACAATTCCCGTCGCACGATTGACATTTACAATGTGGAGGGAAAGAAAATTCGTACTGCAGTAACTTATGAAATAATAAGATCAGAAGCTTCAAACTTGTCAGGATATCTAAAAATCATCCAAAAAGAAGCAGGTGTTGGAGTTCTTAAAATTCAACAAAAAAAACCAAACGGTTCTACCAGATCCAAAGTAGCTGAAGTGATCGCTACTGGAGATGAAATTACAGTAAACTTTAAGAATCCAGAACCACAAGAAATGTCAAGGGAGGTAGCGGGGATGGTTAATTCTGGAAATCAGATGCAGCCAACCCCATACCATAATGACAATCTTTATAAAGAACTTTATGAAAAAGAAGTTTCAAAAAATCAAAATCAGCCCCAGGGATTAAATGGTGGTTCTTTTGGATTGAGTGGACTTGAAATCATGAATTTGAATACGAAGTCAGCACTGTACGAGCAACTTCAAGAAGCTCATAAAAAGCTAGAAAAAAAGTACGACAGACTCGAAGATAAAAATGAGGAGTTGCATAAAAATCTACGTCAAAAAGACACGGAAAACTCCATATCAGCGCAACGTTTGGAGTTGGCCGTTGCCAAAGCCAAGCAAGAACAAAAAGGGTTTGGAGACAACCCTGCGTTTTTAAAACTGATAGACTCTTTAACTGATATTGCCCCTGCACTGATAAGTGGTGGTACTGAAAATGCTGGTTTGTCTGGTTCAGAATCTTCTTTGTCGGCAATCAAACAGGAGATAATTAGGATGGTTTCTTCAGATAATTTTACAGATCCAATGGCTGATATATTAAAACTGGTAACCATTGGCATTTATCAAAATAAAGAATTTACAGACGAGCTAGTAGTCTTAATTAACAAACATAAATAACAACCCTATGACAGTACAAATAACAAAAAGCAGCAACCCTATAGATGCAATGGATAGAGCCAATGCGCTCCAAGCAATTGAGAAAGCAGCAACTACAAGTCAGTTGCTAAAACTAAAAGAATTGGCAGAAAAGCCAGGAGCATTGCCAAAATTTGAAAAGAACTTTAACAAGTTGAAAAAACTAATAAAATTAGCATAAGAATGTCTAAAAATCAAGGTTTAGGAAATCCATTAGTCGTAGCAGCTCTTGCGCCTTCAGCAGCAAAAGCAGCAAACGGTAGTATTGATTTTGTTGCTAAAAATGGCAAAAACATAATTACACTAGTGGCTTTTGGAGTTGCCTTGTATTATGGGCGAAAAGAATATATCAAATGGTCTATCCAAAAATTCTTTGAAAAAAATGGTGACAATCCAGATGTGATTACCGCCATGATTTTTTACAAGGCAATGCACAAAGACTGGACGATAGATACCTTGCTTTTTTCTTATACAATTCCTGATGGAACGGATGAAGATGTCTTGAATGAGTATGCCTTAAAAGTGAGCTCTTTAAGAAATGTAGTAAAAGCCTATAAAAAAATATTTCGCTTGAATTTACATACTGATATCAGATCAGAATTGAATACAAAGGAACTTATTGGTTTTTATGAAAGATTGAAAGCACATGAAAAACAAAAGGTAAAAGATGCGATTCCTTTTGATGATTTTCAGCCGTATATCGCTGGCCAAACATTGGTAGTGACATCGGATAAAGGAACGCTGCTGAGAAAGGCAATTTACGATACCTCAAAAAACACAATCAGTATGGGAAAAGTTTTAAAAACAATTCCTTACGGAGACTCAGCCTACAAAATCAAGCAAGTACTTGTGAATTCTGGTAGCAGTAGAATCTCATATGTTGTTGATATTCCTTGGGATATTTGGGATGATGGAATTGTAGATCATAGAGATGTTGAACCAAAATAAAAAGAATAGTATGCCAAGTTTTAAGCAGAAATACGACCCGAAAAATCCTTTTCCATATAAAAATGGTTTTCCTGTGATGTTTGAACCTTTCAATCGAGTTAAAGAGGTGTCACGAAAAAAAAGCATGCCCAAAATAAAAGGGCGAATTACCGATTCAAATGGGACACCAATTCCTTTGGTAAATGTGAGTGTTGAAAGTGACAGCACACGTGGTACAAGTACTGATTTTAACGGGAACTATACATTGAGAGTCTATCCTACAGAAAAGATTAGAATAGGATATGTTGGTTTTAAAACGCTTACAAAAACAGCGGCAGCATTGAAGCCTGTAGAAATGCTTAGAGAAGAGACAAAATCTCTTAATGAAGTCAATTTAGGAACTGTTAAAAGAACTACTGCAATTGAAAAACCAAAAAGTAAAAATGCATTTAAATGGATTGCTGGTGGTATTGTAGCTAGTGTCTTGCTATTTGCTGTTAGAAAAAGAAAACAAGGGCTGAAAGCTCCAGAAAACGAAACTTTAAATGTGATATTATAATGGCAAATTTTAAAAATTTCACTTCCATTTTGTTAGAAGCTGAAGGCGGCTATCAAAACAGACCCTCTGATAAAAGAGGGAATACAAATTCACTTGGTCAAATGGTAGGAACCAATTTAGGAATTTCCGCACCGGTTTACGAAAAATGGATTGGGTATCCGCCATCTGTTTCAGATATGAAATCTATTACGGTGCCAATCGCTTTAGAAATTTACAAAGCATGGTATTGGAATGCTGTATTGGCATCGGAAATTAAAGACCAGGCAGTTGCAGAAACTTTGGTAGATCATACTATTAATGGAGGTGAAAGTGGAGCTGCAAAAATTATGCAACAGGTTTTGAGAAAAGAATTTGGAAAAAATATAGCTATAGACGGAGATATTGGCTCTAAAACGGTAGCAGCTATCAATTCTGTAAATCCAAGAGACTTGTTTCAGATTTTCTCACAATACCGATTGGAAGCGTATGCCAGTTTTAAAAAATCTGAATGGTCTTCGGGATGGAAAAAAAGAGTTTACAAGTACGCTGATAAATTTGGCATTGTACTTAAAAAAAAAGCATACTCAAAACATTAATAATAACAGTATTGACAATTACTGCAGGAGCGATTTATTTTAAAAACAAAAGTGATGAACAAACCAATACTATTTAAAATATTTTTAAAAATTATAACAGTAGAGCCAAAAGTACATTTGGCCTCTTCTCCCTTTGCACTTGTTTTATCTGGACTCATGTCTTTTTTTGGAGTAGATCCTTTCAACGTATTCATTCAGATGTTCTGGTGTATGACATTGTTATTTGCATTTGATTATCACACCGGAGTGAAAGCGAACAAACAAGAACTTCAAGAAAAATTTGAATATTTGAGTTCGCGAGGCTTGGATTCTGTTTATAAAATAATTACGGCCTTAATTTGTTTTTGGCTCTTGTATGCTGTAGAAGCAACAGCTATTGAAAAAGGAGAATTAGTGATTGCTTCAGTTTCAAATTATTCGAAATACGTACTCTTTGCACTCTGGGTTCTTTGGACATTAAAATCAATTGGCGAGAATAGATTGAAAATATTTCCGAATCAGCCACCTCATAGGTTTTTTTTATTAATAGATACCATTTTAGCACTTGTCGAAGTTCAAGTTTTAGATCGCATCTCAAACTTTTTTAAAAAGCAAGCACATGAAAAATAAAATAGTATACATAGGGAAATGGTTACTTCTGATGTTGTTTATTGGACTGTTTTTAAAGTTTATAGACAGTTCGTTAGGAGGTGTGTTTCCTGTTTTTAAATCAGGTGTAACTGTAAAAGTCAAATCCAAAAAAACGATAAAAATTGAAAAGGTAATTGATTCTTCAAAAATAGAAGGAAAGTTGCTTCCGAAATCAAACCCCATAAAAGTTGCTATTTCTGAAGATGGATCCATTAGGAAAGTCGAAAAAAGCAGTAGGAAAGATATCAAACAAAAAAAAGCAAAGGGATACAAGGTTTTAGAGAAAGGGCCTGTAAAATACAACGTAAAAGAGACAACGCAGAAATTAGAGAAAGAAAGAATCGTTGCTGCCAAGGAGACAAAAGGCAGCATAAAATTAAAAAATTCAACATTAGAATATTCCATTATTTCAAACGCTAATAACGGAGACATACTTTCTTTTAAAGCTCTTGTTGAAACAGATCTGACAACAATAACAACAGATACCAATACCACCAAGACACGATCTAGAAGCAGTCTGTTTTTAAATGTGGAACCTCTTTTTTCTTTTGATAAAAAAATAATTGGGGGAGAGGTCTCGATAGATTTTACAAGTAGAAATAAAATTAGGATTGGTGGTGGTTATGGCTATAATAATTTAATTCCACTAGATAAAGGGTATTTCAAACTCAAAATAGGTTTTAGATTATGGTAGCAAACACAAAAATAGCAATGGCAATTGGATCTTTTATCCTTGGAAGAATTGCGTACAAAAAGTTCAAAGAGTACAGAGAAGCTGTTGTTCCAAGTATTGGAAACTTGGAGGTAGTTTCTGACAAAGAAATTGATTTGGATGTTTCTTTTCTCCAGGATAACAAAATGAAATATGCAGTAGATCAAATAGAATTAATTAGCCAGGGAAAAGTGGTAGCAACTTCGGTTGGAACGGTACCTAAAGGGGCTTCGAGTTTTAAACAACGTTTTGCTACTCCATTGACAAAGTTACCGGAAGATTTAGATGTCCAGGTAAAATACAATTTACTGGGTTTCAAACCTACCAACAAATATATCGCAAACGATACAACGAGATCCAAATCTTACAAATGTGGATGTGGTTGTGATTAATATAAATTCATATGGCTAGACAGATAACAATCAGTAAAATTGGCGACACAACGATGGTGTATGTCGTTGATAACGGTAAAGAAAAAAGAACCTCATGCAACAGCAACAGAGATTTAATTGTGCATTTGGAAGGTGTAATGATTGTCAATGATCCAAATGAAATGGTTCTCAATAATTTTTATATCCCTCTAGCGGAGCTTACCAATGATTTTGGAGCAACAACTCCAGAAGAATTATTAAATGCAATTGCGACGAACAAACTTTTTAAAATAGGTAGTGGTGGTGGCGAAGGTGTAGGAGGTACAACCGCCCCAATTGTAGTGGCATTAAGTAATGGGAAAAGCGTAGGGAAATACACAAATGGTCAAACAATTCCAATACACACATCTACACAAGCGTTGTTTGAAGACGTTGCAAGAGAGTTGACAAATGCTATTTTTATATTGCCTGTCAACGGTTACGTAGCTACCTCATTTGTAGAAACAGAAGTAGGAACAATGGTAAACAGAACTTTCAGTAATAATTTTGCTCAAAATGATGGAGGGCCTTTGATTTCTCAAAAAATATTTAAAGACAATATTGAAGTAGCTGCTATTGGTTCGTACAATGAAAATATTCCATTGACCCTAGCAGGAATTAGTTATAGAGGAGAAGTTGTTTATGGTGCGGGTACAGTTCAGAAACCAAATTCATTGGGGCAGCTTGAAGACAATACAATAAATGCAGGGACAGCAGTTTCTGGCACGAGGATCTTACGTGGTTATAATCCTATCTTTTATGGAGTTGGTGCGACTAAAAAAACAACATCTACAGAGATTAGAACATTGACAAAACGATTGACAAATTCAGGGAATGTTTGGAATCTTGATGCTGGATCTGTTGAGAAAATATTTCAATTCTGGTTGCCAAATAACAAGACTTTGGTCTCAGTAGTTGATTTGGATGCATTAAATGCAGTGATAACTTCAAGTTACGTAGGAGAATCAAGTACCATCAATGATATTTCGGGAAATCCAGTTATTGGAACACTTTACACATTAACAGCCGATACTGCTTATGACAGTAATCACAGGCATAAAATAACAATAGCCAATGCTTAAATTTAATTTACAAATTGACGGAAAATTTAAGTCCACCACAAAAGGGAATACTGATTGGTATTACGGAGGAGGAGAGGAAGCATGGTCTAGTCCTGAAGCAGTCAAATTAGGAGTTACAGGTGTCATGCGAATTGGAAGAACAGTAGGAGTAATAGAAGCCGGTAAAATAGTTGAGTATATTTGGCATCCTAACGATATTACCGATGATGGATTGGTGCCTAAAATTTCAGAAACTGAGGTGCCATCATGGAAAGTTGTTTTTGCAGGTGGCTTTGGTAAATATGCAAATGGAGCAACTGTTCCTGCTAATGAAAGTCATTTTGAACAGGTTAAAGAAGCTTTTACGGTTTTTTCTTCTGCTGACTTTATAGCTCCTACATATAACTATGAAATTTCAGGAAATTTAATAAAAGAGGTGGGAACTGTTCAGAATATTAATTTTTCATCTGTTTATGTGCAAAATGATGGAGGAGAACAAACTTCTGAGGTAGTTAAAAAAAACGGGATAATAATTGGTTCCACGAATACGATTGGCGATTCGTTGAACGTACAAGATACTTTGATTCTTACTGTTTCAGGGGATACCTACAATGCTATAGGTACTTTTGTAGCAGGTATTGTTAAAAAACCAAATAGTTTGGGGATACTTGAAGATAATACAATTCCTTCACTTACTTTAGATACTAACATGGTACTTATTAAAGGTTACAACCCTATCTTTTATGGTTCTACAATTACTAAAAAAACAGATAGCGTTGGGATAAGAGTTTTAAACAAACGCTTAACAAATCTCACGAATTCTTTTACTTTAAGTACAGGGACGGTAAATAAATTTTTCCAAATTTTTGTACCATATGATAGAGTTTTATCGAGTGTGTTACATACTAATATAAACGATAATTTAACAACTGATTTTTTAGCAAGTGAAGAGACTATAACAATTAGTGATGCAGGGGCAGGAACAATAGCAGGTAAATTGTATACGTATGAAATTGGTGTGTCTTTTAGCTCAAGTCAACAATTTAACATAACACTTTCAAATATTTAATTTATGTCAGAAATTGAAACAGGAAAGAAATTTAAATCGTTAACTCCAGGGAATGATATTTTTTGGTATGGAGGGGGGAAGCCTGCTTATGACAGTCTTGAAGAAGCAAAAGCTATTGTTTTAGCAGCTGTAAGAAGTGGCAAAACGGTTGGTGTTATTGAAGAAGGGAAAATCGTAGAATACATTTGGCATCCAGAAGACTTGACGGATGAAGGTTTAGTTTTAAAAACTTCAAGCCCAAAAACGGAATTTAAATTAGTTTGTAAAACAAACAGTATTGATTCGAGTTGGTATATTAATGGTATAAATGTGAATCGAGAAACAGGATTTAAAATTATAGATAATTCAAACGGTTCATTGATAGTTGAAGGAGTCTTTAGTCCATCGGTACAGTTAACAGCAAATTTATCACAATCTAGTGGCGATGCAAGTATTTGGTTAGATTTGGATGATAATGGAAATGGTGTAACAACTTTTAATGATTGGGGAAATTTAACAGGAGGTTTGAATTATATAAACCTTGATTTTTTTCCTTTATTAAAGGTTTTTCTATTGTATTATGGTAGTGCTGTTACAACAGTTATTCAAGGGTTTTTATTGAATTTGGAAAGTTTTAGCAGTTATAATTCAACCTTTGTAGGGGTGAATTTTATAAACACGACAAAACTTACTAGTATTAATATTTATGGTACTGTAACCTTTGATGTCCCTGTAGATGTTTCAAATAATCCTAACTTAACGTCATATGCGGTTAATGTTGCGACGGCAAATTTTAATGTTTCAAATCATAGATTATTAGAGGTGCTTAAGTTTAATAATAACGATATATTGGACTTAAATATAAATACAAATTACCTTCCAAATTTAAAGGATTTACAACTATTCAACAATGTTATAACTTTAGATCTAAATGTGAATGATTTGATAGGTTTAGAAAAACTTGTTTTAAGTTGTGATAATTTGTTAAACTATAATTTATTGTCTAGTCTGACATATTTATCAATGTCGTGTTATAATAACACTTCTTTGTCGTTTTCTGAAATGACGGCTTTAAAAACCCTTGTTATAAATGATATCGACAATGTAAATGGAGTTTTAGATTTAAAACCTTTAGTTAATTTATTAACGTTTCAATTGAATTATGATACACACAGTGGAATAACTGAAATTGATATTTCAAACGGTTTAAATGCCTTTATTACATATTTCAAAAGACAATACGTAACTACAGGTATAATGAATGTAAGGGTTGATAATCCAGTAAATGCAAATAATGAGGTTACTCCGTATTTATCAAATGTTTGGATTAAACAGTACTTGGGTAACGATGTGATTAATTTTATTTAAAAAACATGAAAGCAATAAAAATGAGTAATGATTTTCAATATATAGATAGTATTCCGAATATTTGGAATCATTATCCAGTATATGAAATTTTGAATTATAGTATTAGACCAAATCAAAAACGATTGGGTTTTGATGATGCAATAGTTGATGAAGAAAAGAAAACAATTATGCTAAGTGTTGTCGATTTGTCTGAATCTGAATACACTGAAAAACTGACAAAAGAAGCGTTAAAAATTGAATTAGAATTAAAAAATGTTTTAACTGATTTAGAGTTGGGTGCACGAAAATATTCGATAGGAAAAGAGGGTAATGAGAGCTACATAAAAGCTCAAGAATCGACGTATTTAAGGAAGTATGCAATTGCAAAAAATGAAATTCCAGATTATAACGATTTACTAAAAAGTGAAGCGATTGAAAATGAAATGATTTTGGAAGATTATAAAATTTTGATAGTTGGAAAACATGAAAGTTCAAAAACATGTTTAAACACGTTTTTAGCGATGATTGAACGAAGTAGAGTGAAAGTGTTGTTTTTAACGAAAAACTTGAAAAACCAGAAAGCAAATGAAGTAATTGACCTAATGAAGTCAATAAAATCAGATTCAACAATTGAAGAGATTGAGCAAACTATGTCTGTAATTTTAAAATACTCTTAAAAAAATAAAATGCGTATAGCTACCAAAACAATAATAGGTTTATCAGTTTTAGGATTGTGGGCCTATTCAAAATATGATAAATACAAGACTGTTATGCATAGCCTTGTGTTTTCAGTTAAAAGAATAAAAGACGTACATGCAAGTTTTAGCAATCCATACGTAGATGTAGATTTGGATCTGTTAATTACCAATCCAACACCGCAAAGTATTAGCTTGAATTCAGGTGGTTTGGCAACGATTAAAAAACTTGATTTTTATAACGGTCAAACTAATGACTTAATAGGAACTACAAATACCGAAATTCAAAAAATAGAACTATTGGCCAATAACACAACCATGATTCCTAGTGTTCGTGCAAGAATATTTATAGTAGGTGGTTTGCTAAACAATATCAATTTTTTTACATCAAGAATAGTTGATGATTTAAAGATTGTGGCCACTATAGAAGCTTTTGGAAAACAGTATACGATTGTGAGTCAAAATAAGCTTGAAGTTGGATTGAATCAAGCTTATTAGTTTCATTTTAATTCTTCAGGCACCTCTTAAAAACAAAACAATGATAGTAGATATAATAAAACAATACAATTCATTAGACGGAAAACAAGTAAAGAGGTCGACTATAGAAAGGCTTTTTTACAGAATACACAATCTATTCTTTGAGCGTGTTTTTGTAGATGTTTGTCCAGAGTTGAATAGCATTTATCATAAACTTAAGATTCTTTTAAATGAACATCCCGATATTGTATCTTTCAATATCAAAATCAAACAAAAAGTAGCACACACTACTTGTGAAAACCTAATTGAAGATTATTTTCAAGGTTTGGGGATTCCTTTTATGGAAGATCCTGGAGTGAATGGATTGGGGAAACCTGTTTCTTCAGAGGAAATATACGATGGAATTACGAACAAAATTATTTCACTTTTAAGTCAAGATTTTGATTTTGAAGAAATTTGGTCTCCAGGTACTTCGGGTTTTGTTTATGCATACAATTACGACAGTAAAAAGCCATATAGAGGTATCAATGCAGTAGTATTGGGATCTATGCATTTGTTTGATCCAAAGGAACCTCTTTTAGAGAATCCATATTTTTTAACTTTCAAACAAGTAGAAAAGCGCAAAGGAAAAATTAGAAAAGGATCTAAAGGCTACAATGCCTTTTATTTCACCAAACTTTACAAATACCAACAGGCGGAACCAAAAGTAGAGATTGCCAGTTATGATTTGAAAAAATTTATTGGTTTGTTGAAAAAAAACAAATCGAAAATAGCGCTGTTGAAAACCTTTTCTCCAGAAGCACTTGCAGCACAAAGTTATTATCCGATATTGAAATATTACAATGTTTTTAATGGAGCCGATATAGAGGGAATTGATTTTGATCTTGACAATTTTAAATTGCCAGGACAAATAAAGGGTAAGAAATACAAGAACAATGAATCTATTGCCACGGCCGAATTAATTATTGATAATTACCCTAAGCCAAAACCGAGTTTGAAATTTGGAGGTAATGATGCTTTTTTTAGACCTAGTGCCGACTTGGTGCAGGTACCAAAAAGAAATAATTTCATAAATCCACAATCCTACTATTCGACTCTTTTTCACGAATTGGTTCATTCTACCGGTGCTAAAAAAAGACTGGCCAGAGAATTTGGAGGGAAGTTTGGAGATAAGAAATATGCATTTGAAGAATTGATAGCCGAATTAGGGGCTAGTTTCTTATGTGCTGAATCTGGGATACTACATTATACAATCCGTAACAATGCTGCTTATTTGAAAAATTGGAGGCAAGCATTGAAAAAAGAGTTAGAAAAGGACAATAAAATGTTTTTTAGAGCAGCTTCAAAAGCACAAGCTGCAGCAGACTTTATTTTGCAAAGAGATACTAAAGGGATCCCTAAATATTACGAGTTTCAACAAAAAAAAGAAACATCAAAAAAGAGCAAAGAATTGATTGGTAAAGATGGCCAATACGCTTTACTAGGAAGTTACAAAGTTCCTGAAAAACCACTTTTAGCAGATGTAATGAAATTTGCTGAAGAAAAATTATATGGAACTAGTGTTTATCACCCTGAAGTAAAAAAGAAAATTCATTTTTCTAAATCTGGTATGAAAAAAGCAATTCAAAGTAAAAAGGGTAGAGGGAAAATCCGATTACAGCTTGTAATGTTGCTAAAAGCGATATTAAAATCTTCAAGATTAATATCTGTTCAGAAGGGTTCAAAAAAAAGGGGTCAGGTACGTGTCATTTATAAGTTTAATTGCCTTCATGAAATTGATGGAATTCAATATAAAATTTCCATTGTAATTCGTGAAGCTTTGAACGGTGTATTATATTATGATCATGAAGGAGTGAAAATAAAAAAATACCTACCAAAGGTAATTACCATTCAAAGTTCATTAAATGGAGGAGTTGAGTTTGTCGATAAGCAAACGAGTCAGTCCCAGAAGACAAATGAAGTTGTCATATACTTAACACCAGAACCCAAAATTTCTACCCAAGAATACGTTGGCAAAAAAATAGCCGAATATGTAGAACCAATAGATACATCAATAGTAACGCCGGTACAAGTATCACCAGAAACAAAAACGAAGGTTGCACCAGTTGAGAGGGTGTATGTCTCAAAATCAAAAACGTCAAATGAAAAAAGAAGCAATCCAAGTTCAAGAAGAGACGTTACAATTGAGAGAGAGTACTTTGATCTGAATCCTGAGTTTCAAGAAATAACCAATTTTTTAGGGAGAATTGAAAGAAAAAAAACCGGTAGTGTTGTCGTTACATTGACTTCGCCTCAAGGAGGTGGGAAAAGTAGAAGTTTATTTCAATTTATGAATGCTTTTCAAACTTCAGGGTACAATTGTGGCCATGCTTCATTAGAGGAAGAGCCTGATAGTTCTTTGTATGAGGAAAAAGAAAATTTGTATTTGAGTGATGTTGCCAAAAAAAATATTGATGCTCCAGATATCAACAGATCAAATATCAGTGAATTTACTAGGTTGATTGAGGATAATGATATCATTCTAATTGATAGTATGAAAAAATTATCACAGTATATAAGAGGAATCGATTTAGATAATGATTTGAGAAAAAAATACAATGGTAAATTGTTTATCATCATTTTTCAAATGAACCAGGACGGAACAATGAAAGGAGGATCAGATGCTAAATTTGATGGAGATATTATCAGTTTTATTGAGAAAAAAAGCGATTACAAAGATAGTTACATATGGTTTGATAAAAACAGATACCAAAATACTCCTTTAGATAGGTTGAGATACAGTATTTATTACAAAAGAATAATTGATGTTGATGAAGTGCTGCCTCATGAAATACCCAAAGTATCTACAATAACTATTGAGTGAAATCTAGTATAGGGTTTTATTTTTTAGAATACTTTAAGTCCCAATGCCTTTTTAGTTTATCTGCGTGTTCTTTTGGGGTTATTTTGATGTACTTTAAAAAGCTAGATTCGGTTTTGTGGCCAGTAATTTTCATTATTGATAGCGTAGGGAAGTCAGCTTTGTATAGGTTAGTTGCAAAGGACCTTCTACAGGTATGTGAACTAATTAATAAGTGTTTTTCAAAAATGCCAGTTTCTTTTCTGTTAGTTTCAGGACTTCTTCGAGATCCTTTAACTTTTTCTGTAATTTTAACATCTGAGCATACTTTTTTTATAATACGATTAAATTCAACATCAGAAACAGGTTTGGGGATACCTCTTTTTTTTATAATTTCTTCAATTTGCCAATGAATAGGAATTATTACGACACCATCCGTTTTTTGCATCTTAACAGTAAGAAATCCTTCTTTTATGTTTTCTACTTTCTGCCAATCAGAAGCTCTTAGACCAGTCCAAAGTCCTATTATCATCCAGTCACGTACATTTTCATGCCTTTTGTTGTTTGAAAAATCATGATTAAATATGAGATCTATTTCTTTTTCGTTCAGATAAACAGCTTCGGTCTCTTCTTTTACTACAAAAAAGTCAGGACTTAAAGATTCAGGGTTTACGTTATTGTTCCTGGAGGAATATTTACAAAAAGATTTAATGTCTTTTACATAGCCACCAACCGTATTTAAGGCTAGTTTGTGATTGTTTTGAAGAAATAACATAAAGCTTTTGTGGAAATTTAAGTTTATGTCTTCAAAGTTTAAAATGGTTTTGTGAAAATCTTCATATTTTACTATGTAAGACTTCGTAGTTCTGAAGCTCTGAACGGTCCTATTTGATACAGGTTTTTTTGTTGTTTTATTTATGAGATAAGGAAGTTCATTTATGTATCGCTCTAAAGAGTTAACAAATGAATTATTGGCTTTGTCGATTGTTTCGTTTTCTCCATTTATAAAAACTTCATAATATTGGGAAACAACCTCTGTTGTTAGTTTTGTTTTTTTTGAATTACTTTGGTTTTCTACTCCCTCAAAAAAAGACTCAAGCTCGTCTAGTTTACCATTAAATTCATCTCTGTATTTAGATGTTTCAGATGTGTTTTTTAATCGTTGTCTTTTTTCGTCCCATGATTTAATGGGAATCGTCATTTTTAATGACTTTCTAAAAGGTGTGCTTCTTTCCCAGGAATAACTTAGTACTATAGTTCCTTTTGTTTTATTTGTTGCACTTGGGCGAATATAAAAAGTAAGAGTAGCCATTTTTGTGTAAACATTTGTGTAAACCAAATGTAATACATTGACATCTATTGACCTACTACTGCCCCCCTGTATTTTGTAAAGAGCAATGTTTAGGTGTTGTTTTAAAGGGGGTTAGGTTCGTTTTGGCAGTGAGAGTAAGGGTT
>Ga0105356_10002319_pt1 | contig 19015 bp, 15 predicted proteins | sample GOMGulsemesocosm_3_FD_83502 | JGI IMG/M metagenome (GOLD analysis project Ga0105356, IMG submission 83502) | Methane-oxidizing microbial communities from mesocosms in the Gulf of Mexico - GOM9D Gulf of Mexico | ecosystem: Environmental > Aquatic > Marine > Cold seeps | place: Gulf of Mexico... | reverse complement strand
TTCGGATCCCGATGGTACACCTGTGGTAATGGAGGGTGGCGTGTCTGAGGCGGGGGTCACCTCAGGTCCTAACTTTGAAACGGGGCGTAGAACCTGGATCGATATAACCCCGCAATAAGCATTGCGCGGCTTTGGCAATGAGTAACACAGAGCCTAGCATAAGCAATCAACAACAAAAGAGAATACGGTATGAACGACAAGAGAGGGTTCACCCTAGTGGAATTGCTGATAACACTGGTTATTCTCGGTATCTTAGTCACCGTGGCGGTGCCCGCTTACCAGGGTCAGATGGAGCGCTCCCGCCGCGCTGATGGCAAGGGCGCGCTAATGGATATTGCCGCTAGGCTGGAGCGTCATATGGCGCAAAATAATACCTATACAATCGAAGTATCTGGGGCTTCCGGTTTGAATATGGGCACGGTTAGCAGTCCCGAGGGCTTTTATGAGATGGAGGTGGAGGCCTGTGACGGTGGCGCTATTAGTCGCTGTTATAGCGTATCAGCCACCGCTGGCGGCACTCAGGCCGGGGATACTGACTGTGCGGTACTGACTTTGGCCAGTACCGGTGCTAAGTCGGCATTCAATCACAGTGACGTGGTCAATGGTGAGTGTTGGTAATACCCTTGCTCGCGGCAGTTTTAGTCGCTATCCAAATCCAGCTTTTTCAGTCGGTGTCGCAGCGCTCTGAAGGAGATTCCCAGTAGCTGCGCGGCGGCGGTTTTGTTCCAGCGGGTTTGTTCCAGGGCCTTGGATATCACTTCTTTTTCGATGCCCTGTAAATACTCGTCTAGGGACCCAAAAGCCTGTTCGGCCTGTGCTGTTGGGTACAACGAAGACTCACCGGGACGGCTGCGACCGGCGCTGGACAGCTGTAAGTCTTCGGCACTAATCGTGTTGCCCTCACACAGGGTATAGGCCCGCTCCAAGGTGTTCTCCAGTTCTCGCACATTACCGGGAAAGTCGTACTGGCCCAATAGCTGTCGTGCCTCAGCGGACAGTTGCGGTTTGTCCAGCTGCCACTCTCGGGACAATTTACTCAGTGCTGCGTCGGCCAGCAGGGCGATGTCCTCGCGCCGTTCACGCAGCGGCGGCACCCTCAATTCAATCACATTGATACGGTAAAATAGGTCGCTGCGAAAACGCTCGGCGTCGACTTCTTTGTTCAAATCTTTGTGGGTGGCACTGAGAATACGCACATCAATGGCGACCTCATCGTTTGAGCCGACCTTGCGTATCGCCTTTTCCTGAATGGCACGCAGTAATTTCACCTGCATCGGCAGCGGCAGATCCGCCACCTCGTCGAGAAATAAGGTGCCGCCCTGAGCTGCCTCAAACAATCCCAGTTTGTTTTCCAAGGCACCGGTAAAGCTGCCCTTGGTGTGGCCAAAAAATTCGCTCTCCATAAGCTCCGAGGGAATAGCGCCGCAGTTGACAGGAATAAAGGGGTAGCTGCCGCGGGCGCCGTTGGCGTGAATTAACCGGGCGACCACTTCTTTGCCGCTACCGGACTCGCCGCTGATATAAACCGGGGCCTGGCTGCGCGCCAGTTTGGTGACTTTCTTGCGCAGCTCGTTAATCACCGCGGTCACTCCCAGCAGCTGTACCTGCCCGCTGTAGTCTACCTGTTGTACTTCCTGGTCGAGCTTTAGCGCCACGTCGACTAGGGCTCGCAGCCGGTCAATTTCTATCGGCTTGTTTACAAAGTCAAAAGCACCGGCTTTTAGCGCCGAGATCGCCACTTCGGTATTGCCGTAGGCGGTAATCATTGCCACTGGAATACTCGGGTAGTGCTGTTGGATATGTTCAATAATCTGTACACCATTGCCGTCGGGTAGATTCATATCGGTGAGGCATAGATTGAACTGCCCGTCTCGCAACTGCTCGATAGCGCCCTCCACGTCGGCCGCGCACTCGGTCAGTAGACCCATGCGGTTGAGGGTGATTTCCAGTAACTCAAGGATGTCGGGCTCATCATCGACAATTAGAACGCGGTGTTTACTCATAGTCTGCTCGGTTGCGGCTTGCGTTGTGGGTGGTTTAGTTTCGTGGGCTTATTCCCTGGGGCTTAGCCGGCGGTCCGGGTGCGGAAAACTGATGCGAAAACAGCTGCCGCCGCTGTCGGTGCGAACGTAGTCTATGCGGGCGTCGTTGGCCTCGCACATTTCTCGGGAAATATACAAGCCCAGACCCGTACCCTTTTGCTCGGTAGTATAAAACGGCTCAAACAGCTTATCGACAGCGGAGTCATCGACACCCAAGCCCTGGTCGATGATATCGAGCACCGGTAACTGACTGCTGGGATTGATATGCACATCTAGGGTCAAAGTGGCGACACCGGTGTGCTGTAAGCTGTAGCGCAGTCCGTTTTGGGCAAGATTGGCAACCACCTGAGTCAGCTGACTGTCATCGGCGGTGATCTCGTGATCTTGGTTGTGGGTGTTAAGGCTTATGTTAAAGTCGCCTATCTCTTCAAATTCGAAATCCTCGATAAAGGTCTGCAGCCAGCGGTTGAGTAGCAGTTTTTCGGGATTGGGGGCGTGGCGTCGAGATAGTTGCAGCACATTTTCGATCACTTTATCCATGCGTCTGGAATGGTTGTGGATGATTTCTGACAGTCGATGGTCGGCCTGATCGAGGGCCTCGGATTCACTGAGCAGCTGCGCGGCATGACTGATCGCGCTCAGCGGGTTGCGAATCTCGTGGGCGATACTGGCGGTGAGACGCCCAAGTGATGCCAGCTTCATCTGCTGCGCGCGCTGCCCGGCCAGCCGATTGTCTTCCAAAAAGATTAGAATGGCACCGGAGTTATGTTTAGCCAGTGAGGAAAAACTTGCCTGTATTTCTGGCCCGGTTTCACTGGCTCGAAAAGGGGAAGTATGGAACTTCGGGGCCTGCAGCCACTGCTCTAATTGTTGCATCAGCATAGGTGGCAATTGGTGAGCGCCGCCGGGACGATAGGCCTCCTCCAGTAGGCTGTTGTCCAACAACTCGGCTGCTGCTGCATTGGCCATTTGCAAATACCCCATGTTGTTGGTGACCAAAATACCGGTGCGCATGCTCTGAATAATTTGCCTATTAAGCTGCTGTAATTTGCTGACATCGATCGCGCGCTGATTGGCGATTTGCTGGGCCCCGCGGATGCGCAAAGTCAGGCTCTGGATAAAAAACGAGGTTATAAATAGCGTTAGCCCCAACAGGCCGGCGGCGAGAAAGCTGGACGGACTCAGTTGGCCGTTGCTGACTAGCCGGGCAGTGTCGGCAATCATGATGATGGTAGCGATGGCGGCGGTCAGCGTGGCCAGTTGTCCACGCAGCATAATACTGCTGGCGGCAATGGCGATGACCAGTAACATGCCCATACCGCTGGCTATACCACCGGAGGTATCGGCGATAAGAATGATGGATACAATGTCGTAGAAAAAACTGGCAAACAATTGCTGGGTACTAAAAGGGGTGGTCTTGGGGACTACGATCAATAAACCAAGGCTGTTGATGACCAAATAGAGAGTGACTACAAATACAAACAAGTTGGGCCGCATACTGCCGATCAGGTATTGGTCTTGGATGAGAAAAAAGGCCAGCAATAACCCCACCGATAACAGTACCCGGTAAAAAGTGTAGATCTTTAGTAGCGTGAGGTTCTGGTTCTGTTCGGGGTTGTCTGGGCTTAGTGCTACATCTGGCGCGCGCGTTTTTGACATGGCAGCTTTAGATCTTATTAGGGCCAATAAGGTGATTATTCGCCAGTCATCGAGACAGCAATCGCCGATGTCAGCTGTTTGTCAGCCATCGACCGCTATGTTACTGCTTTAGGGGCGGCGCAGCAGTCCGCTGTTAGTGTGTTTAGCCGTAGATGGTTGGTATTGCTAGGCGTTTGTGCTGTGTTCGCTGGTAGATCGATACAATTGTGTTCACCACCTGTTCGCTCACCGCGCGGCCCTCGAGAAAATCGTCCAGCTCATCATAGCTCACTCCCAGTACTTGTTCGTCAGCCTTTTGCGGGGCCAAAGACTCTAGGTCGGCAGTGGGGGTTTTCTTGACCAGTGATTGCGGCGCACCCAAGGCGCTGGCAACTTGCCTTACCTGGCGCTTGTTGAGACCAAACAGTGGCGCTAGGTCGCAGGCACCATCGCCCCATTTGGTAAAGAAGCCGGTAATATTTTCGGCGGAGTGATCGGTGCCCAGTACCAGTGCATTGAGTAGCGCGGCGATGTCGTATTGAATGGCCATTCTGCTACGCGCCTTGACATTGCCCTTGGCAAAGTCGCTGAGTGTATCGGAAGGACTTGGCAGGCCACACTCTTGCAGGGCTGTTAATGCCTGTTGATGAATGCCATCGGCACCGGGTTTAACATTAGCGGTAACAGCGCTGCTCGGTGCAATAAAATCAATAGAAGCCTGGGCGTCCTGCTCGTCCATTTGCACGTCGTAAGGCAGTCGAATAGCCACAAAGCGGTAGTCGTTACTGGCGCTTTCTTGGTTGAGCTGATCGACGGCAATCTGTGCCAATTTGCCACAGCAGGCGGAGTCGATACCGCCGCTAATACCCAGCACCAACTTTTTGCAGGGTGTAGCGCTTAGCGTTTTCTTAATAAAATTAACCCGACGATTAATCTCAAACTGAGGATCGATGGTGGGCTGAACTCGCATCTCGCTAATAATTGCCTGTGTGTCCATGTAACATTCTCTGTCAATACGAAGGTTTGGGTTGTCACAAACGGCGTTCAGTATTGTTTGTGGCGGGGGCGCTGCGCCGCGGCTAGAGTCAATCCTGGGGCCAAAATGGCGCTGTTATTGACTCCATTCTAAGATATTCAAAGAAATTGGGAAAGTGGCCTGTGGGATTTCTATTGTCGCGTGGTTGTGGCGGCATCGGTGGGGCGGGGTAAATGTCACTATAGCCTCTGAGTTGCCGCGCCGATGTGTCGGGTACGCCTAGCAAGAAGCTCAACGCAGGATACCGCCACGGCCGCTGTGTAGTATGCGGCGTAGTTGGGCATGGGGTTGGCCATTGCTGTTACCGTTTTAGATAGTCGGCCCGGTTGTCGAAGGTCGGTGGTGGTTTGTTGTCAAAAAGCCCGAAAGTGGCCCGGTTGATCAGCGAGGCCTCGCCCGCGGCGACGGTGAATCTATCGATGAAATTGCCATCGGTATCTAGTGACGGGTGGTCCGGAAAGTTGCTTTTAAGCACTAGCAGGGAATTACCGGCCAGATCATCCAGGCCCAGCAGCTGGTAAGCTTGAATCATTACCGCCAGAGCGTCACTGGAGGCCGGAGTTTGCGGAAAATTTTCGACTACATAGCGACCGCGATTGGCCGCGGCCAAAAAGGAACCGCGTTTAAAGTAGTAGTTGGCAACGTTAATCTCATAGCGCGCCAACCTTGCTCGCAGGTACAACATACGGGCCTTGGCATCCGGCGCATAACTACTGTTGGGGTAGCGTGATAACAATTGGCGGAAGTCTTCAAAGGACTGCAGCGCCGCGCCGGGGTCGCGCATGGTCTCATCGGTGGGCAGAAAGCGGTCGAGGAAGCCTTGGCCCTCGGCGTAATTGGCCAAGCCCTTGATATAATAGGCGTAGTCGGCGCTTAGGTGTAGCGGGTGTAGGCGGATAAAACGGTCGGCTGCGGCCACCGCGGCGTCCGGTTCGTAGTTACGATAGTGGGCATAGATGATTTCGAGCTGAGCCTGCTCCGCATACGGTCCAAAGGGGTAACGTGACTCCAATAGCTGTAAGTTTCTCACCGCCATGGAGAAATTCTCTGTCCTCATATTTCCCTGGATGGACTCGTAGAGTAATTGCTCTGATGTTTCCTGGGGGACTTCATCTTCTGAAGAGCATCCGACTAGGAAAACGCTGGACAGTACGAGGCCGGTGGCCAATATTGCGGATTTAAAAAGCATATTCATTAAGCGTATTCCACGCATTCCTATACAATAGCCCGTCGGCAAAATACCGGCGGTGGTTGTTCAAGCCCTGTCGGTGGCTAGAGGTGCAACACTGTTGACAGGAACCGACCGAAAAAGTGCCCGTATTTAAACACAGGCGGTGCTGAGCATAAAGCGCTAGTGCGGTTAATTGGGCGAGAGGGCCGAGTGATGCAGGTCCGAGTAGGTGCTGCGAACAGCATCTACATCATTAGGTGGTTAAAAAGAGAGTAGTTATGGCAGAAACAATAGCGCTACAGGGGCTGATACCCGAAGAACTCGATGGTATACGCTTCGACGTGGCAGCGGCCCAACTGTTTCCGGATTACTCCCGGGCCAGATTACAGCTGTGGATTAAAAGCGGCGAGCTGACGATAGACGGCAAAGCACGGAAAACCCGGGAAAAAGTAATCCCGGGGCAGACGTTGCTGCTGGCGGCCGAGGTTGAAAACGAAGAGCGCTGGCAGGCCGAGGACATCGCCCTGGATGTGGTGTACGAAGATGACAGCCTACTGGTAGTCAATAAGCCGGTCGGTCTGGTGGTGCACCCGGCGGCGGGTCACGCCTCAGGAACCTTGCTCAATGCATTATTGGCGCACGACACCAATTTGGCCAGTGTACCCCGAGCCGGCATCGTCCATCGCCTGGACAAGGACACCAGCGGCCTGATGGTGGTGGCCAAAACGCTGCTGGCACAAAATCACTTGGTAAATCAATTGCAGGAGCGCACTGTTAGTCGCGAGTACGAGGCGGTAGTATTTGGCACCATGACCGGGGGTGGCACGGTACAGGCAGATCTTGGCCGGCACCCTCAGCAGCGGGTCAAAATGGCAGTGGTCGAGACCGGTGGCAAGGAAGCGATTACCCACTATCGGATCATCCAGCGCTACCAGCATCACTGCCATATTCGCTGTATGTTGGAAACCGGTCGCACCCATCAAATCCGTGTCCATATGGCCCATATTAAACATCCGCTAGTGGGTGATCCGCTCTACGCCGGTCGGCCCAGAGTCCCCAAGGCTGCCAGTAACGCGTTGATTGCCGGGCTTAGATCTTTTGGCCGCCAGGCACTTCACGCCCGGCGCCTGTCATTCATACATCCGGTTAGTGGTGAGCAGGTGAGTTGGGAGGTGCCGCTGCCGGAAGATTTTAGCGGCTTGTTGGAGCTGCTGGACAGCGACGATAGCGGTGGCTGATCTGGATTTCACTGGCAGCGCTCAGCAGCCACCTCATTTGATAAGCCCGCGGTGGCCGGCACCGAGTAATATAGTGGTGGTTGCCACCACCCGCGCTGGCGGCACCAGTGTCGCCCCCTTCGACAGTTTTAATATGGCTTTGCACGTGGGTGACAGTGAACGAGCGGTGTTGAGCAACCGGCAGCAGCTGTTAACACTGTGTCCCGGTCTTGAGCGTATTCAGTGGCTTGAGCAAATTCATGGCATCGAGGTTGTAACTGCGTTTGCAGCTGCAGCTACAAGCACACCTACAGTTACGGCTATAGCCGATGCCTGTTATACCCAGGCACCGGGTTTGGCCTGTGCGGTGATGACCGCAGATTGCCTGCCGGTGGTATTTTGTGACCGCGCCGGCCGCGAAGTTGCCGCGGCACACGCCGGTTGGAGGGGGCTGCTGAACGGGGTGCTAGAGGCGACGGTAGCCCGCTTTGGTGCCGCGCCAGAGCAGCTGCTGGCCTGGATTGGCCCCGCCATTGGCCAGCGCCATTTCGAAGTGGGCGCGCAGGTGCGAAGGGCGTTTCTCGATGCTGCCTGCGCCGCCGACCAGGATGATACCCGTAGTGCCTTCAGTCCCAACCCACTGCGCGACGGACACTACTTTGCCGATTTGGCCACCCTGGCGCGGATTCGTCTGCGCACTGCGGGGCTGAGCCAGTGTTACGGTGGTGAGTTGTGTAACTTTCAGCATGAGGCGCAATTTTTTTCCTATAGGCGCCAGCCTGAGACCGGCAGGATGGCGACACTCATCTATAGACTGCCGGGCTAGGTGCTTGTATTTTGCGTCGCTGCCCACATCTATTAATCAACGGGTAATAGTAACCAGAGGTAATCGCAATTGAGCGCATAGCCTCTCGCCAACAAAGGTAATCAGGTCATGCGTATTGAGCGTCTAACTAATCAGCTGCAGATTGCAATTTCCGATGCGCAATCTCTCGCGCTGGGTAAAGATCACAACTTTATCGAACCTGTGCATTTGTTGTCGGCACTGCTCAATCAAAAAAATGGCTCGGTGCGTGGCTTAATCACGCAAGCTGGCGCCAATTTGTCGATGCTAACAAAGGCCACCACTCGCGAGTTGTCTGCCATAGCGACGGTAGACGGTGTCGGGGCAGATATTCATATGTCCAATGACCTGGCGCGGGTGCTCAATCTGGCAGATAAGCTGTCGCAGAAAGAAAAGGATGCCTATGTGTCGTCGGAGTGGGTTTTGCTGGCGATGCTCGATACCAAACTGGCGGTCAGCCGCCTGCTGCAGGAAGCAGGGCTAGATAAAACCTCGCTGCAGGCGGGCATCGAACAGTTGCGCGGTGGTGAGTCAGTTAGCGATCCCGCCGCTGAAGAGTCCCGGCAGGCACTGGAGAAATACACGGTTAATCTGACTGAGCGCGCGGAGGCGGGTAAGTTGGACCCGGTTATTGGCCGCGACGACGAAATACGCCGCACCATTCAAGTGTTGCAGCGGCGCTCCAAAAACAACCCGGTATTGATTGGTGAGCCTGGGGTGGGCAAAACCGCGATTGTTGAGGGTCTGGCCCAGCGAATTGTCAACGGAGAAGTCCCAGAGGGCTTGAAAGGCAAACAACTACTTTCGCTGGATTTGGGATCGCTGTTAGCGGGAGCCAAATACCGCGGCGATTTTGAGGAACGACTGAAGTCTGTGTTGAGTGAGTTGGATCGTCAAGAGGGCAGAGTCATTCTCTTTATCGATGAGATCCACACCTTGGTCGGGGCTGGCAAGAGCGAGGGTTCGATGGATGCCGGCAATATGTTAAAACCGGCCCTAGCCAGAGGTGAGTTGCACTGTGTGGGTGCTACTACTTTGGATGAGTACCGAAAGAACATCGAAAAAGATGGCGCGCTGGAGCGGCGCTTTCAAAAAGTTCAGGTCGATGAGCCCAACGAAGAGGATACCATCGCTATTTTGCGTGGACTAAAAGAGCGCTACGAGGTTCACCACGGTGTTGATATCAGCGATGCAGCGATTATTGCCGCGGTTAAGCTCTCTCAGCGCTACATTACCGATCGCCAATTGCCAGATAAAGCTATCGATTTAATCGACGAAGCGGGCAGTCGCATTCGCATGGAGATTGATTCAAAACCCGAAGACATGGATCGCTTGGAACGGCGCTTGATTCAGCTGAAAATTCAGCGTGAAGCGGTGAAAAAGGACAGCGACATCTCGGCAAAAAAACAGTTGGACATTCTCAATAGGGATATCGAAAAGGCTGAGCGTGAGTTTTCTGATTTAGAAGAAATTTGGAAAACAGAAAAAGCGGCATTACACGGCTCGCAAAAGATTAAGAGTGATTTGGAACAGGCCCGAGTCGAATTGGAGTCTGCACGGCGGGCCGGTGACTTAACGCGTATGTCAGAGTTGCAATACGGACTGATACCGGAGCTGGAAAAAACTCTGGATATGGCGGGCCAGGCCGAGATGATGGAAATGACCCTGCTGCGCAACAAAGTTAGCGACGAAGAAGTGGCTGAGGTCGTTGCTCGTTGGACCGGTATTCCCGTGTCGAAGATGTTAGAGGGCGAGCGCGAAAAGTTGCTGCGCATGGAGCAGTCGCTGCATCAGCGTGTGATAGGTCAGGACCAAGCAGTGACCTCTGTCTCCGACGCTGTGCGGCGTTCCCGGGCGGGCCTTTCTGATCCCAATAGGCCCAACGGCTCTTTTTTGTTTTTGGGCCCCACTGGGGTTGGCAAGACAGAGTTGTGTAAAGCTCTGGCCGCCTTTCTGTTCGATAGTAGCGATGCCATGGTCCGTATCGATATGTCTGAGTTTATGGAGAAGCACTCGGTGGCGAGGCTAATTGGCGCGCCGCCGGGTTATGTGGGTTACGAGGAGGGCGGCTACTTAACAGAGGCGGTGCGGCGCAAACCTTATTCGGTATTGTTACTGGATGAGGTTGAGAAAGCTCACGCCGATGTATTTAATATATTACTGCAGGTGATGGATGATGGGCGCCTAACCGATGGTCAGGGCCGCACCGTCGACTTTCGCAATACGGTTATTGTTATGACTTCAAATTTGGGCTCGGAGCTTATACAGGATCTGTCTTCAGAGGCGAATTACGAGCAGATGAAGCAGCAGGTAATGACGGTGGTCGGCGCACATTTCCGCCCAGAGTTTATCAACCGCATCGACGAAACAGTGGTGTTTCACCCACTGGGACAAGAGCAAATTCGCGATATTGCCAGTATTCAGATGGATTTGTTGCGGGAACGTCTGCGCGATCGTGAGTTGAGTCTGGCCGTTAGTGACGAGGTGATGGATATGTTGGCCGCTATCGGATTCGATCCCGCCTACGGTGCCAGGCCGCTGAAGCGGGCGATACAGCAGTATTTTGAAAACCCGCTGGCACAGGACATATTGAGCGGCAAATTCTCGCCAGGGGATGAAATTCAGTGCCACCTCAACGAGGCTGAAGACGCGGTGACGTTTTCTGTTTAGCGGTGGCGGGGATGTTCAGCAATTAATTTTGATAAAGCGCCGGGCATTTTCGCGCTGACCTTCGCGCTCTTGCTCGGTTAAAAATCGCTTGCTGCCATCGGTTTCGGTTATGCGTATTCGGGCGCCGTCCATGGCCTTTAAATTGTGCTTGGCCTGTTTGCATAGAGCAGGGTCCTTCTTAGGTGTCACCGCGACCATGGTTGGTAAGCTCTGCTCGGTATTTTGCTGCTTCGTCTGGACGCTGGGCTGGGCTGGGGCATTGCTGCGCTTACCGGTGGAAAACTTGATAAATACGGAGTCAACACCCGCCGGTGGCCGATCTGAATACTGTACCTGGCCCTTGTCATTAGTCCAACGGTAGTGACCGCTGGCGGCACCGTGGCTACCGGTTACAATAAAGAGGCATAGAAGGGCAGCGATCAGAGCGACGGAGCGGGGGGACTGAGTCATGGCAGCGACCTTGTGAGTGTTTCAGGGTTCGAGTGTCAATTATGGCAAATTTCACTGACCTGCACAGGACAAAGTGCCATTTTTCGTAAAGAATTGATAAAAACACTTCTATTTCATCATTATTGCCCTCAAAGAGTTGACTTTATTTCATACTGATTCAAAATCGCACTCTGTTGATGGCCAATAGTGACTACTTACCGGTAGCCACTATTAGCGTCGAGTCCTTACTTACCGGTATTGACTATGGGACGCTCCCTTCACTCTGCAAACACACAACCCGTGTTGCGAGAATGCCGCCGATACACTATCCGTGTGGGGCAAGAGACTGTTGTCTCGTGGCGCTATCGCCCGGTGTGTTCCCAGTTTTGAAAGAGGGAGACACTGGTTTTGGTTGTGAGGTTTGTATCTCACCAGTAGTTCACCGACACCGCTAATTGTATTCTCGATCGAGGAGCGATAGCTGATGCTTGGTATACCTGCTGCGTTGTTACATCCCCACATTATATAAACGCTAAACAGCGAGGAATACACAGTGGAGATGTTATCTGGCGGTGAAATGATCGCCCGCGCTCTGGAAGACGAAGGTGTCGAATTTATTTTTGGTTATCCGGGGGGCGCTGTATTACATATATACGATGCGCTGTTCCGCAGTGGCAAGGTGCCGCATATTCTGGTCCGTCACGAGCAGGCGGCCACCCACGCCGCCGATGGTTATGCCCGGGCCACCGGTAAGCCCGGCGTAGTACTGGTGACTTCAGGGCCCGGTGCCACCAATGCGGTTACCGGTATTGCTACCGCCTATATGGACTCCATTCCGATGGTGGTGCTGTCTGGCCAGGTGCAAAGCCACCTGATTGGCGGCGATGCTTTTCAGGAAACCGATATGATTGGCATATCTCGGCCAATCGTCAAACACAGCTTTCTAGTGACTCGCGCAGAGGATATTCCCTCGACCATTAAAAAGGCCTTTTATTTGGCGGCCAGTGGTCGGCCCGGCCCCGTCGTTATCGATTTGCCCAAAGACATAACCAATCCGGTCGACAAATTTGAATATAGCTACCCAGAAAAGGTCAAGCTGCGCTCTTATACGCCTGCGTCGAGAGGTCATTCTGGACAGATTAAAAAAGCCGTGCAGTTGCTGCTAGGGGCTAAGCGGCCGGTAATTTACAGTGGTGGTGGCGTGGTTCAGGGCAATGGTAGTGGCCAGTTGCGGGCACTGGCCAAGGTCTTAAACTATCCTGTAACCAATACCCTGATGGGACTGGGTGCCTATCCCGCCACCGATCGGCAGTTTATCGGTATGCTTGGAATGCACGGCACCTATGAGTCGAATACGGCAATGCACCACGCCGATGTCATCTTGGCGGTGGGTGTTCGCTTCGACGACCGGGTAACTAATACTGTTAGTAAGTTTTGCCCCTCGGCCACCATCATTCACATCGATATCGACCCGGCCTCTATCTCAAAAACGGTGACCGTCGACATTCCTATCGTCGGTCCGGTGGACTCGGTGCTGCAGGATATGTTGGCCCAGGTGCAACAATTGCAAGGGGCCGAACAGAGTCTTCCCGACGCGGCGGCGCTCGCTAGTTGGTGGCAACAAATTGACGAGTGGCGTGACAAACACGGCCTGTGGACCGCGCCGCGCTACGATACTGAAAGTGGTTTGATAAAACCGCAGCAGGTAATCGAGTCGCTGTACCGCTCTACTAAGGGCGAAGCATATGTCACTTCCGATGTTGGGCAGCACCAGATGTTTGCCGCTCAGTACTACCGTTTTGACGAGCCCAGGCGTTGGATTAACTCTGGTGGTCTCGGCACTATGGGCTTTGGTCTGCCTGCGGCGATGGGGGTGAAGTTAGCCTTTCCCGATAGCGATGTCGCCTGTGTCACCGGCGAGGGCAGTATCCAGATGAATATTCAAGAGCTGTCTACCTGCACTCAATACGGTATGCCAGTAAAAGTTGTCAATCTGAATAACGGCTATCTGGGCATGGTTAAGCAGTGGCAGGATATGAATTACGAGGGGCGCTATTCCCAGAGTGTCTACGAAGATTCACTACCTGACTTTGTTAAATTGGTAGAATCCTATGGTCATGTAGGTATTCGTGTCGACAACTTAGAGGATTTGGACGCGGCTATGGACGAAGCTTTTAGCCTAAAAGATCGCTTGGTGTTTTTAGATGTTTACGTCGATCGCCATGAACATGTCTATCCGATGCATATCGCCCCCAACGGTTCTATGCGCGATATGTGGTTGAGCAAATTGGAGCGGACATAATGCGGCATTTAATTTCAGTACTCATGGAAAACGAGCCCGGCGCATTGAGCCGGGTAGTAGGGCTTTTCTCGCAGCGTGGGTACAATATTGAGAGTCTCAATGTGGCACCCACTGATGATGTTACGCTGTCCCGTTTGACCTTGACCACAATTGGTGACGATAAAAAAATTGAGCAAATTACCAAGCACCTCAACAAGTTGATCGACGTGGTTAAATTGGTGGACTTGGCCGAGGGAGCTCATATCGACCGCGAATTGATGATGGTTAAGGTGCGGGCGACCGGAGCTCAACGGGCGGAGATAAAACGCTGTACCGACATTTTCAGGGGGCAAATTATCGATGTTGGACCGGCGATTTACACCATTCAAATTGTCGGTCCCTGCGATAAACTCGACGCATTTTTAGAGTCTATCGGTGATGCGGCTATATTGGAGGTTGTGCGCAGCGGCTCTTGCGGTATCGCTCGGGGTGAGAAAAACCTGAGCGTGTAAGGTGTTTGTTGCTCGCGGTCCGGGCTGAGATGCACATTCTCTCCCGGGCTGTCGGTGATTGACTTTAGCGGTGATCAGCTTCTAAACTGGTTATTATGCTAACTATTAGGGCTGGTATTTTGGCGGCATTGGACTGAGTCCACCCCGCCTTGTTGCCCGCTCGCCAATGTTTAGGAATAACGACTTCGATGCCAGCGGATGTAAGTATATTGGACAGCAAAAATAACGCGTCATGGTTTTCCAAGGCCTCGTTGTTATTATTGGAAGATCAGACCACGCAGCGGGAAATTCTGACTGCGAAATTCCGCAAGCTGGGTATAGGTAATATCGTGGCCGTGGCCGAGGGTGGCTCGGCGCTAAAACAGATCGAAGAAAATCCCGCGCACTTCGATATATTGGTGGTCGATCTAATTCTGGGTGATATGGACGGGCTCAAATTTCTGCGCTTAGCCGAACAGAGCTGTACCCACATGCCAGCTATCATTGTGGTCAGTGCGGTCGACGACTTGCTGCTGGCAACCGTCAAGCTGACCGCCCAGCAGCGCGGATACAATTTGCTGGGGGCCTACTCCAAGCCGGTCTCGGTCGCTGAGTTAAACGCTTCACTCACGCGTTTTTTCAATCAGCGCAGCGAAGCAGTAAAGGTTTCGGCGATGGAGTTCGAAGAGCAGCTACCTGCGTCAGAGGTGGCTGCGGCGCTGCACAGCGGTGAGCTGTGCGCCTACTTCCAGCCTATGGTTGCAACCGGTCCCGAGCAGAACGTACTTGCTGTCGAAGCGCTGGCGCGCTGGCACCACCCGGTGCACGGCACGGTCTATCCCAGTGGATTTTTACCGATGCTTGAGCACAGCGGTATGCTGGCGCAATTTTCAACATTGATCATTCGTCAATCAATAGAGCAACTGCGGCGCTTTCGAAACAATGGCCTCGACATTGGCGTGTCAATTAATGTTACTACGCTGGAGCTGGCAGATTTTGATTGGACTGAGCGGTTGTCAGATCTAGTCGATCAATTTCGTGTGCCCGCGGCGAAAGTTACCCTGGAAGTGACCGAGACTATGGCGCTTTCTAATAATGTGGACATTGCTGAAACGCTGGCTAGGCTGCGACTCAAAGGCTTTGGTTTGTCGATCGACGATTTTGGTGTGGGTTATAGTTCGCTCAGCAACTTCCGCCGAGTGGCGTTTACTGAGTTGAAGATTGATCGTTGCTTAACTGAAAGTTTACTTGAGGATATGGGCCAGCAAAAGATAGTCGCTTCTATAATTCACTTGGGCCACGATCTTGATTTGCGTGTTATCGCTGAAGCTGTCGACAATGAAGGCGTGGCGACGTTGTTGACCGAGCTGGGCTGCGATATGATTCAGGGGCAATACTATTCACCAGCGCTGAGCGGCGAAGATATTACCGCTTGGTGTCTGGAGAAAAACAAACGAAAAGCGTTGCGTTGACGCTGTTTAGCTAGTAGCAATCGCAGATAAAAAAAGGCCGTCATTTGACGGCTTTTTTTATCTGCTAGGCACTTATCAGATGATCTTTTTCATCGCTGTCATGTAGCTGCGCAATTGCGCGCCAACTTGCTCGACCGGGTGATTGCGAATAGCATCGTTGACTGAAACCAGTTCCAAATTATCGACACCCAAATCGTTCAGTCCTAGGCCCTTGCCAATAACATCGGTGCTGATTTTGGCCATAAAGTCAGCGAGTAGCGGCTTGCAGGCGTGGTCGAACAGGTAACATCCGTATTCCGCGGTGTCGGAAATGACAACATTCATTTCATACAGTTTGCGGCGGGCGATGGTGTTGGCAATCAGCGGCGTTTCGTGAAGTGATTCGTAGTAGGCAGACTCGTCCAGAATGCCGGCATCAACCATGGTTTCGAAAGCTAGCTCTACACCGGCCTTGACCATGGCAACCATCAAAATCCCGTGATCATAGTATTCCTGCTCGCTGATCTCCTGCTCGCTATTGACGGCCTTTTCAAAGGCGGTCTCGCCTGTAGCGGCGCGCCAGCCCAGCAGGTTAACGTCGTCGTTAGCCCAGTCTTCCATCATGGTTTTGGAGAAGTGACCACTCATGATGTCGTCCTGATGTTTTTGATACAAAGGGCGCATGATGTCCTTGAGCTCTTCGGCCAGTTCAAAGGCTTTGATTTTTGCCGGGTTGGATAGGCGGTCCATCATATTAGTAATGCCGCCCATCTTCAGACCTTCGGTAATGGTCTCCCAGCCATATTGGATCAGTTTAGAGGCGTAACTGCTGTCGATTCCCTGCGCTACCATCTTGTCGAAACACAAAATAGAGCCGGTTTGCAGCATGCCGCACAAAATGGTCTGCTCGCCCATTAAGTCGGACTTTACTTCCGCGATGGGGGAAGATTCCAGTACCCCGGCGCGATCTCCGCCGGTGCCTGAGGCCAGTGCCTTGGCAATATCTATTCCGTCGCCATTGGGATCGTTTTCCCGGTGTACGGCGATCAGTGTTGGTACACCGAAGCCGCGCACATACTCAGCGCGGACTTCAGAGCCAGGGCATTTAGGGCACATCATGACCACGGTGATGTCCTTGCGAATTTGCATGCCCTCTTCGACTAGGTTGAAGCCGTGGGCGTAGTCCAGGCAGGCACCTTGTTTCATCAGTGGCATAATGGTGTTGACCACGTCAGTATGCTGCTTGTCTGGGGTCAGGTTCATTACGATATCAGCGCTCGGCACTAGTTCTTCGTAGGTACCGACGGTAAAGCCGTTCTCGCTGGCATTTTTCCAGGATTGGCGTTTTTCTGCGATTGCCGCAGCGCGCAGGGTATAGGAGACATCGAGGCCGGAGTCACGCAGGTTAAGACCCTGGTTCAGGCCCTGGGCGCCGCAGCCTACAATGACAATTTTCTTGCCCTTTAAGTAGTTGCAACCGTCGCCAAATTCTTCCATCGACATAAAGCGGCATTTTCCCAGCTCTTCCAATTGCAGGCGCAGGGGTAGGGTGTTGAAATAATTTTGTCCCATCAGAATTCTCCTAGACAGTGAGCGCCGGCGGCGCACAGATAATATTGAGTGGCGGGCACTATATAGAAAAACAGGTGTTGCGTAAAATGATATAAACTCCATATAGTGATGCGTAATGTGCAATACTAAATTATGGATACCCGCGAGCTACAATTATTTTTGAGTCTCAGCCAGACGCTGCACTTTGGTCAAACCGGAGAAGCCCTGCATATTAGCCCCTCCGCGGTGAGTCGCACTATCAAGCGCATGGAGCTCGAAGTAGGTCACCGTCTGTTAGAACGCGATAATCGCAGTGTGCGGCTAACTGATGTCGGCCGACAATTTCAGCGTTATGCCAGCGAAGCGCTGGGGCAGTGGCAGTCTTTTCGCGAATCGACCGAGTTAGATAAGCAGCACTTACGTGGTCAAATTAGTCTATTTTGCTCGGTGACCGCGGCCTATAGCGTGCTGTCGCCGGTGCTAGAGCCCTTTCGGCATCGCTATCCCGATATCGATATCAAGCTGAGAACGGGTGATCAGGCTGATGCCATCGACCATCTATTGGCCGGAGATGACGATGTTGCGATTGTCGCCAGGCCTGACAAGTTGCCGCCGCGACTGCGCTTCGAGGTGTTAACCCACTCGCCGCTGCTGTTCATAGGTCCGGCGATGGACTGCGCTGTGGCGCGCAAGATCAGCCTGTTACTTGAGCGGGAGGTAGCGGTGCGCTGGGAAGATATCCCCTTTGTGGTGTCGGAGCGCGGTTTGGCCCGCACACGCCTCGATCAGTGGTTTCGGTCCCAGGGTTGCAAGGCAAATATTTATGCCCAAGTCAGCGGCCATGAGGCGATCGTTAGTATGGTGGGGCTGGGGTTTGGCCTGGGGGTGGTGCCGGAGTTGGTGTTGAGCAATAGCCCGCTCAAGGAAAAAGTACAGGTGCTGGAGGTATCACCGGCACTGACTGCCTTTGCGGTGGGGGTGAGCGCCAGCCAGCAGCGCTTGGAGAATCCCTTGGTGAAAGCCTTCTGGGATTGCGCCCGGGCATCGTATCGCGGCGACTTTTAATCTATTATAGTGCAACATTTACCGCCTGAAGAAGCCAATTTATGAGTGACGAACCGACCACACCGCCTGACGCAAAAAACACAGGGCGGCAGCCTAGCTTGAGCAGCGGCGAGCAGCAATCGGGGATCGAGTCCCTGACGTTGATCGATGAGCATGAGGAGGAGGTTTCTGTAGATGGGCAGACGGTGCGCCGCCGAGGTATTTATTTACTGCCCAACCTATTCACTACCGCGGCGTTGTTCGCCGGATTTTATGCCATAGTTTCTAGTATGGATGGTCGTTTCGAAGTCGCGGCGATCGCCATTTTCATTGCCATGGTACTCGACGGTTTAGACGGCCGGGTGGCCAGGCTCACCAATACTCAAAGTAAGTTTGGTGCCGAGTACGATAGCTTGTCGGATATGGTGTCCTTTGGGGTGGCACCGGCGCTGGTGATGTTTAGCTGGGGCCTTGCCGACCTGGGCAAGTTTGGCTATACCTGCGCATTTATTTATGTGGCCTGTGCCGCGCTGCGGTTGGCAAAATTCAATACTCAGATCGGGCTGGCGGATAAAAATTACTTTTCTGGCCTCGCTAGTCCCGCTGCAGCGTCGGTGATTGCAGGGTTTATCTGGGTTTGTCACGATGAGGGTTGGCTCGGTGGGCAGGTGTCGTTTGAATTGTCGGTATTCGCCGCATGTCTTACCGCCCTGGTTGGTATGTTGATGATAGTCAATGTCTCCTATAACAGCTTTAAGGGGTTGGATCTGCGGGGTAGAGTGCCCTTTGTAGTAATGTTTGCGGTGGTGCTGGTGTTTGGGGTGGTGATGATTGATCCCGCTAGGATATTGTTGGCTGTAGCGGTATGTTATGCCCTGTCCGGTCCTGCCCAAGTGCTCTATAAAAGAGTGTATTCCAAATAATTTCAGTAATGGCTTCAGTGTTAACACGGATACTAACGACAGTACTAATACAGTAAGGTCGACGCTATAGTCTCGTAATAGGCGTCGCCTAGGGGTAAATGCCATGATTATTCAAACGGAGGCAGATGTCGCTTCCTCAGATATTACTTCGGAAAGCGTCTACCTGCGCCGCCGGGAATTTATCGGCGGTGCCTTGATTGCCGGTGCCGGTATGGCGCTGCCCATTG
>Ga0105356_10002309_pt1 | contig 19037 bp, 11 predicted proteins | sample GOMGulsemesocosm_3_FD_83502 | JGI IMG/M metagenome (GOLD analysis project Ga0105356, IMG submission 83502) | Methane-oxidizing microbial communities from mesocosms in the Gulf of Mexico - GOM9D Gulf of Mexico | ecosystem: Environmental > Aquatic > Marine > Cold seeps | place: Gulf of Mexico... | reverse complement strand
ATTAGTACTTTTAAATTAGTACTTTTAAATTAGTACTTTTATACTAGCACTTTATTATTTGCAGATATTAAAAAGCCACTGCAAAAGCAGTGGCTTCATTATATAAGTAAAATAAGCTATTGCTGCTCAACCCAATTATTGATTTGAATAGTTGATGCATTACTTTCATCCAAATTGACTTTCCAGATAACGGCATCGGTTTCTAAATTCACTTTCCAGATAACAGCATCAGATTCAAGATTCACTTTCCAGATAACTGCATCTGTTTCAAAGTTCACTTTCCAGATGACCGCATCAGTACTTGCCGTATCCTGCCAGGTAGCTCGACTATCATGGTTTACTTTCCAAATTACCGCATCACCATCAAGCTTCTTTTTTGTATGTTGCCAAATATATTCATCGCCAAGACCTTCAACATAAAAATGACCTTCATCATTAATATTAGCAGGACCAAAGTAGTGTTGTTCACCAGATAAGTCTTTAGCAATATCTAAAGATTGATTTGCACAGCCTGTTGCTGAGCTGTTAAGTGCTCCGTCTACATTAACAATACCAGCGCCTTGTTGAAAAACACTATAAGCAATGGTGTTATCACTCTTAATGGCTTGCTTAGCTGTATTCATTAATCGGCATTTAACTTCATCAGGTGTTAATGTTGGATCATTGGTCAACATTAAAGCGACAGCGCCTGATACAACAGCTGCAGCTTGAGAAGTACCAGACATTTCAAAGTAACGACCACCATCATGAAACTCAGGATGCTCAGTTACAATTTGTGAATCAAAGGACATTAAACCAGATAAGTGCCCACCAGGTGCAATAATGTCAGGCTTTACAAAACCAGCAAAAGTAGGTCCTGAAGAGCTAAAGCTTGCTAATTTATCATCGCTGCTCGTAGAGGTTGTATAATCATCGGTCATTGCGCCAACGGTAATGATGTACGGCACATTACCCGGAACACCAATACTCATAGGATCAGGACCTTTATTGCCTGCTGATGCAACAACAACAATACCAGCTTGCCATGCCTTCATAACCGCCTGATTTAAAGGATCATCCCAATAATGAGAACGTACAGCCCCACTAAATGACATATTTAAGACACGTAAATTGATTTGATCTTTAACTTGAATAGCCCAGTCGATACCACGAATAACATCAGCATATGTTGCCTTGCCTTCAGCATCAAATGCTTTAATACCAACAATAGCGGCATTAGGGGCAACACCATAAATACGACCATTAATATCGTAATCACTATTTGTTGCAATACTCGCTACATGTGTACCATGACCATTAGCTTCATCATCAAAGTTATGAAGGCTGTTATTAACAGCATCATAAGTACCCCATGCTTTATCTCGACCATATAAATCAACAGACAAACCTGATAGTTGATCTAATCCAGTATCGAGAAAACCAATGGTGACATCATCACCAAAGTTATAATTACTATGAGCAGAAGTTGCGCCAATAAAGTCGGCAACGACCGCGGCTGGTTGCCAACGACGCTTGCCCTTTGCCCAGCCCGATAATTCAACTTTATGATTTAAAGTAGCATTAATAGCTAAGTTCTGTTCTAAATTTGATAATTGACTTTCAGTTAAGTCGACTGCCAGTGCATTTATTATCGCTAAATCATGAGTAGGTTTAACGTTAAGCGCTGTAAGCCTTTCCTCTAATAAGGTAAGGTTTTTTGTACTAATAATATATGATAGATTTGATTCTTCTTGATCAGAAACGTCTGCTAAAAGCACGCCCCCAGTAGCAATCCCCATCACAATAAATAATGATAATGGATTAACAAATTTAGTGAATGATCTGAACAACATTAGTTTCCCCTTTTGCCCAATACATCTAAAACTTTTAAAAGCATACGGGTAGATAATCGATAATTCATGTCCAAAGAAAAACTATATTGATAACAGATTTCGTTATTAATATTTACTTACATTTTTCATCTGAACAAACGCAACATACCGACAATCCCCCCCTGATGTCAACATTAACTTTACAGCGTCCATATTTGACTAAGTTAATGCTACTTCCCTTACAAACAACAATATCCAGCTTAACAATCAAGCTGGATATTTAATTAAATCATAATGCTATGATTAAAAATTAACGGTAACATCCGCTGAACAGTTCGATGAACCTTGGTCACAAATACTATAAGTAAATGTACCTGATGTTCTAAAACTATCTGTGTACGCACCATCGTTAGTTGTTGTTCTATATAAAGAACTATTTTTATAGATATCTACATCAGCAGTTGAAGCACCACTCCATGATAAATCTACTTTATTTTTTCCTTTTGCTCGATATCCGTTCGCAGTTAAAGCAATATCACCACTTGGAGGAGGAGTAACATCTCCACCACAACCGTTAGCTGTTAAGTAATCACTAGCAGCTTTAGCTTTAACGATTCCGTGACCAAAATAGTCATCATGACCTGCAGTGCCAGCATCTTGTGCCGTTGCTTTTAATGCGTCACGAATATCAGTACCAGTACAACCGTTATGGTTAGACCATACTAATGCAGCAATACCCGAAACTGCTGGCGTTGCCATCGAGGTACCACTCATAAAGCCGTAATCGCTAGTACCTATGGTAACCTCTGCGTTAGCTGCAGCTAATAATGCGGCTCTATCTTCAAAGGCAGCGCCAACAGCTGGAATAGACGTTACGTTAGTATCACCTAATGTTGCGTATAACATGCCCGCTTCATTATTGATGATGATAGCGCCAACACCACCTGAATTTTCACAGTTTTGTACTTTGTCATGGAATGAGATAACGCCGCGGTCAATCACACAGATATTACCGTTTGCACCGCCATCAGTTGATTCAGCAGTCCCCATGTAATAAGTATCACCATTTACTGACCCAGAATTCTCCATAGAAGATGAAGCAAATGCTACACCGTCAGCGCTCATAGAAGCACTAGTCTCCATACCTGCGGGGTAAGTAGATAAAACATCGACTGCACCGGCTGTTACTTCAACACAAATAGTTTCATCAGTAACTGTTGTACGGTGCTTACCTTTACCTGAAGTTGTTGTACAACTTGGATATTGAGACGCAGTATAACGATCATTATTGTTATCGTTTCCGCCAATCATCATTACTGATGAATAACCTGCAGGGAATGAACGTACGTTGTTGCCATCATTACCTGCAGCCGCTACCACTAAACCACCGTTTGCAGTAAAATCAGCAAAAGCATTCTCTTCTGTGCTATTTGCACCACCGCCACCTAGGCTCATGCTAATAATGTTAGCACCTGCGCCACTACATTTGTCTGCAGCGTAAGCAAGATCTGATGAATATCCCCAGCCACTTTCATTAAATACTTTAACAATGTGCATATCAACACCTGGCGCCATTCCAACAACACCAATGTCATTATCTTCAGCACCTATAGTACCCGCTACGTGAGTACCGTGTGGACCACCGTGCTCATCCCAGTTACCTGTACCTGAGTCGTTATCACCGGTAATGTTGTTCCATGCGAAATCTGGGTTAGAACGATCTAAACCTGAATCGATAACACAAACTTTCATACCCGCTGCAGCGTTAAAATTCACTTGGTCAGCTTGAGATTGTACAACAGAATATGGAGTAAGTTGTGTTGTCATTGGGTTGCCAGCAGTGTCGCTAAAAGCAGAAAGCATTACACGACGTTGATCTTCTTCAACCATTTGAACATGAGGGTTGTTTAATAAGCCTTTAACTTGGCCTAAGTCTTTACCTGCAAATGTAGCAGCAATAAATCCTTTACCATCTACCTTTAATTCTGCGCCTAATTTCTTAGCGAGTGCTTTTACAATACCTTTTTTACTTTCATCTACTTTGATGATGTATCTGTCATCTGCTGCTTGAGCTGAGAATGCTGTGGTAACTGCTAAAGCAATCATTGAAGTGGTAAATTTTGAAATATTCATAAAATTATAATCTCTCTTGTATATGGTTCATTTATTATTGTCGTTATAAATGGTGCGTCTTAATCCATGCAATAATTAACCTTTCTACCGCTCCGTTGTTTCAGGCTTATATCGATAGTATCAGCTGAGTATTGCCAACCTAGTAAATTGCCGACAACTTTTCAGACAAAAACGACAAACCTTACGTTTACCTAATACTTTCAAACAGTTACAAATTTAAAATAAATCCACCATGTCGTGTTTATGCGAATAAACGACCGATATTTACTAGTGAGAATGACAATTAAATTGCAAGCTGTATGAGTGAATAAACAACGAAGAATATGAACGGACTCAGTTCAATTTATTCAACTAACTAGCTAATGCAACTTAACTAAAAGCTTAACTAAAGAGAGCATAATGAATAAAAACAAACTTCTACTTAGTACCCTGACTTTGTCTTTAATGGCAGCAACAGGCGTAACACATGCAGCACAAATTCAAAAAGTAAACAGCCAAGCAAGCTCACAAAGCAGTGAACTAACGTTTGCTCAATGGCGTGAACAACAACGTCAAGAACGACTTGATTATACCGATCGCCTTATTATTAAGTTTAAAGATAAGAAGCAAGGTAAAATAGTTCCTCCTGGCCTAGCTAAAAAGATCGGTTTAGATTTAAAGCACGTAAAAATATTAAATAATAACAGTCACGTAATCTCTCTTGATGAGATGCATTCTGTAAAAGATGTAGAAAAATTCATTGAAAAACTACGTAAGCACCCTTCTGTTGAATCAATTGAACCTGATTATCAACGTTTTTTACTTTCTCAAAATCAACCTTGGGGCATAGCTAGAACTCAATCAGACCAACTAACTGATAATGATGCTTCAAACATGTCAGTTTGTATTATTGATTCAGGTTATGAACGCTCTAACCCTGACTTAAACGCTAACAATGCAACAGGTACGAATAACTCAGGTACAGGTAACTGGTATCAAAATGGCGGCTCTCATGGTACTCACGTAGCAGGAACTATCGCTGGCGTTAATAACAGCGAAGGTGTCGTTGGTGTTATGCCAAATACCAATGTGAACCTTCACATTGTTAAAGTATTTAACGAAAGCGGCTGGGGTTACTCTGGTGACTTATCTGACGCAGTTGATACTTGTGTAAATAACGGCGCTAAAGTTGTTAATATGAGTTTAGGCGGCGCTGGTTCAAGTAACGCTGAAAAGAACTCATTGCAAGCCGCTGCTGATGCGGGCGTATTATTAGTTGCTGCCTCAGGTAACGATGGCAACACGACTCTTTCATACCCTGCATCTTACGACTCAGTCATGGCTGTTGGCGCTTTAGATAGCAACAATCAACATGCAGAATTTTCTCAATACACAAGTAAAGTTGAAATTTCAGCGCCTGGTGAAGCTATTTTATCAACGGTTGCTGGCGATGGCCGCTTAGGTTACATCACTATTGGCTCTACTACTTATGGTAATGATAAAGTTGTACCACAAACACACTACATTAATAGTGGTGGAAGTTACGTTGTAAGTAATGTGAATAGTACAGCTAACGGTGTTTTATCAAGCTGTACCATCTCAGGCAGTGGCTATAGTTGTAGCAGCAATGTTTCAGGTAATATTTGTTTAGCTGAACGTAACGATAACCAAAAAGGTAGCAACTACCCAGAAATTAACCCAGCAAAAGCTTGTGCTGACGCAGGCGCGTCTGGTGTTATTGTTTACAGTAATAATACTCGTCCAGGTTTACAAAACCCTTTCTTAGTTGATGCTACCAGTGCAGTAACAGTTCCTACTGTCTCAGTTGATCGCACACTAGGTCAACAACTTGCAACACAAGTAGGGTCAAATGTAACCTTAACGGTTGATGGTAACCAAAACTATGCATACTACAATGGTACTTCGATGGCTACGCCTCACGTTGCTGGTGTAGCAGCAATTGCATGGAGTAATAACCCAGACTGTACTGCTGATGAAGTTCGTAGTGCATTAAAATCAACAGCAATTGATCTTGATGTTGCAGGTCGTGATGACAAGACAGGTTTTGGTTTAGTGCAAGCAAAAGCTGCTTCTGATTCATTAGCAACAACTTGTGGTGGCACAACACCTCCTCCACCACCGCCAACAGGTAATGTTCTTGAAAATGGCGTAGCAAAAACTAGCCTAGCATCAAGCTCTGAACTTAGCTTCACTATGGAAGTTCCAGCTGGTGCAACTGAACTTAACTTTGACATGACCGGTGGAACAGGTGATGCAGATCTTTATGTTAAGTTTGGCTCAGCCCCTACTAGCAACAGCTATGACTGTCGTCCTTATAAAGGTGGTAATACTGAAAGTTGTCCTATTACAACTGCACAAGCTGGTACTTACTATGTGAAAGTTGTTGCTTACTCTGCATTTTCAGGTGTTAGCTTAACCGGTAGCTTTACTGAAGCAAGTACTGGTGGCGGTGCAACAGGTGGTTCAGCTTCTGTTGCAGATATTAGTGTAAGTCGTCGTGCATGGCAGTACTACACTATTGAAGTTCCAGCTGGCATGGCAACCCTAGACTTTACTATGAGCGATGGGTCTGGTGATGCTGATTTATATATCAAGCGTGGTTCACAGCCAACATCATCAAGCTATGATTGTCGTCCATATAAAAGTGGCAACAATGAGACTTGTTCATTTACTAACCCAACAGCAGATACATGGCACATAGGTATATACGGTTATTCTGCAGCAAGTGGCGTTAATTTAAATGTGGTTTATAACCCATAATTTAAGACAAATAATTCTCTAGAGCTCAACCAATGAACAAAAAGGGAAGCACGTTATGTGCTTCCCTTTTTTATCACTTACAGTTTTTGATTCTTAAACAAACTACTTTAATACCGACCATAAACTACTGTTATTATCAGTCCAAAGCACTATGTTATTTTTATTGTCAGACCATCGACTAGCGTAAGCTTTCACCATTGAATTATTCAGCAAACTCTTATTATTGGTAATTAATACCCACTCAGTGTCATGTTCTGCATCATTTTTAGCTTGTGTCTTAAAATAGCGAATTTCTTTACCTGACTGCTGTGCTAGGCCGCGCATCAAGGGAGACAAATTAAGGTGAGTATTTGAAATATGCACCGCTAATACTCCATAGCCTGTTAAATGTTGCCAATAGAGTTCAAGCGCTTCTACAGTTAGTAAATGTTGTGGAATACTATCACCAGAAAAAGCATCAACCACTAACAAATCAAATTGATGATTTAATCCTGATTTCCATTCATTGGTTAAAGAAACACGGCCATCACCTAGCGCAATAGTTATCTTAGCTGCTGAATCTTTCAGATATGAGAAGTATTCTTGCGCAGCAGAGCTAACTGCAGGGTTGAGTTCATAAAAACGATAACTATCTCCTGCTCTGCCATAAGCTGCTAATGTGCCAGCCCCCAGACCAATAAAACCAACATTAAGTGCTTGTCTTTTTCTTAATTGCTCAAGCGCCAAGGCAACGCCGGTATTGGCTCGATAATAACTTAGTGGAATATGTGCTGCTTCAACGTCAAGTGATTGTGTACCGTGAGATGTTGTACCGTCAATCAATCTTCTTTCTTTTTTGCCATTAATATCAACATCTTTAACACTTAAAATGCCATAAAAATTACGCACACTCATCACATCAGTCTTAACATATTGGTTATTTAAATAACCAAGCGTTAAAGCAAACAAACAGCTGAGTAAAATGCTCACTTTAGCTAAGCCATCAAAATATTTTTTATCTTGTTTAATCGACCATGCCAGTAAAACAAACAGAGTAACAATCGCCAGAGGAAACTCTAAAAACTGTTGAAAAACATTTTGCGCAATAAAAGCGACAAAAGCACTACCTAAAAAACCGCCGAAAGAAATTAATAAATAATACCAAGTGAGTTGCTCTACCGCAGGCTTTAATCTCGCCAACTCGCCATGACAAATCATACAAGCGGAAAAAAGAATGCTCGAATAAATGACCACTTGAGAAATAATATCGAATCGTGAACCAATGAAATACATAAAGACAGCAATCAAAGCCGTTAATATAAACAAGACAAACCAATACCAACGAACATACCACTTAGGGTTATGAAAACTAATTATAAAGGTGAGTAAATATATACACAGTGGCAATATCCATAAAAATGGCACTGGAGGAACATTTTGTGTCATGGCATTGGTGGTAGATACTAATAAAACCACTCCGATAGCAGATAGTGCTAGCCATAACCAAACAGGTGACTTTTCAAGGTTTACGCTTACTTCTTCTCTACTCAACTTATCATTACTACCAAGTTTACTCTCAACATTTGAAGAAAACTGTCGTCCAAGTAAAACAAAAAACACAACATACACGCCGTAACTCAATGACCAGTAAAACGCTTGTTTTTCACTGCTTAAAAGTAATTCAAAAACAAAAGGAAAACTCAACAAAGCTAATAAAGAAGCAAAGTTCGACAACGAATAGAGCTTATATGGCAGTTTTTCTTGCACACTAATACTTAACCAACGCTGCACTAAAGGCCCTGTTGATGATAACAACAAGTAGGGTAAACCTATCGATAAAGTTAAAAGTAGTAATATTTTTATTAATGGCTGATCGGTTAAGGTAATAGCAGAAAGCTGAGTTAAACCAATAGGTAAGGTTAATAAACTCAATACTAATAAAACTAGATGCACGTTTACTTGTTTTTGATAACTCTTCATTTGCGTTAATAAATGAGCATAGCCATAGCCCAATAACAGAAAGGCTTGAAAAAACAATAAACAAGCAGTCCAGACTGCCGCTCCGCCGCCAAAAAAGGGCAAAATTAATTTAGCAATAAGTGGCTGAATTTGAAATAACAAAAAAGCGCCAATAAAAATCGTGATCAGATACAGCACAGCTTGCCTTTAAATAAATTGAAGTTGCGGGCAGAATAACAAACTTTTTGATCTGCGCAAATACATCTCAACTGTTAAAGCGATGTAGACCTTACACTTTTTAACACAAGTTAACTTTATTGCTACAAAACCTTCACTGAAACAAACAGTCCTCTTCGATAAATTAGGCTTATTCAAATAAAACTAAACCTAAACTAACATCGATAACGCACTATGAACTTGTACCAAGAAACATTTCTAACCTCAGCAACCGCTTACCCTAAAAACGTCGCGTTATGGACAGAGCAAAAAAGCTTCACTTATCAAGCACTGGTAGAAATAGTGCAGCTTTGGGCGAAAAAAATAGTCGTTCAGAGTCAACAACATTCTCTACAGAAACCATTACCTATCGCTATTTATGGTGGTAGGCAATGGCAAATGTATGCTGGTATTTTGTCAATATTAGCAGCAAAGTCAGCTTACGTGCCTTTAAATAACAAGCAGCCTGCATCACGAAACGCCTCCATTTTGCAACAAGTGGGCAGCCAACTTCTGTTAGTTGCAGCTAATGAGGATCCTAGTGAGTTACTGTGTTTATCTCAATCCTCACTAACCGTTATTTATTTAGGGGAAGATAAACCAAACTGGTTCAAACACAATCCTCAGCATAGTTATTGTCTTATCAATCAGGTAGTAAAAAGCGAGGCTGATAAAAAGCAAAGTTTGGCTGTTCATCAGCAAGCAAATCAAGCATATATTCTATTTACTTCAGGCAGTACCGGTATTCCCAAAGGCATTGCCGTTAGCCAGCAAAACATAATCAGTCATATTCATCGACTTGATAGTCAACTGAATATTAACAGTAGCGATAAAGTCAGTCAGTTTTTTGAATTATCTTTTGACCTTTCTGTACACGATCTTTTTAGCTGCTGGGCAAAAGGTGCTGCTTTATTCGTTATTCCTGACCATCAATTAATGTGCCCAATACAGTTTATTAAGCAACATCAATTAACCGTATTTTCTGCAGTCGCTTCAGTTTTATCTTTTATTGATAAGTTTGGTTTATTAACAACTAAACAGTTACCGAGTCTTAAGTTAAGTTGTTTTGGTGGTGAAAAACTTTTAACTAAACAAGCATTACAGTGGCAAGCATGTGCCAATAATAGTCGTGTGCTAAACCTTTATGGCCCAACAGAATGCACTATTACCGCACTAATTTATCAGATAAATAGCAAACAACCGCCACATTCAAATTCAGTACCTATCGGCAACCCGCTTTCAGGTTTAACAGCAATACTCGTTCGAGATGAACAGGTTATTACCACAACAAATACCTTAGCTGAATTATACCTTGCGGGGGACCAGTTAGTTGATGGTTACTGGCAAGATGAAGAAAAAACAGCACAAACTTTTGTTCACTTAAACTTAAGGAAAGACAAAGACGAGAGTACCCGCTATTACAAAACAGGTGATTTGGCTTATTACGATGAAAATAATAACTTAGTCTTTCATGCACGGAACGATCATCAATTTAAAGTATCAGGTCATCGTATAGAAGCAACCGATATTGAAACTAACATTCTCCATTTTAATGACTGCATTACTTGGTGCACCGTTAAAGCAATTGCAGATAAACAGTCAGAGCAAACTCACATTCATGCCTTTATTGAAAGTGAACAGGATATTGAACCACATCAGTTACAGCAATATTGCTTAACTAAATTGCCACGCTATATGGTGCCAGATCATTTTCATTGTCAGAGATATTTACCACGTAATGCTAGCGGTAAAGTAGACATAAAATTGTTAAACGCTAACCAAGCAATAGCAGCTAAACCAGAATAACTAAATCAGAGTATTAATATGCAAATTCATCAAACCATTACTAACTTTATAACAAGTAAAACTAACGACAAAGATATCAACTTAACTGATAACTTGCTTAGCAAAATAAAGTCTTTTGATTTTATGATGTTAATACTAGAGCTTGAACAAAAATTTAGTTTGCAACTCCCTTTTGAACAACTGTTTACCAGTAATATTAGCCAGATAAATCAATTTATTAACTGGGTAGAACAACAACAGCTGAAAGTTGCATAAAATGAGTCGTTTACCCAAAACCACCTTTAAACAACGCTTGATCACGGTATCGCTCAAATGGCTGATCCGTCGTTTAAAAGTATTACCTCGCCATAAGAGAAAACGTATTGTTGGTACTATTGGCAAGTGCTTATTGCATCTAGCTAAAAAAACACAAAATAGAGCCATTGCTAACATTAGTAGAGCCATGCCGGCTCTTAGCCAATCAGCAGCAAAAAAACTTGCTTTTGATGCCTACGCTAACTGCGCCTTTGGTGTTGCTGAAGCGTTTTGGTTAGAGCAGCTGACTCCTGAGATATATTGTGATGAGCAAACCTTGCAAATTTTACAGTCAGGACAAGGAGCTTGTATTGCTACTATGCATTTAGGTTGTTATGAAGCCGTTCCTTTAGCCATTCGAAGCCTTGCGCAACAATCTGTCACCATAACCAATGTGCCAACATTTATTGAAGATGGTTTATCGTTTTACGCCAATGCAGGTATCACCGCCATCAATAAAAAATCAGAAAATGCGTTTATTGAATTAATTAAGCATGCAAAGAATAATGCATATATTTCCTTACATTGCGATTTATATGCTAATGAAACAGCTGTTACTTTTTTTGGACAGGCAACTAAAGCGCCAGCAGGTGTCGCTTTAATTGCAGCAATGAGTAAGCGACCGGTACTTTTAGGCTACTCAGTTTATAACGATGTGGGAAAAATACAGGTGTTTTTTGAAACTATCGTCAGTAAACATGACCTTGACTCAGCACAAGTAACACCTCCCGAGCAAGTCATGGCTAATATTTATCAACATTTTGAACGGATCATCAAACAATATCCTGAACAATGGTATTGGTCGTATAAACGTTGGCGTAAATAATATCAATATTAATAGCTAAAAACATTCACGACTATTCCTCTAAAACAATTAAGATCATTACTTTATGAAAGCCACTTTTCTATCTCCTTCTTTTATTAATTCTCTGGCTAAAAAGATGCCAATTGTCTTGCGGTTATTTAGCTATTTCACCCCTTATAAAACAGCACTAATCATTGCCATTATTGCCCTAATGATGTTTAGTTTATTTGATGCTGGCATGGTATTTTGGATCAAGCCTTTAGTTGACGAGGGGTTGGCAAAATCAGATGGTCAAGTATTGCGCAATGGTGCACTGCTTGTTCTGTTGATCTTTTTTGTTCGTGGTTTAGCCAGTTTTGTTTCAAGTTATTGTATGTCATGGATCAGTACGCATATTACCTGCACCATCAGACAGCAGGTTTTTCAACATTTGCTCTCTATGCCCGTTTCTTTTTATCAGCAACATTCTATCGGCAGTTTATTAGCTAAGCTCACTTACGATACCGAGCAAATTGCTAAAGCGTCATCGCAAGTATTCATAACCTTGATCCAAGAAAGTGTTATCGCCTTGGTTTATTTATCTATTATGTTCTATTACAGCTGGCAACTATCCTTGATATTTTTATTAATAGGTCCAGTGATCGGTTTGATTTTAAGTAAGTTGTCTCGTCGTTTTAGAAAGATAAATAAAAACATTCAGCAAAGTATGGGAGCTATTACTGATGCTGCAGAACAAACATTACGTGGGCATAAAGAAGTATTAGCTTTTGTTAGTCATGAATTTGAAGCCAAGCGATTTGAACAAGTGAATATTAAAAATCGTCGACACTCTATGAAATTAGCAAGCGCAGGAGCCATTGGCACGCCTATTCTACAATTTGTTGCTGCAATAGCGATGTCATTAGTATTGTTTCTCGCAAGCTTTGAACAAATACTAACCCAACTTACCCCCGGTGCTTTTGTCTCAATATTAGTAGCGATGGGGTCATTATTACGACCCTTGCGACGTTTAACGAAAATTAATGAAGGTTTACAGCGTGGCTTAGCGGCATGTAGTAGTATTTTTACCTTACTCGATACTCCAACAGAACAAGCGATTGCTGATGCTAACGTCAATACCAGTGTTGATATAAATAAGACAATAAAAAAATCAACAAATAAACCAGAGCTAACGGGTAATATTACCTTTAAGCAGTTAAATTTTTCTTATCCAAATACTGAAAACCCTACATTAACGAATGTTTCACTTTCAATAAAATCCGGTGAAAAAATCGCGTTAATTGGCCGCTCTGGTAGCGGTAAATCAACATTAACTAATTTACTGATGCATTTTTATCAAGCTAAGCAACAAAGCTTATTTTTTGATGAATACGCGATTGAAAGTATTGATATTAATTACCTACGCTCCCAAATTGCTTGGGTATCACAACACACCATATTATTTTCTGGTTCCATTGCAGAAAATATTGCCTATGGCTGCCATAAGCATTTCTCCCGTGCAGCCATAGAAAATGCAGCACAGGCAGCACAGGTTATGGAGTTTGCGAACAAAATGAATAACGGGTTGGACAGTGAAATTGGTCATGACGGTAAAATGCTCTCTGGCGGACAACGTCAACGTATCGCGATAGCCCGCGCGTTATTAAAAGATGCACCAATAGTGATTTTTGATGAAGCAACATCGGCACTAGATAGCGGTTCAGAGCAAGCTATCAATCATGCAGTAACTCACATTATGCAAGAGAAAACCGTACTTATTATCACCCATAAATTATCTGCGATAAAAAATGTCGATAAAATTATCCTACTTGATAACGGTGAAATCATCGAACAAGGCGATCACCAAACATTAGTCGCTCAACAAGGAGAATATTGTCATCAAGTGGGTTAACAAGTAACCACCTTAAAACTGATACTGAGCTTCAAGCCAAATACTACGGCCTTCCCGTAGATAATCATTTTTGATACTACCATTACTTGGCTCTGCGGCTGATTCATCAAACACGTTTTTAACAATGCTTGATAACTTTATTTCAGTAGTTAATTGCCAACTAGCTTTTATATTCACCAAGGTATAATCATCAATTGACGGTCTATTATCATTACTCGCTCTTTTTCTATCGCCAACCCACCACAATTGACTACTTAAATAAACTACATCACTTGCTTGATAAGCAATATCAAAATAAAACAACTGCCCTGGTGTCTCTACTATATCTACTTTACTTTGTGTGTTCTCAGAGTGCTGCCAAGAATAATTAGCATAAAGTTTTACACTTTCATCGACTTGCCAATCTATTTCTGTTTCAAATCCATAACCATCTTGATCGATATTGTTTGCAATCTGTAAACCTAAATCAGTAGGCTCTTTGTCAATAAGACCAACCGCTTTATATTGATATAAATTAACGGCTAAACGCATATCAAAACTTGGCTTATATTCAAAAGCTACTTCCCACGTATCAATTTCTTCAGGTTGAGCATTTGGGTTACCTATCGCAGCGGGGTTATTTTTAAGAAAAAGTTCATTAACGGATGGTGCCCTAAAAGCGCTACCATATAAGATTTTTGTGGTTAGTTTTTGACTGGTTTGCCATACCAATGCTGCCCTAGGATTGACACTTGATCCAAAGTCAGAGTAATCGTCATACCTAATACCTAACGTTAACTCAATATCATTACTTAATAACCACTCATCTTGCATCAATAGATAATAGTTCTCACGCTCAGTGTTTGGAGTGAATATATAAGGGGTGTCAGTAACATCAGTTAATGTGCCATCAACAACTGCTTGTGAACCATCAATAACGCCAGGGCCAAAGTTTTTATATTCCTTCGTTTTCACTTCATAATCATTAAAACCAATAGCTGAGGTAACTTTATGTCCTAACCAGCCCTGCCAAGATAGGCTAAAACTCGTATGAAAACTCTCCTGTGCACTAGTTGGATTACCTATATAGCCCTCAGTAAATTTAACGATCCCATTCACATCAGTAAAATTTATATTACCATCACCCCCTATCGGCAACACCGTATTGCTAGGAAATAAAACAAAATAGCTATCACTGTTTGCATTCATCCATGAGGCGTACGCATTTACGCTTAAATTATCGCTGATATTATTTTCATATCGGATCGTACTTCTAAATTGGTCAACATCTTGAGTACCTGCAGGATCTAATACTTGCGCTCCACCGGGGCCAAGGCCACCATCAACTTGTTGCCAATACCAATTTTCCCACTGCCAATTATTCCATTTGATATCGGCATGAACATTTAAAATATCATATCGAGTTGCTAATGCTGCTGGTGCTAGAGATGCATTAGAGCCAAAAACACTGTCAAAAGTTGTTTGTAAGTCAGCTTCGGCAATGCGCCCATTATCACCTTCTGAATGTTGCCGTTCAGCACTTACCCGCCATGAGCCACCTTCAAATTGATGTTGCGTATGCAACCAAAAATCATAAGAGCTAAAACTACCCAAACGCCCACCAACCAGTGTTTGCTCTTTTTCAGATTGGTTAGTAATGATATTAATTACACCACTAAAAGCATCGGCACCATAGAGAGCGGAGCCTGGCCCTCGTATAATTTCAATTTTATCTACATTAGTTAATGGATAACGAAAAGTAAAAGGCAGACCTGAAGTAAATAAATTTTTAAATTCTATCCCATTTAAGAGAACTAATACTTGCGGTGTAAACCCTGTTTGAATGCCTCTAATAGCATAGATGGAATCAATACGGCTAATGGAAGAAGTTCCAACATGTAAACCAGGAACACGCTCAAGCACTTCGTCTAAATGTGTTGCTCCTAAATTAGCAATATCTCTACGGGTAATCACCGTTGTTACTGCAGGAGCTTTATGTAAAGGTTTTTTATTACCGGTAGCAATAGAAACAAAGTCTTCATCACCATAAAAATCTTCAAGGGATTCATCAAAATCTTCATCTTCAAAGCTATCTTCAGGCATAGCCTTGTCAAAACTATAGTTACTAAAACTAGCGCTGTTATAAATAGTTTTATTTATCGTCATTGTTTTAGCTTTAGTCTTGGGTTGGGCTATGTTTTTCCCTTGCGCAAAAAGCATCGTTGAAGGCATAGTTAAAGCAGCAGAAATAGATAAACTTAGTAATGTTTTTGACAATGACATAGCAATACCCTTAGAAAATATTTTTTATCTTTTTATAACAATCATTAACTGACATTAAGTGTAGTAAAAACAATATAATACTCCAATTAACTAATCACCTTTGTGCAGTGGCAATTTCACTTTAAACGTTGACCCAACCGCTAGCTCACTTTCTACCGTTAAACTGCCCTTCATTAATTGACAAAAGTTTTGTGTAATAGCCATGCCTAAGCCAGTACCTTCATATTGTCTGGTTTGGCTACCATCAACTTGAGTAAATTGCTCAAAAATAAAATCAAGCTTCTCTTGCGCAATACCAACACCGGTATCATTTACAGAAAAATATAAGAAATGCTTGTCATTATGAATTTCAAAGGTAATGACACCATTTTTAGTAAATTTACAGGCATTACTTAATAAGTTTAAAAATATTTGCATAAGCTTTTGACGATCAACATTAAGTATTGAAGATAAGGAGCCAAAACTTACCATTATTTCATTATCATTGGCTTTAGCCATTGGTAATATCGTTTCAATGCTCTCATCAACTAAGTTTTTGATATTAACTGATTTAATGTATAAATCCATTCGACCCGCTTCAATCTTTGCTAGATCTAAAATATTATTTATCAACGCGAGTAGGTTGTTAGCACTACGAATGCTTTTCCCTAAATCGTCAGCTTGAGCATCCATGCATTCAAGTTCTAAATCTTCCCGAACAAGATCTGTATAACCAATAATCGCTTGAAGAGGCGTACGCAGTTCATGGCTAATGTTAGCTAAAAATTCCGACTTATGTCGACTTGCCGTTAAGGCGCTATCACGTGCAACTACTAACTCTTGCGTTCTAACTTCTACTTCAGATTCTAAAGTGTCACGGCTTTTTTCTAACGCATTGTTTTGCTGCTCTAACGTGGTCATCATTTGATTATAGGTTTGCGCTATTTGTCTAACTTCACGTGCACCTTTAACCGATGCCTTTGGATATAAACCAGAATCACGAGCGGTTGCCATGGTTTGAGACAATGCAAGTAATGGCTGTGTCATATGATTAATCACTACCCTGATAACCAAAGATAAAATCAGGGCGACCACAATGCCGGTACCAATATTATTAATAAAAATATCTTGCTGAATTTGTTGTACAGCTTGCTTATCGTATTCAATTAAAACATAGCCGAGTGTTTGTTGTTGCAGCTCTTCATCACTGGGATCAAGTAAATCGTCGTCATAAAGTTCATCAACATAAATAACCGGTGCGCTAAAGACCCAAACATCCTCAGTTTCAGACAATAACTCAGCACTTTGACTCAGCTCGGTAAAATTGAGCGCGGTATGCTTTTGTGAATCTTTAGTTGACGATACTAATAAACCACCTTCCGCATTAAATACAGAAACACCAATTACAGATACAAACCCTAAGCTTCTGTTTATTGCTTCTTGGCCATTTTCTTGGCTCCCCGTTAACAACGCTAGTACAATTTGTTCGGCAAAGTTATTGGTTACTTGTCGTCCCGTTTCAATAGTATTTTTTCTAAAGGTCTCACTAGTTTGCCAAGCAGTAAGAACAGAAGTGAATATGGCTAAGAAAATAACACTGGTGATAAAAATACGGATCAGTTGACGCTTAAAGCTTGCCTGCTGATGAAGAGTTGAGGTCTCACTCATGGTAGACATTATTCAGGAAAAACCAATTTAAATTTCTGCTGTTGCTCAGAGCTATATTTAAAACCTAAATGAGCAGCAGTGCGCAGGTTTACAGCAAGTAGGGTTGATTTTAATGCTGCAAAATTCTTCTGCTCTGGTTGTTGTTCTAGCTCCTGCACCATAGTAAACAAATGTTTTCCTAGCATGAAGTTATCTGGATAAGTTGAAAACAATGCTCCTCTTTTAGCATGCGAAGGTTTACTAGAAAAAACCACCACCTCTTTTGACCAAGCTTTTTCTAAAATAAGCGGTAAAGTTATTTTGTCATGTGATGATATTTTATCTATGGGCAACCAAATAGCATCTTGATTAGAAACGCCAGATTCAAACAATTGTTGATAAAAAGCAACCGCTTCCTTGGTATTGGCGACCTTACTAACATTTAATTTAAGCCCTTTCACTTGGGCCGCTACTTTGGCTAATTCAATCAACCAAGCACTTCGTTTGCTATAGGCAACATGTACTTGCTTCACATCGGGAGCAACTTGTTGTAAATAATCAAAAAGATAGTTTGGATCAGTAATTAAACTAATACCTGAAATACCATTAGGGCTAATTGGTAAAGCACCAGAAACTATGTATAACTGCTTATTTTTAGTTGATATCCGTTTCGAAAGTTTTTTTGCTAACTTCCAACCCGCTCGACCAAGAACAATCACTTTATAAATATTTTTCTGCTCTAGCATTTGAGCAATTTGTTCACTGTTACTTTTTTTGGTTAAAGCAAAAGTTTCAAAGCTAACACCTGAGTTATTTTCATTGGCTTTACTTTGGCTACCAGCAATTATTTCTTTATAAAGAGAGCGATAAGGTTCTTGTGCTTGAGGATAGAAAATAGCGATTTTTTCTTGGAGGTTTTCTGAGGAGAACTCTTCTGCTTGAGCAACAGCAATCCCCCCTACAACAAGTAGGAAAAAAAACTGAAAAGTTAAACAAAGCTTTTTCAATATAAGGCAACAACCTAAACTATTTATTTCATTATTGAGTATACATACTTTTAAAAAAAGCCAAAGCCTAACTATTCAATTTCATAATAAAAATAGGTGTTTAGACAAAGTTCAGTTAAACCTAGTTTGCATTAACTTCTCATTTACTTATTATTTTTAAGTAATAGTTCTATATTAATAATTAGGGAAGATCATGGGAGTAGATATTACTTATAACTTGCTGCTGATTATTCATGCCGCCAATCGTTAGTAATTCATTATTATTGTTAAGCAAACCTCGATGATCCATTGAGCGATGTTTTGAGGTTGTTACTTGCCAAGTATCATCTTTAGTATCAAAAATCCATATAGCATCACTCGCTGAAGATGGTACTCCATCGTAGCCTATACCATTATAATTGTATGGATTAGTTGAACCGCCAATAAAAATTATTTTATTGGCTAATGCTGACGCTGCCATTCGATAACGCGCAACTCCTGTAGGATGT
>Ga0105356_10002308_pt1 | contig 19038 bp, 18 predicted proteins | sample GOMGulsemesocosm_3_FD_83502 | JGI IMG/M metagenome (GOLD analysis project Ga0105356, IMG submission 83502) | Methane-oxidizing microbial communities from mesocosms in the Gulf of Mexico - GOM9D Gulf of Mexico | ecosystem: Environmental > Aquatic > Marine > Cold seeps | place: Gulf of Mexico... | reverse complement strand
ATGATCAGAGACGATAAATCAGATTTGATTTATTTAACAGGTGATGAAAAGTTTGAAGCTATTTTAGAAGACATTAAAGATTGTGTTGAACGAGGACAGCCAGTACTCGTTGGAACAATTAGTATTGAGACCTCTGAGTTTCTATCTGATTTTTTAAAGAAAGCTAAAATAAAACATAAAGTATTGAATGCTAAGTTTCATCAGCAAGAAGCTGAAATCGTTGCCGATGCCGGTAAAGTAGGTGCAGTAACTATTGCAACCAACATGGCTGGCCGTGGTACAGATATTGTTCTAGGTGGTAATTTGGATGCTGCAATCGCTAAATTGAATAACCCTAATGAAGAGAAACTAGTTCAAGTTAAAGAAGAGTGGCAAGAACAACACGATAAAGTGCTAGCGTTAGGTGGTTTGCATATTGTTGCCACTGAACGTCATGAATCACGTCGTATCGATAATCAGTTACGTGGTCGCTCAGGTCGACAAGGTGACTCAGGTTCAACTCGTTTCTATCTTTCAATGGAAGATGGTTTAATGCGAATTTTCGCTTCCGAGCGCATTTCAAATATGATGCGTAAGTTAGGTATGGAACGTGGCGAAGCAATAGAACATCCTTGGGTTACCCGTAGTATTGAAAATGCGCAACGTAAGGTTGAAGGTCGTAATTTTGATATTCGTAAACAATTACTTGAATTTGATGATGTTTCAAATGATCAACGTAAAGTTATTTACGAACAGCGCAATGAGCTAATGGATGAGGCAGACATTGCCGATGTTATTACTGCTATTCGTACTGATGTTGTTGGCGGGATTGTCGATCAGCATATTCCACCGCAATCTTTAGAGGAAATGTGGGATATTCCTGGTTTGGAAGAGCGTCTAAAAGGTGAGTTAACCATTGAACTACCTATCGCCAAATGGTTAGTTGAAGATAAAAAGCTGCATGAAGAAACATTACGTGAAAAAATTCTTGAAGATGTTGAAGCTGCTTATAAAGAGAAAGAGATTTTAGTTGGCGAGGATGTTTTACGTCAGTTTGAAAAAGCAGTAATGTTGCAAAGCCTAGATTCGCACTGGAAAGAGCATTTAGCTGCTATGGATCACTTACGCCAAGGCATACATTTACGTGGATATGCCCAAAAGAATCCAAAGCAAGAATTCAAACGTGAATCTTTCGAACTTTTTAGCGAGTTATTGGAAAACCTAAAATATGATGTTGTTGGTATTTTAAGTAAAGTAAAAATTAAAGCTGAATCAGATGTCGAAGCTGTAGAAGAGCAACACAGACGTGCAGAGGAGTTGCCAAAAGAATTTACCCACGAATCTGCAACGAGTAATACTGAACAGCCTTCTATGCCGCGTGTAGGACGCAATGAACCATGTCCATGTGGTTCAGGTAAAAAGTACAAGCAGTGTCATGGTAAGTTAAGTTAGTTATAGACTAATTTGAGATAGTGAATAGATAAAAAATGCCAGTCTAAGACTGGCATTTTTTTATTGAAAATATGTCCGTATTGAATGTTGAACAATCCTTTATTTCAATGGGTATAATATAAACTAAAGGTTATTAAATCTAATTGACCACAACTCTAGCTGCCAATAAAATCAGAAACCCTCCAGTAACTTTATCGACAATGTGGCTCTTAGCTCTTAGTGTTTTAATAATATCACCACGAGATAATCCAAAAGTAACGATGGAATACCATAACGCATCGATGATACCTACAGTAGCAACCATGACCAATTTTTGTGTCCAACTGGCATCCACTTGAACGAATTGACTGAACAATGCTAAAAAGAAAATGGCAAGTTTAGGGTTTAAAAAAGCGATCAGAAAGCCATCTCGCCAGCCATTAACTTGTGTCTTTAAACTTACGCTATCTTGAGGAATTTCAGACGTGGCTTTTTTACTGCGTAAAGCTTTAACCCCTAGAAAGAGTAAAAAAGCTGCACCAGAGTATTGAATCAATGCAAATAGTATCGGTGATTGGACAATAACAACACCAATACCCGTAACTGTAATTCCAGCATATAAAGCGACTCCTAAACCATGACTGATTGCTGTTGAATAACCTTGAACCGGTCCCCCTGCTAAGGTATTTTTGATAACTAACGCCAAACTAGGTCCTGGTGATAAAGCACCTAATAGACAAATGGCCACTAACGATAACCAAAGATGAAACTCCACTGCATACTCCTCTATAAACTGGCTGACCTTGTACGTAAAAAACTGGCAAATCTTGGCACGCCCTTTTGGGTTTTACCAATGAACTTGTAGGTTATCACAGCGCCTATTGCGGGTGGTATTTTTCTTTGTTGATCAGTAAAGCCACTGCCAATTTTAAAAACTAACCCTTCTGGCGTTCTAACGCGTATTGCCCCGAGCATGGTCTTATATTTTCCTTTGCCCTGAATATGTTCTATAACAATTGCTTCTGCATCCTGATGCATCTTTAACTTCATTAAGGCTGAGTTTCTACCTGGATGATAATAAGCATCTTCATGGTGAAGCATTAAGCCTTCACCGTTCAGTTTTATTACTTTTGTAAGGTACGCATTCAAACCTTTAATAGTGGTTAACCTAAACTGAGGTATCATAGCTAAGTACGGATTCTTAGCGCTTAAAGTTAGTTCTCGCATTGTTTTAATTCTTTGAGTAAAGGAGCCTTTGTTATCTGGTAAGTCAAAAATACGGAATCGAACTTTTCGCCAACACTTGTTGGCATTCTTTCTTCGTACACAAGATACAGTTAATTGAAATTTACCTCTATCAATCCATAACTCTCCGTCTATTGCTGTTTCTGGCCAATTGCTAATAAACCATTTGGGTGCGGTTATTTTATTGCCGCTTCGAGTAAGTAAATTCTTTCCATCCCAAAATCCTCTAACACCATCTAACTTTTCTGAGATCCAATAGTGGCTAATATCTTTGGGTTGCTTGTAATTGACACCATGTTGTAAATTTAAATGTTCTTTATTGCCTTCTGCTAATAACGGTTGGCAAAAAGAAAAGCTAAACACTAATAAAACAATAGAGCGGCTAACGTTAAACTTCATCGAGAACATCCTTGTTCGTTAATTAATTGTAAGGTTTTTGTGTGTATTTAGTTATTCTAGTCTAAAGTAAATAAAAATCACCTCAAATCAAGGAATGATATGAAAAGCAAAAGAGAATACCTTAGTTACTTTCTGATTACCGTTATCAGCTTATTGCCAATTGGGCTCGAAGCTAAACAAAATTGTCAAAAACAACTCGATAAAGTACGTAGTATTCAAGCTAAACAAAGACAAGGATATACAGCAAAACAAGGCAATAAACTACAAGAAAAAGAAGCGAAAGCACGAGATAAGTGGTGGCAATGTAAGAATGGGAAATTGAAGAATAAAGGAAAAAAGAAAGCTAAAAAAACACCAAAACAAGTAGTAAAACAAAATAAAATAGTAAAGAAAAATAATCTGAAAAAGAAAAGTAGCAAGGCCGCTAGAAAGCGAGCTGATCCAGCAACCGTATTTAATAGTTCGCAACCTATAGTTGTAAGAAGTCGATACCAAGGAGAGCTTTTGTATCGTTGGTTAGCTTTTTATAAAATGCCTAAAGGTTGTGCGTCCCCAAAGTCACTTAACATTTTTGCCTATTGCATGGAAGACAAACAAAGGCAACAAACAGACTTTGAAAGAAGTTACTAATAAGTAGTCATAATAACTACTTTTAAATCCGTCGAGCACTGCATTGATTTTAAGTTGCTGTTTAATATGTTTATTTTATTTGGTTCGAAAATTGCTGGTTATTACTACTATTTTAGAAATAACCTTAAGGGTTAGTTATGATTAATCGAATAAAAGGCAAAGTAACCTCAATAATTGGTTTGGTATTCTTGTTGATCGGTATAGTGTTTGTATTATTACCTGGGCCTGCGATTTTATTTTTGCCGCTGGGTTTAGCTTTATTGAGTTTAGAATACCCTTGGGCGAAAGTTTGGCTAAGAAAAACCCAGCGCTGGTTGAGAGCGAGTGCAGTTAAAACCGACAGATTTTTTTCTTGGCTTAAATATAAATTAAGAAAATAGACAGCAGAACATTTAGTTAGTAAAAATGCCGTTTGGCATTTAAAGGGTTATACGTTTTCCCTATCAATGTGGGCAAAGTTTAGCTGACGATTATTGGGTAAAGTCAGCTTTACTTTTATTATAGCGATCAACAATGTTATCAATATTCTCTTGACAATATTCACGTAAACCACTTAATAGCATGTGTTTTTTTCCGTGGCCTATAATTTCACCATTCGATTTTAAATCAAATTCTAACCAAGCATCACCACGTTTACCTTCAATGGTTAAGCTAGTCTTGGAGAGCGATAATTCGACTTCTTCAACATCAAAACGTTCTAGATCAATTGACATGCTTTGATACATGATCATCGGCCTTGCCGGATTGATCATAACATTATTTTCTGCCATCAAGTTTACTAACAAATGAGGAAATGTATGACCAGAAAAATCAACATATGCTTTGGTTAATGCCTCAATAATTTGGGGGTTATTGGTATTCTCACCCTCAACGTTAATGTTTAGATATTCTTTATTATTATCATCGGTTATGTTTGCCGATTCGTTGATCTCTTCAGGAAATGTTAGCTCAACATCATTTGAAACCATGCCTGAAAAATTAAAGGTCATTTTTTTATTGAGACCAGATTTAGCTAAAATTACCGAAAATAACAAATCACCAGGTACACAAAAACGTTTAGCATCAGCATCGTGTAACGGATTGAAATCATCCGCAATCTTTTTTGCAAAATCACTCGCCTGTTGTCTTGAAAAACTGATTTTGTCGTTTGATGTATTGTAAAAATTTTCAATGAACATACTTACTTCTTTTCTTTTAGCCAAAAACCGACGGATTCTAGCAGAGTTTAGTTATAAAATCGAAAGTAATTATAAATGATTTACTCAGCAGACCAGTAAAAATAGGCTGTTGAAGGTTTTTTTGGGCGTACACTTGTTTATTCTACGTTTCTTTATTAAAAAAGCTATTGAGATTAAAGTTGGTAGCCAACTGTTCTTTTTTGGTTTTATTAAGCTTTTTTAATTGGTACTCCTGTTTACATGCCGTTTGTCTATTTAGTGCATTTTCAGCATAAACTAGACTCACAGGTCGGCGTACACGTGTATATTTTGCGCCAAGTTTATTGGAATTATTATGTTCATCCACGCGCCGCTGTAAATCAGTAGTAACACCCGCATAAAGGCTATTATCTGCACAGCGCAGTAAATAAACATACCAAGTTGACATAAATAAAAGTGAATCCTGAGTTTTATTGTCATACTATACCAGCAAAATAATAATCAACAGAGCTTAAAAAACCTTATGGCTAATATTGAAAGTGGCGCACTTCGTAAAATGACCTCACAGTTAGATGAACAAGGTAATATTCAATACCAATTACCTATTGGCGAAAATAGCCTATCGTTAAACCCTTTGATTGGTAAGACGCTCGAACTAACATTCGATGGGAAAATTCAATGTCATCATTGTGGACGGAAAACGAAGAAAAGTTATTCTCAAGGCTTTTGTTTCCCATGTATGCAAAAACTCGCACAATGTGATTTGTGCATAATGAAACCTGAAACTTGCCACCATCATTTAGGAACTTGTAGAGAACCTGAATGGGGTGAAAAAAACTGTATGGTTCCACATTATGTCTACCTCGCCAATACATCAGGTTTAAAAGTGGGTATTACCCGTCATACGCAAATACCAACAAGGTGGATTGATCAAGGTGCAACTCAAGCATTAGCTATTTTTAAAGTGCAATCTCGCTTACATTCAGGTTTAGTCGAAACAGCATTGGCAGAATTTATTGCCGATAAAACGAATTGGCGTGCGATGTTAAAAGGGAGTAATGCCCCCATGGATTTGATTGCGAAAGCAAAAGAATTGAAACCTAAAATTTCCGAAAAATTGGCAAACATTAGCTTGAATTATGGCGAAGGAGCGGTTGAAGAGTTGGATAATTCAGTTGTCGAGTTAAATTTTCCTGTTAGCCAATATTTGGAGAAAATATCTTCGTTCAATTTTGATAAGACTGCTGTTGTATCGGGCACCTTACTCGGGATCAAAGGTCAATATTTGATTTTTGATAGTGGCGTGATAAATATTCGCAAATTTGGTTCATATCATGTCAGTGCAAAGTTTTAATTTTTGTTATTGCGGCTATACTTAATTCAACTGTTATTTTTTTGAAAAAATATCGCTAAAGTGAATCAAGGATGTCATTTTATTTTACCCACATGTTAGAGGTGGAATTAAGCAGATGAACAGGCTATAGGTTTGATTGCTTATTTACTTTAGGAACACTTTTATGGACGCAGTTGATTATGCGGAAAAAGCAGAAGAAATATTTGTTCTATCTGATTCTTTCATTCGCATCAAAGAATTGATTGACGATGATGCTTCAACAATAGACGACATAGCAGATGTCATTCTATTAGATCCTGCTTTATCTGGCACTTTATTAAAGTTGGCCAATAGCTCTTTTTTTAATTACCCGGGCAAAATTGATACTATCTCTAAAGCGGTTTTAGTTTTAGGTATAACCGAAGTTTATAATTTAGTTATTGCTTATTTTACTACGGAAGCATTTAAATCGATTAAAGCTGATGAAAGCTATTTAGACGATTTTTGGTCGCGCAGTGTTGATTGCGCACTTATTCTTAAATTTTTAGGGACTCATCTAGAGGTGCCTAATGCTGAGCGTTTATTTATTTTAGGGCTCTTACATAATTTAGGGGAGTTGATTGTTCAGCAATTTAACTATGATGAATTCAGTCTTTATCAAGCTAATACTGATATAGAGTTTCCTTGGATTAAGCAGCAAAATATTTTTGAATGTACCTATGCTGATTGCTCTGCTGAATTATTGAAATTATGGCAATTGCCGTATTGCTTAGTTGAGCCTATTCGCTTTCAAGATGACGATGATTTCCAACTATCGAGCATTGAAACTCAACTATTATATGTTTCAAAGCGTGTAATGATGAAAAATAGTTTGTTTGCTCGACAACCTTATTCTTTCTTATTAAGTGAAACCAAATTGCAATCATTAGGATTATCTGAAGAGCAATTGAATTCTGCCATCAATTATTGCGATATGGAAAGGTTAGGTATACTTGCTGTCTTAAATCCAAGCGCAGCGATGATCTACTAAATTTAGTTGCCGTTAAAAATGGCTTTACGTAATTTGGATAACTTAGCGCTATCCGTTAAAGTTAGTTGTTCATTATCGAGAAATATGCCCAATTTTTGTAATGATGAACGGTAGTTAGGAATTGATTTGCTATTTGAAAACTCGTAATAATGTGAAGAAAAGATCAAACTATTTGTAAGTTTATCTAACTTCTTTACAATTTGAAAAACATCGTAATAATCGTTGAAGCAGCAAGAATGTAGCTGCTTCAATGCACTATCCAATGAGATATCTCTATTCAATTGACGCAACGCCATATCGACCTTCAACCAGTAAAGCGCACCACTCCAATATATCCGCATGTAATTGCGATTACTTCTTATGTGTTCGCTGACGTAGTTTAATGTTTGATGATTGTAGTTTTGTTGTTTATCGCCGCGCTCAAAGCCATCATAAAGCTTTTGCCACATAGTTTGTTCGTCAAACATGCCAATACGCGCTTGCACTATATTTTGATAATAACTGGCTAAACCTTCGGTAAACCAGCGAACATCACCTTCATCATAAGGAATAAGTAAGTGGCTAAATTCATGGTAAATAGTCCAGTCGGCCTTAAGCTCTTCAAGTTCGCTATTAACATTAACCACTAAAGTGACCTTAGGTGGAAAGTCTCTAGTGACTTCTCCCCAAGGAACCGGATGATTGCCTCTTTTACTGATGTTTATTTGAGTACGAAAAAGATCAAGAGGAAATTCACCATAGACTTTTTCTAATGCTTCACTACCATGTTTAACCCAGGTATATAGTTTACTTTTCTGCTGAACTGTCATGCCAGATTCGAAATTTAACAAGATCTTTTGTTTTTTCTTGTTAATTATTTGGTTAATTTCTTGAGAGGTGGCAAAGGAGTTTTGACTGAAAATAAGAGTGAATAATATTACACAGGTAATTTTATTCGAACAATTTTTCAATAATGTAAATAGCATAATGCCCTCTTTATTTTCGACTGTTGTTGCTCAACATCAAAAGAGACCTGTGAAGTGACTCATTTATTTTAGCCAAAATGTAACAAGTATTTACTGCGGTAAGTAAATCAACTCATTGCAACGCAAAAGTTCGATAGACCCAAGTCGTGAATCGGTAACTTATCCCTGAAGCAAAATTTAAACACTTTAGTTGTTATGGGTAAAGCGCCATAAGACTAAATTATGATAATAATAGCGCTAGCTTTAGTATCCTTAGTTATATTCGAAAATGCTGATGAAAGGGGATGTTTACAGCGGAATATGGTGTGGCAAAGAACAAGTGGCTGAAAAAGCACTCAATTGTGGTGCAGCTAAGCAATACCAATCCACCTAAACATTTGCTCACCCTTGCTTGTTAAAACTAACAATACCTGCGTTGCTCACATGGATGTGAGTACTTAGGTTGTGTCTGGAACTAAAAACCTGTGTTTTCAATCACAATAACCTATTATTACTCGACAATATGTTCCTGCATTGTTCTACTAACTTACATCCATGTAAGAATCAATAAAGCGCCTTGCTCTTATTCGTTTTTCCTACGCAATTAATGAACAGCTATTTGGATGGAATGGTATAAAGTCCATAGGATCTTTCTAAAAATCTCTATAGTTTTTAATTGATACTCAGAGGTATAATAGTTTTTTAAACGATAAAGTTCATAGAGAAAACTGTAATGATAAAAACATTGGAAAACATCACTGTAGAGCCTAAAGTTCAGGCAACCCGATGCGTCATTTGGTTGCATGGCTTAGGAGATTCAGGCGCTGGCTTTGCTCCTGTTGTTCCTATGTTAGGCTTGCCAAGCGATCACAGTATTCGTTTTATTTTCCCGCACGCGCCTGAGCAAGCAGTAACCATTAATCAAGGTTATGTTATGCGCTCTTGGTATGACATTAAAAGTATGGATATTAAAGATAGAGCTGATATGGCAGGCGTGCTCGAATCTGAGATCTCGATACGGGCTTTAATTCAGCAGCAGATTGATTTAGGCATTGCTGCAAACAATATCGTCCTAGCGGGTTTCAGCCAAGGTGGCGTTATGAGCTTATTTACAGGTTTAAGGTTTGAAGAAAAACTAGCAGGTATTATGGGTTTATCTTGCTATTTACCAACGGCTGGTACATTGCCTGAACAATTAAGTGCTGCCAACAAAGAGACGTTAATATTACAGCAACATGGTTTGCAGGACGAAGTTGTTCCCGTTTCATTAGGAACCTCAGCTAACGACTTACTAAAATCTGCAGGTTATAATGCCCAATGGAAAACTTATGCTATGCCTCATAGCGTGCTACCAGAACAATTAGCTGATATTGGTCAATGGTTATTAAGTCGGCTAGCCTAAATTATCTGAAGGAATAATTGCTACAAATTCTGTTGGCTGTTTTATAGGCAAAAAAAAACGCGTTTAAAAAACGCGTTACATAATAAAGAGAAAAACATGAAAAATAAAAGTCTCGTATAATAAGAGGCTTTTTTTTCAAAAAGGTTCAAATTTATTTCAATTATTTTAAATTAAATGAAATGAACATCAAAACTAGGGAATTTGAGTCTTTGCGCAACTAAATATTTCAGTTGTCTGATAGTTTGCAATACTTAGGATACAAACAGATACATTCTCATCGATAGTGATACGTCTTTTATAAAAGCCCTTGGTTAAGATGATGGCATTACAAAAATAGTTTCAGGGGAAACACATGAACAAGTTCTCAATATCATTATTAGCAAGTCTTATTTCAACAAGTTTTTTATTTTCATCAACGGCGGTATTCGCTCATGATAAAGAACATAAAGAACATAAAGAACATAAAGAACATAAAGAACAAAAGACAAACAAAAAAAATGGTGATGAACAGGTCGAAAGCGAAAATGAAGACGAAAAAGACAATGAGCATGGTCACGAACATAATGAAGATGATCATCACCTAGAATTTGACTACGACGATAATCCAAGAGACGGATTTTATTTAGGCATGAGTGCTATTAGCAGTAAAGGTGATGATTTTTACCTATACGAAAACAATACAGACGAGGTCGATTTTGATGTAGATATTAGCTATCGCATGCAATTATTAGGCTTGTTTGTTGAATCTCCAGGGTTAAGCTCTAGACGAATTCATGGTCTATATGCCACACCCGCTTGGGGAATAAACTTTTTTAATAATGATACTTGGTCGCTGGACTTGTTCTATGAAACAAGCACCAAAGGTATTAATGGTTTGGAAGGTATCCAAAATCGTAAAAAAGCGAAAAGAGGTGGCTTACGTGCAACCGGTTATTTCGACAATAGCCAGTTACAAGTTATCTTAACTCCCTATAGCCCCGACAATATTGGTCAAGATGGTTTGGAAGCGTCAATTTCTTACGGTTACAATTGGCAAGTTAAAAATTGGAATTTTTACGGCAATGTTGGTGCACACTATCGTTCAGAAGATATTTTTGATTATGCAATAGGGCATGGTTATCAGGACAGTGTTGAAGATTTTTCTTCTAGTGATGGCATCAGTACTTCTGCAGAAGTTGGCTTAGAGTATCCATTAAGTTCCGACTGGGTGTTTGGCAGTTTCGTTGCCTATCGTAGTTTATCAGAGCGTGTTATTCAAAGTCGTCAAGATGACGTTGAAGACGGCTATAAAGCGGGCTTTTTACTCACATATGTTTTTTAAGGAAGTTACTTTATGCAGCTATTAAAGTTAATTCCTTTTATGCAAAATACGAAAGGAAAGCCAAAGAACGACAAAAAGCGTCATGTTAATAGGTATAGTCATGCTATCAAAGCAATGTTATTAGGGGGATTAACTTCATTTTTTCTTGCTCCAACATATGCTGATTCCCTTGACACCAAACCGTGGCTTAAAATAGTACCAGAGCAGTGTGTCGCTTTACTGCAAGGGCAAGAATGTTATGTTAGTGTTGAACTTCATTGGCAGGCAAATACAAATGGCGATTATTGTTTGTATTCGTCTTTAACGACCAATGCCTTGCAATGTTGGCGTAATAAGAAACAGGGTGAATTCAAACAAGAATTCGTTTCTAAAACTAATATTAAGTTTTTCCTTAAAGTAAAACAAAAAAACGGAAATACGAAAGTAAGAAAGCAAGCCAATATTGCTTCAGCTGAGATAAAAATGGCATGGGTACATAAGAAAAAAGGCAAACCTCGAACCTCATGGCGGATGTTCTAAAAAATTGCTGTGTTGCTTTATAAAGGCCAGCTATTGATCTCTGTATAATTCCACTTAACGAACTATTAAGTGGAATTTTCTACTTGTAAGTAATTGATAAGGCCTACTACATGATGCATGAAAAAAGAAAGGACCGTTGATTTATGACATCTCAATCACTACCCCATATTTTGCTGGTAGAGGACGATATTCCCTTATCTGAGTGGATAGCCGATTATTTGATCGCGAGAGATTTTAGGGTGACTACCACAGGAAGAGGTGATGATGCTGTCGAGTTAATAAGGCAATTAAATCCAGACTTAGTGTTACTTGATGGCATGTTACCAGGTATGGACGGTTTAGATGTTTGTAAAGCGGTAAGGCCAAGCTTTGAAAACCCTATCATCATGTTAACGGCGCGAGATGAAGAAATTGATGAGGTGTTAGGGCTTGAAATGGGAGCAGATGACTATATCACTAAGCCTGTTCGGGCTAGAGCATTGCTGGCGAGGATCCGAGGTTTGTTGAGAAAAAATGAACAAATTAGTGAGATTCAACACGCCGTACAACAATCATCAAAACCGTCACAACGATTGCAATTTAACCGTTTAACGATAAATTTACAATCTCGAAGTGTTTCGCTAGATGGCGACTTGATCAATCTTTCCTCTAATGAGTTTGATGTCTTATGGTTATTGGCAAACAAAGCTGGGGAACTAGTCACCAGAGATGAATTAGTCAGTGATTTACGTGGTTTCGACTATGACGGTTTCGATCGCTCTATCGATTTACGAATTTCACGGTTGCGAAAAAAATTAAAAGATAATTCATCTGAACCTTACCGTATAAAAACTATATGGGGTAAAGGTTATTTATTTGCTAAAGATGTTTGGTAAAAATAATGCGTAGACTGACTTTATCTCTATTGAGTGTCGTATTACTTTCAACTATAGGATTAGGTTGGATGTTCGATAACTTTTATAACAAGTACGCTCAGCAATCTAAAGCACAGCAAAAAGATGCAATTACTGTTCTAGAACAGTTAGGTGGAAATTTAGCGCAATCACTAGACGGCTTGAACAATCGCAATCTATTCATAAAAAAATGGCAAGAAAATGGTCATTATCGCGTAAATATCGTACCGCTAAAAGACTTTCCGTTACCTGCAAAATTGCTCTCAAGTGTTAAGGCCGGTCAACCTTTAATTTTAGAAACCGATGATAGCATTGCAATACATTATTACTTAGCGAGCAGTAATGAATTCTTTGTTTTAAGCGCCCCGCCAATTCTTATTGCGGAAACAGATGGCATGGTTAACTTTTTACTGACCGTTCTCTTTTATCTGGCGATGCTATTATTAGTCTTTTTATGGCTTTACCCTTTAGCAAAGCGACTATTAGTCTTGCGTAAGGTCGCGAAAGCTTTTGGTGATGGTAAACTTGAACAAAGAGTTGAAGTGGGTTCTATTTCTTATATTAAAGACTTAGAAACAGAATTTAACCATATGGCATATCGCATTGAAGCTTTAGTTAACGATGTTAAATTATTAAGTAGCGCAGTTTCACATGACCTAAGAACGCCACTGGCTCGAATTCGTTTCGGTATTGATACCTTACAAGAAGAAGACGATCCAGCTTTAAGGAAACGCTTTGAACAAAGAATAAGTGATAATGTAAATGAAATGGTTGATTTAGTGGAAACTTTGCTTAATTACGCAAGACTTGATCAAGCAATGTTAGAACTTAATAAAACCAAAGTGAATTTGAACACCTTAATTGCGAATGCCATCAAAAATAAATCGGATGATAAAATTAGTATTGATTTTCTGGTTAAATGTGGTGAAGTTGAGCCTTGGGTGTATGGGGATTCTGCTTATTTGATGATACTTGTGGCAAACTTAATTCAAAATGCTTGTCAATATTGTGATAATAAAATTGAAGTTAAGATCACCCAAAATAACGAAATAGTAAATTTAACTATTTCGGATGACGGAAAGGGCATACTACCAGAACAAAGAGAGCAAATATTAAAGCCTTTTATTAGGGGCAAAGATAACGAGCAAAATATCAAAGGGTACGGCATGGGTTTAGCTATAGTTAAACGCATATTAGAATGGCATGATGGTGAAATTAGCATCAAACAGTCTGAAAAGTACGGCGGTGCAGAATTCACTATAAGCTTGCTCAAGTATATTGATAATAGGCAGACAAAATAAAAATTTTAGGAAAAAGCTTTATTCAAAAAAACGAAAACCTAGGAGAATAATATGGATAAGTTCTTACAAGCCGCCATAGAAGAAGCCAAAAAAGGACTAGCAGTGGGTGGTATTCCCATTGGATCCGTTTTAGTTATCGACGATAAAATTGTTGGTCGAGGTCATAACCAAAGAGTGCAAAAAGGCAGTTCGGTTTTACACGCTGAAATGGATTGCTTTGAAAATGCCGGTAGGATCAAAGCGGCAGATTATGCTCGTGCAACTTTATACTCAACCTTATCTCCTTGTGATATGTGCAGTGGCGCGATGTTACTTTATGGCATTAAAAAGGTGGTCGTTGGCGAAAATAAAACTTTTCAAGGGCCTGAAGCATATGTTAAATCGCGCGGTGTCGATGTTACTGTAGTTGATAATGCTGATTGTATTGCCCTGATGGAAAACTTTATCGAAAAAAATCCTGAGCTTTGGTTTGAAGATATTGGTGAATAAGTGAATATACCTGCTTCGAAACGTTTAAGTTATCAACTGATGACGCCCGCAGATGCCGGATTACTTTTTCAACTTGATCAAGATGAAGATGTTATGCGCTATATTAATGGCGGTATAAAGACTTCAAAAGAAGACATTGAAAGAATCTTCGTTCCACGTATGCAAAGTTATACGAATGAGCAAGAAGGTTGGGGGTTATGGCAGGTAAAGGTAGCCGAGAATCAAGAATTTATTGGTTGGATTTTAATTAGGCCGATGGCGTTTTTTTGTAAAACGCCTGAATTAAATAACTTGGAAATTGGTTGGCGCTTTCATCGTTCATCTTGGGGGAAAGGCTATGCTACCGAGGCGGCAAAACAAGTGATGATGACCCTCATTGAACAAGACGTTTGCAATGAAAGTAAACTTAAAAAATTTACAGCAATTGCTAAGCAAGATAACAAGGCGTCGATTAATATCATGAAGAAATTAGGGATGAAATATACGAAAACTGAGTTCTATGACGATCCTCTAATTAATGATGAGGTGGTATTTTATCAGTTTACATTATCCCGATAGCTGTATGTTTAGTTCTAAAGCACAATATCGTCTATAAACACTTTCCTAAGTTTCACTGCTTTAATATTACACCCTGTTACGATTCTTTTTCATTAGCCTAACTAAAATATTGTATAGTTTATAGTCTAATTTAGTGGTTAATGGTGTGGCGATGAAGCGAATTTTTATCATAGGGTTCTTTCTTTTATCTTTATCTGCATGCGGCGGCGGTGGCGGTGCACCAACTATCAATGAACCTGCTCCTATTGTCACTCCAATAATCTTACTAGATGTTTCTGACTATGAAATAGGAAATACTGATGCATTATTAAACCAAACCTCTTCAGACCTAGAAGGTTTACCAATAGATGATTTCTTCGAACAAGCTTTTCAACTAATGCAAAATCGTAATGTAGAGGGCTTGATAAGTGACGGTAACTTTAATGCTTTTGCAAATGAAACAGCGCAATTAAACAATATATCAGATGACTTTGCTGGACAAAATGAACAGCTGTATCACCTTTTGCTTAATCAGCTTGAATCGTACAGCATTGATAGCTTAACCGCTGCACAAAAGCTGTCTTACGATATAGTGCTTGAAGATCTTCAGTTCAAAATTCAATGGCTCGAATACCGGAAATTCGAATATCCAGCGACCTATGGTTTTTTTGGCTGGCCTGGCGCTACCGAGATATTTTTTAATCAAGCCTTTACCTTTACCAATAAAGAGCAAGCTCAATTATATCTCAATTTACTGAATCAGGTTGGCAGAAGGTTCGAGCAAATCGGCGAGTTACTCGCAATAAGAAAAGCCCAAGGTATTATTGAACCAGCAGTAACGTTAAGAACTTCGCAACAAGACGTAGCAAACATGGCAAATACACGGGCAACTTCAACAAGCTATTATTTGGCATTTGATGCACAAATAACGGCATTAAGTACAATAAATGCGTCTGATAAAGCCGAATTAAGAAACTTACTATTGGCTACCATAGAACAAAGGGTATTACCCGCTTATACAATATTGTCCGAGCAGATGGAGCTTCTTTTAGCTCAAGCACCTACTGATATTGGTTTTGGTCAATTTACTGGAGGTAAGGATTTTTATAACTTTACCTTAAAGTATTACACTTCAGGCAATTTAACCGCAGACCAAATTCACCAACTAGGGTTAACCGAATTAGCCCGTATTCACAACGAAATGAAAGTCCTATTTAATCAACTCGGTTACCCAGAGGTTGAAAGCCTTGCTAGCTCTTATGCTCGCGTAAATAATGATGCCGGTATTATTAGTGCTAATGACAAGAAAGCCCTTTATGAAACGATTATTGCCCAAGCCTACTTAGAGTTACCTAAGTTATTTGAAGTATTGCCACAACAGCAAGTTATTGTCGTTGGCGGCGAGTCGGGTGGTTATTACATTGCTGGCTCAGACGATGGCAGTCGACCAGGTGCTTTTTATGCGAATACTAGCCGCAATGAAGCTTATACCACTATGCCTACGCTGGCCTATCACGAAGCCGTCCCTGGACATCATTTACAAATTGCGCTAGCAAACGAATTAAATATACCTTTGTATAGACGCAAAATTCATTTTACCTCCTTTATCGAAGGATGGGCATTATATGCCGAACGGTTAGCGAAAGAATCAATGTGGTATGTAAATGATGTCTATGGCGATTTAGGGCGTTTACAATTTGAAGCTATGCGTGCAGCCAGACTCGTCGTCGATACAGGAATTCATAGTAAAGCATGGAGTTTTGACCAAGCCAATCAGTTTCATCAAACTAATGTTGGATTCCCTGGTTCTATAGCGCGTTACAGTGTTTTACCTGGCCAAGCAACAGCTTACATGACAGGCATGTTAAAGATATTATCTTTAAGGCAATCAGCGAAAGAACAGTTAGGTGATTTATTTGATATTAAAGAGTTTCATAGTGCGGTACTTGGTGATGGCGGTGTGCCGCTAAATATATTACAAACTATTATTGATGATTATATTGCTAAAAAATTGACTGAAAATAACTAATTTCTACAACACCGAGCTTAGCTCGGTTTATGCAAACAAAACTTTATTTCGTTATTTTATTCCGTTATTCCTGTCGTCTTTTTGGCCGAAATCTATAGCTCAAAAGTGATGACTTTTGACTGAAATATTTGAAAAGACGAAAACCCGAAGGAAAGAAAAACAAAATACTTCCTTCAGGTCAAGCTAAGGTTAGCTTACGTCTTAGCCTTCATATTATCCGAAGCTTCCAACATTGCATGCATTAATACATTACAACCCGCTTCACATTGTTCTGCGGTTGTGTCTTCAATTTCAGCATGGCTAATACCATCTTTACATGGGGTAAATACCATACCTGAAGGTACAATATCTGCCATATAACAAGCATCGTGACCAGCACCTGCAAAAATATCCATGTGGCTATAACCTAGCTTTTCAGCGGCAATTTTTACATTATCTGAAGCATTAAATTCAACGGGTGCAAAATACCAAAAGTGATCAACATCAACATCTAGGTTATGTTTCTCCGCTAGGTTCTTACAATAGGTTTGCAATTCTTCATCCATCTTAGCTAAAACGGCAGGGTCTGGATTTCGTAAGTCAGCACTAAATTTCACACTGCCTGGAATGGTATTACGCGAGTTTGGGTAAACCTCCATAAAACCAACAGTACCCAAGCCATTAGGCGGATTACTCAGTGCGATATTGTTTATTTCAGTAACAATCTTACTTGCTGCTAACATCGCGTCGTAGCGTAAATGCATAGGCGTAGAGCCGGCATGAGATTCTCGACCCGTTACACTGATATCGTACCAACGTATGCCTTGGCCTAAACGTACAACACCAATGATTTTATCTTCGTCTTCTAAAATAGGGCCTTGTTCGATATGAGTTTCAAAAAAAGCACCAATATTACGACTGCCAGGTTCTTCATCGCCTAAATAGCCAATTTTTTCCAATTCATCTTTAAGAACTAAACCATCAACATCGGTTTTTGCCAGTTCTTTTTCTAAATCAAAACGACCAACATAGACCCCTGAGCCCTGCATCGCCGGTTGAAAACGAGAACCTTCTTCATTGGTCCATACTGTAAATTCAAATGGTGCATTAGTTTTAATATTATTTTCAGTTAACGTTCTAAGTACTTCAAGGCCAGCAAGTACACCAAAAACGCCATCAAACTTGCCGCCTGTTGGTTGAGTATCTAAATGACTGCCAGTGACAACAGCGGGGAGGTCATTATTATTTCCGTCACGACGGGCGAAAATATTGCCCATTTTATCTACGGTTACAGTACAACCTTCGGCCTTACACCATTTAACAAATAAATCTCGTGCTTGACCATCCAAAGCTGTTGCTGCTAAACGTTTGCAGCCGCCTTTTTCTGTAGCTCCAATCTTTGCCATTTCCATTAAACTGTGCCAAAGACGGTCTTTATTTACTCTTAAATCTTTCATCATAAACCTACTTGGTGTTTTTATTAGTGTCACTTTGTGACAATTATTTAGGGAGCTCTCCTTGATTCGCAGAACTCTAAGTCTTTAATCGAGGATCTCGCTTTTTAGTTTTAACGTGTCTTTTTGCTTAAGTACATAGTAAATAAATGCGCCAAATAACGAACCGGTAAACCAGCCATAATCGTAAAACCAATGCAGTAGTCCTGTGCTTAATGAAAACAAAGTCAATCCAACAGGAACAAAAAAGGCAATTAGGCCATGATAGTTAACATTAGAATAGACCCCACCTTGTTTATATAAAGAAACTAAATCTAATTGCTGTTTATTAATCACAAAATAGTCAACGATCATAATACCTGCAATTGGCCCCAATAGGCTTGAGTAGCCAAGCAGCCAGTTAGAATATAATGCTTCAACGCTAACATCTGACTCTATCCAATGCATTTTCTTTAGTAATTCCCAGCTCATCATTAATACGCCTATTAAACCCGTTAAGAGCACGCCTCGTTTTTCACTGATAAGCTTTGGAGCGACGTTTTGAAAGTCATTGGTAGGGGAAACAATATTGGCGGCGCTGTTAGTTGATAAAGTCGCAATAATAATAAGGACCATAGCAATACCTACCATAGCGGGATTGTCTATTTTGCCAATTAAGTTAATTGGATCAGAGATAGTTTCCCCAACTAAAGTGGTTGATGCAGCGGTTAATACCACACCTAAGGCAGCAAAGAAAAACATCGTTAACGGCAAACCTAAAACTTGTCCTGTAATTTGATCTTTTTGTGATTTTACAAAACGGCTAAAATCAGGAATGTTTAAACTCAATGTTGCCCAAAACCCTACCATGGCGGTAATGCCGGCCATTAAATAAGGGACTGCGCTATCTGCTTCGGGTCTGTTTGCTTTGGTGGCAAGTATTTCAGTTAAGTTAATTTGTGGGAATGCCCACATCATTAGGCCTAT
>Ga0105356_10002307_pt1 | contig 19040 bp, 14 predicted proteins | sample GOMGulsemesocosm_3_FD_83502 | JGI IMG/M metagenome (GOLD analysis project Ga0105356, IMG submission 83502) | Methane-oxidizing microbial communities from mesocosms in the Gulf of Mexico - GOM9D Gulf of Mexico | ecosystem: Environmental > Aquatic > Marine > Cold seeps | place: Gulf of Mexico... | reverse complement strand
GGTAAAGCTAACAATAACTGTGAGTCATTACCGCCTAATGCCAAAGATGCGCCAATTCCCATACAGGTTCCAGCCATTAGATGTGAAAACCACTGTCGCCAATTAGACTTTAACATCTCAAATTTTTTCGTATGCCAAGCAGCTGCAAACATACCTAATAGCAATGCTAAAAATAAAAAATAACTTTCTTTAGGAGGCCACAAAGCATTATCTGAACTTACTAAAGCATGGCTAACTTTATGTAGAAGCCCACTAGGAGGCCACTGAGGATCAAAGAGAAATACAAAGCCAGCAATTAACCCAATAGACATCATAGTCAGCCATAATTTTCTTCTTTCTTTATCCCCTAGAAAAGCCCATACAACTAACGCTATCGATAATGTCACTAACACTCCTATTGTTACATCAGAAGAAATCACTAATTTTTTATGATTAGTTGATAGATTCAAAGCGGATAAAATAGTCCAACCAATTAACCAGCCGATAATAGTGAATACCATCTTTGAATCACCGCGAGACAATTTACTCAAAGTTGAAACACCGCAACCGTTATTAAAAGCTGTCCCAAAGCCGAAAATGATTCCGCCAATAATAAACCATGCATTCACATCGTAAGTTCTGAATTGTTGAGGAACGCCAGCATAAGAAGAATAGAGTGTCGCTACCCAAGCCAAAACGCCACTAAATAATATAGCGATTAGAAACTCTGGCTTTCCACTTTTCCACTCCTTAACACCTCTCACCATGCACAGACCAATGGATTGTGATAAATAGCCAAGAGTGCACACAAGTATTAGGGCTATTGGTAGCAACATTAAATTTGTTCCTATTGTTTTTTATCTTTAGAGTATGGACCACTGTTACTTATTATTCGTTAAATATGTGATATATTTTATGGTGTTAGTCTGATTTATGTTAATTCAAGTTATAACTTATTCAGGGTGATATTCACTATAGGAATAGATAAAATGAGAATGAAAGGGAAGTTAATTAAGTGGGATTCTGATAAGGCCTTTGGCTTTATTGCTCCGAACGGAGGTGGTGATCATGTCTTTATTCATAAGACTGCATTATCGAATAGAAAACGTACGCCACAAATTAGTGATGTTATTACATTTTCAATTGCTAAAGACAAAAGTGGAAGATATTGTGCCGGCGATGCCACCTTTTCAGGTGAGAAGTTAAAGAAAAAAGAAGCTAAAAAGATCAGTAAGTTCTCAATTTATTTATCAGTGCTCTTTTTAGGAGTGATAGCCGTAGCATACTTTATTGGCAAGTTTCCTCAAAAGCTTCTATTGGTCTATTTTGGTATCAGTGTCATTACCTTTCTCGCATACGCTTTTGATAAGTCAAAAGCTCAACGTGGAGAATGGCGAACTCAAGAAAGTACATTACATATGTTTGCGTTGATTGGAGGCTGGCCTGGAGCGGCAATTGCACAACAAGTACTTCGTCATAAATCGCAAAAAAAAGAGTTTAGAGCTGGCTTCTGGTTTACTGTAGTCGTTAATATCGGCGCATTGTTTTGGCTTATGTCACCAAAAGGAAGCAATATAATTTCAATGTTTCAATAACATCAATAATACAAGGAAGTCTAATGTCAGAATTAAGCTATCAAGTACTAAAGACACAACAACGTAAAGATAGAGAAGGCTATCCCATAAACTTGGGTCTGAGGGTTCACCGAGCATTAAGTTGGCTTGATAGAGCCGAGCAAGCTGAAGGTGACCAAGATGCTCAATTCATATTTCTTTGGATCGCTTTTAATGCGGCTTACGCTAATGAAACTGATGATTATCATCGGTTCACAGAGCAAGAAACCTTTAAAAACTTCATCAATCGACTATGTGACCTCGATTCAAAAGGCCACTTAGCCGATCTGGTTTGGAAAGAGTTCACCAGTAGTATTAGAGTATTACTTAACAACAAGTTTGTATTTCAGCCTTTTTGGGATTTTCATAATAACAAAAAATCAGAGCAAGAATGGCAGGATGATTTTGCAACAGCTAACGCATTTGCCAATAAAGCTCTTGGTCATAAAAACACTTCAGCTGTGCTATCTGTTATTTTCTCACGTCTATACACTTTACGTAATCAAACACTTCATGGCGGTTCGACCTGGAATAGTTCAGTTAATCGAGATCAGATACGTGACGCAGTTCAGTTTTTGAAGAAATTTGTTCCTTTTATTATTGATATTATGATGGATAATGCCGCTCAAGTTTGGGGCGAACCGTGTTATCCTGTTATCTAAAACATATCGTTTTATTCGAAATAAATGATATAAAAACCACTCAATTTAAGACAACGAAAACGAAATGATTTATTTAGATACTGCTGCCTCATATCCTATTTTACCTGAAGTGAAACAATCCTTATTAGAGGCTTTTGATTCATTATATGCTAATTCAGCTTCTAGCCATTTATTAGGTGAGCAAGTCTCTGATGAAATTAATAAAGTTAGAGAACAACTTGCAGATCAAATAGGGGCTTATCCAAGTGAAATTATTTTTACTAGCGGCGCAACAGAATCTAATAACATCGCTTTTAAGAGTCTACTTTTAGGGGGTGAAATACCCAAAGATAAAAAGCATATTGTTACTACACAAATTGAACACAAATGTGTATTTGCCATTTGTGATTACTTAAAGTCTATTGGTTACGAAATTACCTACCTGAAACCAAATAAAGATGGAATAATTGAGGCTGATGCAGTGGCTAATGCAATCAGGCCTGATACTGCTTTGATTTCTGTAATGCATGTAAATAATGAGTTAGGCACCATTAACCCTATTGCTGAGATCGGGAGAGTTTGTTTTGATGCAGGGGTTTTATTTCATAGTGATGCAGCCCAAAGTTTTCAAAAAATAGATATAGATGTAGATGACCTGAATGTTGACATTATGTCATTCTCTGCTCATAAAATAGGTGGTCCCAAGGGAGTTGGAGCTATCTATATTCGTGATTTAAGAAAAAAAGAATTGTTGCCCGTTATTCACGGAGCAGGCCAAGAAGAAGGTATCAGGGGGGGAACAGTTGCAGCGCCATTAATTATTGGGTTTGGTAAAGCAATTGAGATTTTCCCTGCTTACTACGAAAAATTTAAAATAAGCAATTTTAAATCTTATTTTCTAAAGCACCTGAAACTCAATGAAATTGAATATCAACTGAATGGTTCCGAATTAGTCCTAGAAAGCTGTATGTCATTAACTCTACCTAATACTAATACAGATGTCTTAGTTAGAGAAGATGAGTATAAACTGTGCTTAGCACAAGGCTCTGCTTGTTCCTCAAAAGAAATAGAGCCATCACATGTTTTAACTGCTATCGGACTTGATCGTGAGTTAGCTGATCATACATTTAGAATCAGTTTTTCACTTGATGTAACAATCGAAGATTTAGACTATTTGGTTGCTCAAATATATAAAGCAACCTATTGAAGTCGTTAAATCAATCAATGCTTTGATTGACCAGAGCATATGGTCATTTCTTCCTAAGCAGTAATAATTTAATAATAAATTAGCCGATTATTTATAACAAGTTACACAAGCTCCGCCACCCTCTGCTTCGTCATATATCTCATCCATGCTGTCAGTATCTGATACTTTAACTTTTGCTTGTAAGAGGTTTGCTCGTCGATTTAGTTTTTTCTCGAACCTTTTAACACGAAGTTCATGATTTTCAATGATCTGTATTTTTCTTGCTTCTGTTTCTAAAGAAGATAACGGGGTGCCTTTGCCCAACCAATAAAATGTCCCATCTCCTCTATCGTCCTCCGCTCTCTTTTCATATGATTTTGCTTCTTCAAAAGCTTGAGGATAAATTTCCTTCAACCTTAGCCATTCAATTTTTTGTTGATAAAAGCAGAAGGTACAACCACTTCTTGATCTCCATCCATAATATCCAGGCTTACCTTGATCTTTTGCTTCTACAATCTTCAGTAATGTTTCAGTGGTAAGGTTAGGAGATAAAGTTGAATCTTCACCTGCGGTCTTAACTTCAGTGTTGCGTGCCTCAATAAATTCAGTCATTAATGCTAATTTATCTTCCTCTGTAGGATCGATAGGCTCACCTGTGGACGGATCAGTAAATAACTTCCTATAAGCTATAACTTCTTCTTCATTACCCAGTAAGTCTGCTTTTCGAAGAATTTCAAAAATATCATTACGGTCTAACCCATCCTCTCTAAAAGGCATTCTGATAGTTAGGTACTCTGAATTTATAGTATTAGTTAAAAAACCTTCTCGTGCTGGTTCATCAGCTCTAATACCTACATATGAAACAACTTTGGTGTAACCTTCCTTTTCCATCTTCATTTGAATCCACTTTTCAAACGGAACGAGTTTCATTTGAATTGTGCACCATCTAGCTTGAGGAGAAGGTAGATAATTTTTATGTTGCCTTAAATGATAGTCAAAATCCTTTTTCTCTCTGTTTGAGGTAAACACTTCTTCATAAGGATCAACAATTTTACCTACATAACCTTCTAGTCGGTTTACAAAATCAATTACCTCAGGGAGTTCTTTACCCGTATCAGTGAAATAATACTGCATCTCTAATTCTGGGTAGTTATCTCTCATATACATGGCTAAAGCCGCGCTATCTTTACCACCCGATAAGCCTAATACGTGTAAAGTCTTTTCCATAGGTATGCCCTTATGCATTCATTAAATCTTCAAGCATCGTTAATAATACGGCTTGTTGCTCTGCTTTGTCGAGATTAGAAATACTATTACTGACCTCTTTAAGCTCACCCTTATACTTTTTATTAACTGCTTTATACTCAATATCCCCAAAGTCCGATAAGAGAAGGTCTTGTTTATACCTAATAATGATCTCAATCAACTCAGAGTTTGCTTTAGAAATTGCATTATCATCCCAGTTACGTTCTGCCTTTCCAGATAATAAAGAGATAATTGCTGAAACCCATTTGTTATTATTAGGGTTGAATTCAGATAACCGTAAAGCAAAAGTTTGTACTTTAGGGTTCTTAGTAAAGGTTGCTACCTTTTTGCAGTTTTTAACTAGTTTACCTGAAAATGTTATATACCCTTCAATTCGGCTTCTAAATTTAAGGAGTTCTTCATCATGGGCGTTTTCTAGTTGCTCTTTAATGCGAGTAACATCAATTGATTTTATGTCATCCATAGACTTATTTTTACCAAAAACCTTTGGTAATTCATTCAATAAGTATTTGTTTGGATCAGAAGCAACTTTAGTTATATCTTTAAATTTTAATAACTCCTTACTTAGAGACCTTGTATTACGAGTCCAAGGAGATAGCTTGCTATAAAAAGCAACCAATGCTTGAGCTACAGCTAACGGTGTTATCTCATCAACATCACACTTAAAAGGTTGTGATATTTCATTAAGGTAGTTAGTGGTAGAGTGCCCAATTTCTACATACCGAATTCCTATTAATTCAGGTTGTTGAAAAAGCTTCTTTGAAAACTCCTCATCCGCACCATTAATAAAAATTGATTTATTTGACACACCATTAAAATCATAGAATGCCAATTTATTACTATTCGCCTGAAATAATGCTAACAACCAAATAGGTATAACCCCCTTTGCTAGGCCGTATGGTTCTTTACTCCAGAGTTCAACAATTTCAGAAGTCTTAATAATCTCATTTTTTTTGATTATTAAATTAATCGTAATTTCAAATAGTTCTTTAAGTTTAGGGTTCTCATTTGAGGGCATAACGAATTTATATTTACCTTCACCATCTGGAACATGTAATCCAAAACTCTCCAAGCTTGAGTAATAAAGTCCTTTTTCCGCAGGGAAAGTCTTCTCAGGTAAATTTAACGCAGCCTCAGCAGAATGTTCAGCCATTGACTCAAGTAGCTTTTTAATCCCGGAGTTGGCACTCCCTGATGGCTTAGCTTTGTTTATTAATTCATTAATGATCTTAGGCGCTTTGAAAAACACCTTATTCGCAACAAAAGAAGCAACAGAAGATAATGGGAGGGAAGCTAACTTTTCTCCTTGATACAGCCACGTCGTTGAAGAAAAAGTTCGGTCTAATTCATTTGAAAGAGCTTGCTTGAATGAGAATATTCTAGAATCTAACTCTCTACGAGCTATTTTATCTCTAACAATTTGTCCCCCTTCTTTTTTCGTTTGTTCAAGGGCTATTAATTCAATAGCAGTATCTTTAAGATTTTTAATCGAGTTAGGCTTACCAATAACAATATACTTATTTTCTAAATTAGATAAATCAGAGTAAGCATTTTCATTTACAGGGATGACAAAGTTTAAAAAAGATTTACCATGGACAGGTTTAACATTTAATTTGTTAATTAATTCTTTATCAACTGTCTTAACAATTAATTTATTCGCCCATCGCATTGTACCTGTTTGATGATAATGAGAGGTTGCTAAAACACAATCATTTAGATCACAGGAGGATGTCCAATCTATGCCTGATTCAAGCTTTTCTTTTTGTTCTTTAATGAGGCTATTAATATCAATATCACTACCTTCAAAAATGAAATAACCATTATGGGCTTGACGGAAAATAATTATTTTCCATTCACTCTCTAGGTCAGTTAATGAACTCTCGATATCGCTTGTTTTATAACCTTTACATTCAAAATATTTATGGATGAATTCTTTGCTTGCATGAAAATGTTGGTTGAACCCAAATAAGGTTAGTAATGAGATTACTTTGGTTATTGAACTATGGAGTTTTGTTCCTTTTTTAGCTGCTCTATCTATAGCGTCACAACTTTCTAACCACGCTTTACTATCATTAGAGGTTACAATGATATGATATAAGTTGTGATGTAAGTACTCCCACAAATTATCTGTTGTATAAAGTTTGCCTAAATCAAGATTACTACCGTAGTGTTCACTTAAGAACTCTCTGAAAGCATATTTTTCATGAGATGCTAAAAAGCCAAATAAGCTTCGTTCATTTTGAGAAAAACTTCGTCTTGATATTGGCCCTAAAAGTAAGCTAACTAGAGGGTCTAGTGGTAATATTTTTAAAAGGTCTGATTCATTCCTGGTTTTACTTGTAAATGAACTATTAACGACTTCAATTTTGTCTTTGTGCTCTGAATTAAGCTGTAATTCAAGTTCGTTTGATGACTTACTGATTGCATCACCTAATAGAAATAACGACTCATCTACGGAAGGGTTATATCCTAGATCTCGATACCTACCTTGAACTTTTGCCCAATCCTCTTGAAGCTTGGAGTTTTTATTCTTAGCGTATTCAGTAAAGGGTTGATGTAAAAATCCGATTAAAATAACTTGATTATCAGACTCTTGGGCAATGTCGGCTAATTGTTGAAATATATATAAATCTTTACTTTCATTTGAGCAATAATCAAGAGCTTTACCCATTTCATCAAGTAAAATTAAAACACCGTCTTCTTTTACCGACTTTGAGTTTAGAAGTTCTTTAATTTTATTTAAGCACTCATTATCTGTGAAGCTAGATAAATCACTTGGCTTAAGTTTACCCCTTAAAGAGGTTGAAATAGAAAGTAAAATAGCATGTATAGGGGATTCCATGGCGCATACATGCTTAACAACTTTCCAGCCTTTATTAATATTAAATCGATTTGGGAACTCAGATTTCAGCCCTTCAGCGCAGTCTAAAGAGGCTTCAGCATATTCTCGTTCTGCCTTGTTAGTCGAAAGTAATAAAGATAAAAAAAGCGCAACTGTTGACTTTCCTGAGCCGTATGGACCAGTAATACTGTATGCTCTTTGAGCACTACCTTCGAAATCTCTACTTATTGTTTCCAGTACATTAATTGCAGTGCCATGTAGAATAAAATTATCAATAAAAACTTTACTGTCATCTAACTTGCCATCAATTCGAGTAGAGCTTTTATAACGTTGTCTAACATCGACATGTAACTTATCCATTATCGCAGCCTTCATAGTAACTGTTTAAAACTTCCTGACCTTTTGCTAAATAATCTTCTTTTACTGTGATTTGTCTCAAGCCTAAAGAATCTTCCCACGAAATTTTATCATCAGAATATGATTGTGCTTGATCTAACTTAAGACCTAAGCCCTTTTCTGATAATCTAAATATTCTCCCAGGTGAATAGCTATCTAATAAAAGTGAGTCAAAACTAACTTTAGGCACTTTTGATATGCGAGATTTTTTCTTAATAAACTCTAATAAGGCATATATAAATAGTTCTATAGGTAATTCTACTCTTTCATTTAATTCACTTAAGTAGCGATTTTTATCACTATTCTGAATTAGCTTTAATTCAGATAAAGGAGAATTGAATTGCTCCTCTCCTTCCCTAGAGTCTTGCTTTGTTTTCTTGCAATAAGTATTTAAAAATACATCCATGTCAGTTTCAATTGTACTTAGCTTTAGGCTCTTTTCTTTAATATTATCTTCATCTACCCCTACTGTAACTTTATCAACATTGTTAGTTATGATAGGGATATCTTTAGACAGATGACTTAGCAATACTTTTTTTTCAAAGTATTCGCCATTGAATATATTGAAAAAATACACATATGAATTCAATTCATTTTGATTAAAACATAGCCAAAAGTGAATCAGCCAGATTGAACCTATATGTTCTAAATACGGGTCTTTACCTGTTTCTTCATTAAAAAGATAATTTCCATTCTCAGAGGAGGAGTAAATTGTGGAATTTTGCTCTTTCTTGCTTTCAAGAAGTCCAGCAGAGTCTGCCCAATAGCGTATTGCATTGACCATATTTTTACCCACACCAAGTTTAATAATCGCTTGTTGTGTTTCTTCTTCTTTACTCGTTTGCAATTTACCACCGGAATTCATATGGTTAACTGCTTTATATAACCACCCATATCGTAAGGGAAAAGTGTCGTGACCGGTAAATTTAGCTTTCATTCCTATTGCTACCTCTGGGGAAATTGTCCAGAGGTAATGTTATCTTGTTATCCTTTGCGTTTAAAGTAAAAAATCACATTTAAACTGTATATTTAAACAGCAAGACAGATACGTTAAATTTTAGTGTAAACTACATGTAATAATATGAATTCATTTGTATTAACTGTTGAATTTGATATTGTAGATCAATAAAATCTTGATTGTATGTTTGTACCATTAAGATAAAGATAACATCTTGATGGATTGATGTTATAACTAGCTAGGAGCTTCATGTCACCTCTTGAAAAACTCAATATAAAGTCAGTTTATCGTTCAGGTAAAGATGATTTATTGAAAGATTTTTATATTCCTGTATTAAATACGGCCAAATATTATGATCGCGCTGTAGGATATTTTTCCACATCTCTTATTTCTTATGCATTAAAAGGCATATCTTCCATAGTTAAAAATAATGGAAAGATGAGACTTATCATAGGTCATCCCTTAGATGAGGATGAGTTTGAAGCTTTAAAAGAAGGTGTAAACTTAAAACCTATCTCGTTAGTTTTAGCAAAAGAACTAGATCATATAATTGAATGTTCAGATCTTAAGATTGAAATAGCAAGGTTGAAGCTTTTTACCATGTTGGTAGCAACAAATAGATTAGAAATAAAATTCGCCTTTAAACCCAAAGGGATGTATCACGAAAAAATAGGGATTATTCGGGATGATAATGGTAACAAAATCCTATTCCACGGTTCCGCAAATGAAACAACTAATGCAATCCGCCCTGATTTAAATTTTGAATCAATAGCAGTTTATAAAAGTTGGAATATAGAAATATACAATGAGTATGCCACGGATTTTGAACGTGGTTTTGAAGAACTATGGACAGGAAATGATTCATATATACATACCATTGATATGCCTTCAGAACTTTATATAAAAATCATTGATTATTATAAAACAAATGTTGATATTGACTTTGTTAATGATTTTGATGAAATCGAGCTGCTTAATGAGTTGTCTACACAAAGAGAAAATCATTATCCCATTATACCTGAATATATTAAGGGCAATAAATTTGTAATATTTGAGCATCAAAAACAAGCTTTAAAAAATTGGTTTGCTAATGGCAAAAGAGGCTTATTTAGACTTGCAACAGGCTCAGGAAAAACTATAACCGCTATGTATGGGGTTAGTACAATTTTTAACAGCGCATCATTACCCAGAAAAATGTTAGTGATTGTGGCGGTACCCTATCAAGCATTAGCTGAGCAGTGGGTGAGTGAGTTAGCTTTATTCAATATGAAACCTATCAAGTGTTTTAACTCTATAAAACTTTGGGAAAATAAATTAAGCGATACTATTAATTTATTGCAAGGAGGTAGCATAGAATTTGCATCAATAGTAGTTGTAAATAGGACTCTAAATAGCCCTAGGTTTCAAAGTTTAATCTCTAGAATTGAAAAGGAAAGCATCTTCTTTATCGGTGATGAGTGCCATCGACATGCAACTACCAACATGGCTCAAAGTTTACCTCAATCAAGTTATAGAATGGGGTTGTCTGCTACACCTTTTATTGAAGATGAAGAGAGAGAGTTTGAAGGGCCTAATATTGAGAAAGAACTCCTTACTAAATACTATGGCAATGTAATTGCTGATTATTCATTAGCTGAAGCATTAGCTAATGGTATATTAACTCCATATATTTATCGACTAATCCCCGTTAATCTCACCGAAAGTGAAACAATATCTTATCAAGATTTGACCAAAGAAATTGGCCGTTTAATGGCTATAAATAAAGCAGAGAGTAATACAGCATTATCTAATGCCATTCGTAAAAGAAATAAGATTATTCAGAATGCAGAAAATAAGAAAGTTGTATTATCTTCCTTGTTAAAAAACGAAAAGATTCAGAATAAACAGCATACTTTATTCTACGTTGGTGAAGGTTCAACTAATGAGTCTGAGGACGAAGAGGAAACCAAAACTCAATTAAATTCATTAGCAAAAGTTATATCTGATCAAGGATGGAAGCTTTCTAAATTTACGTCTTTAGAAAATAAACCCGCACGGCATAAGATTATGAATAGTTTTGTCAATGGTGATATTGATGCTTTAGTATCAATGCGAGTACTTGATGAGGGTATAGATATTCCCCAGTGCACAAGAGCCTTTATTCTTGCAAGCAGCTCCAATTCTAGGCAGTTCATACAACGTAGGGGAAGGATTCTTAGAAGATTTCCAGGTAAACAATATGCTGAAATATATGATTTTGTTGTTTTGCCAAATGCTAGTGAGCAATCGAATAGTCAGCGAAAACTGGTTTACAAAGAGTTAAAGAGAGTGATGGACTTCGTACGGTTATCTCAAAATAGAGTCACTGTAGAAAAAGAAGCACGAAATATAGCTGAAATGTTTGATATTGAATTGGAGGAAGTTTAGATGGATGAAATGGATAAAATAATGGCTGAAATGGCTGAATTAAAAAGAGTAGATGATGCAGCTGAAAAAAATGATGTTATAAAAAGGACTCTTTCAAAATTATTAACTATTGAAAAAAAAGCTACATATGGAACAGTTTCTGGTGGCAAGAATAAATTATTAGATAAAGAAATTTCAGCTGAATTGAAAAATTATAAGGAAGAGAAAAATGCTTCTTAGAACTGTAACCATGAAAAATTTTCGTCAATATTATGGACAGGTGAGATTAGCATTTGCAGTGTCACCGGAAAAGAACGTCACCATTATTCATGGAGAAAATGGCGTAGGAAAAACATCTTTATTAAATGCTATTAAGTGGGCATTTTTCGGAAAACTAACAAACAACTTTCGAAACCCGACAAATTTAGTAAACGAGACAGCAAAAAAGGCGGGAAAAAAAAATTGTACCGTCGAAATAGAATTTGAAGAAGGTGGAGTCGAGTATTTAATCATACGCGGCTACACACAGGATAATAAAAGATCGACATTCCAGCTATATCAACAAGATGGTGATGTCTGGGGTCCTGCACTAGATGAACCTGATTTAATAATTAACGGGATGCTACCAAAGGAGATGGCTGAATATTTCTTCTTTCAAGGAGAAGGGAGTAATGCCGTTGACGCAGGAAATAATGAAGGAAACCTCGCACAATCTATAAGAGATATTTTAGGGTTTAAAGTAGCAGAGGCACTCCTTAGAGACCTACAAAAGTTATCAAGCGAAGCAAGGAAAAATATTGCTTCTCAAGATACTAGTGGCGAAGCGAAAAGTTTAGACCGATCTATCAAAATAGATGAAGAATCTCTAATTCAGTACCAAAAGACTTATAAAAATGCAGAAGAGTTACTACCCGGGTTAAATACAAAATTGGAAGAAGTAGAGAATAAATTGGCTTTGATTGAAAATAGAGATCTTCAATCGCTTCAATTAAAAGAACAAAAATTATCCCGCGAATTAAGAGATTGCCAAATATCTAAAAAACAATTTGAGAAACGTAAATATTCAAACATATCAAAATATGGTTGGGCAATTTTCGGCCATGAATTTGCGAATTCATCTCTTGATTTTATAGATGAATCGCAACTTAAAGGACGTTTACCAGAGCCATATAACAAAACATTTATTGAAGATATATTATCAGAAGCAAAGTGTATCTGTGGTAACGATTTGATGCACGGTTCTGAAGGCTATAAAAAGATAACAGAAATGTTAGCAAAAGCAGCAAATCCTGCTCTACTACAGCGTCTGTCTGGTATTCGAGCACAGATTCAAGATATAAATACTCTTTATAGTGTATGTAAAGATACCATAAATAATGACTTAAAAGGGTTTGATGATATTGATGAACGAATACAAAAACTCATTATTCAACTCAAAAGCATTAATGAACGAATTAACGCTATTCCCGAAATTGAAATAAATAGTTTAAGAAGACAAAGAGCCAATATAAAGAAAGATATTAGTAACCAAGAGCAACTATTAGGTAAATCATCAGTGAAAGTCGATGATCTCCAAAGGTCTATCGAAAAAGACATGATAAGCCTAAAAGCAATCTCACCTAATACAGAAATAATAGAAGCGTTTCAAGATAAAAAAGATTTTATAGATGCATTGAAAAATTATTTACAAGACTACTTGAATAAAACAGAAAAGAATATTCGCCTCCATGTACTCAAAGAAGTAAATAGTACCTTGGAAAAGTTTTCTAGACATGATTTTCATATAAAAGTAAATGAATCTGATTTTAGCTTTCGTTTGTTGGATAAAGATAATAACAATGTAGGACAAGGTGATGGGTTAAATCTATTACTTAATTTAACAATTACAGCAGCGTTAATTAGCTTTGCTGCTGAAAGGAGAAATGTAAAAGACTCCATATTATCATCAGCAACAATAGCCCCTTTGATTATTGATGCTCCTTTTGGCGTTTTAGATAAAAAATATCGCAATGTTGTTGTAAAACAACTTCCTCTTCATGCTGGTCAAGTTGTATTTTTAGTATCATCAAGCCAGTGGTCGAAGGAAATGGATGAGCAAGTTAGAGAGAAAATAGGAGCCGAATATTGTTTAATAATGGAAGAAACTTCTTCGCAGAATGATAAAGAATTAGATATTACCAAGATTAGGGATAAAGACTTTGTTTTGAGTCGATATGATTGTGATATCGATAGAACTATTATAGAGGAAGTGAAATGAGTTCATTAAGCTTTGATTTATCAAATAAGAATGTAAGACGAAATAACAAATATAAAGAAGTGGTAAACCTTCTTGTTTACGGCTCCTTGGATGGGAAGATTAACAATGATAAAAAAATATTTGATAATATAAAAGATTTGATCGTATTTTCTGCGATGGTAGGTAAAAAGCTAGAAAAAAAAGAAGATGTAGATTCCAAAGAAAATACAGGGATTACACTAGGGCAATTTGCCGGAAGTGGTAGTTATAAAGGATCGAGAGTAGATCAGCATAACCTTATTTTTATGTTTGGCTTACTTACAAAAAAAGATATGAACTTTATGAAAGATGAGAATGTTTCTCTATCCATTAAAGTTTTTGAAGAGTACTCCAATGGCGGTTTATATGTTATTAAAGATTGGTTAGTAGATTCAGCATGGAATCCATTGATAATTTTAGAAAAAATGACAGATGCCATAAATAGTGGTGGTAATTCGGGTATAGACGTTGATGAAAACCCATTCTTATAATAAGGAATTAATATGAATACGTTAAAAGAAATGTTTGATTTTTTCGATAGGAATTCTGATGGAGTGATATCAAGAGTTGAACTGATTGAACTAGTTGAAGTGCTACTAAATGAAAAAGGTGTTGGTAAAAGCTCTAAAATTTTAAAAGAATTCGATGCTAATCATGACGGATTCATTGATTTTGAAGAGTTTATACAATTTTCTAAAGTTCATCTGGATATAATAAATTAAATTTGATTAGCATGTAAAATTCAGCTTTAAAAAGTTAAAAAGATTCCTATCAAAATAACAAGAATGGAAACAGTATGAAAATCAATATAGAACCCAATTTACAAACATCAAATAACTCTTTTTTTTCCGCCCTAGAAGAGCCTTTAGTAAAAATCAATAAGCTAATGGTACCTATTTATCAAAGGGAATATGACTGGGAGCAAGATGAAATTATTAGGTTACTATCTGATTTAGATAACTATATATTAGATGTGTCAGACAAAAGTGATTTGAAAGATGAATCGTATTTTACTGGTGCAATCATTCTTGAAAAGCTACAGAGCAAGAGTTTTGATTGTTCATTCGAAGTTGTAGATGGGCAACAAAGATTGACTACATTATATTTACTTAATTATTTATCTTATTTAATAACATATTATCGTTATAAACATGCCGACCTTTCTCAAATTAGCTCAAAAAAATTAATAAGGCATCAACAAAATTTGGAGGTTCAACTTATTGAAAAATCTTGCAAGTTAAGCTTTGGTGACTTTGACAATAGCGTGTTTGATAGTGAAGAGGAAAATGAACAAAGCAAAAAAGCAATAGACTATAGAATCTCTGCTGAATATTTAGTAAATGAAGTGAAACTCAGACTAGAGATCTCAGATGATGATAGCAACGATAAATTAAAGGAAGCAATAATTTCAACAAAGATTACTGAAGAAAAGAGTCTTTTAAAAATTACAACATTACCAAATAATAGATATGGCGAAAATATCGAGATTATATTTAATCATATATACAGTTCGTTAATGCAGGAGGGGCAAAGCAACGAACAAATTTTAGAGGCTATGCATGAAAAGTTAGAGCTATATCTTAAATACGCTGGCGCAGCATTGATTGTTTCAGAAAATAAGGATGATTCTTTTAAACTATTTGAAGTGTTAAATGATACAGCTAGAAAGCTCACTGTACTTGATTTGTTAAAAAACTATTTTGTTGAAAAATTAGGAAATAATTACTCAAATGATGCCTGGAAAGATCTAAAAAGCTATGAAAATAATTTAAAGTCTGGAGTTAATTTAATTAATGATTTGATTAAATCAGAAGGCTTCACCAAAACGACTAAAGAATATAGTTATTTATCCAATAAAAATCCGCAAAGATCAGCTTTTTTTAAAAATGAGAATATAGAGCATTACTTTAGTAGGCTATTAAATTTAACCATAAACTTATCTTCTATAACAAAATATGGTTTATTTAATAAAAAATTAACTATTAATTCTCTACAGTGGAACTTAGCAGCAATACATAGTTTGAAATTCCATTGGGGACGACAAACTATGTTAGCAATATTTAATCTACAGCAGCTTACAAAAAGAAAAAAAGGAGTAACAAAATTAAATATATGGGAAAGTGTTGAACATAGAGATATTAATAGATATGAAGTCGAGGAACAGGCATATTTAGTTATTAGTGATTTACTAATTAAAATAGGTATTATTAGTAAAGTTAATAATTTATCTTCCAAAGTTTTACCTGAAATGGCTCAAAAAATTTTAGAGCGTTTTATTACTCTCATATCTGAAAATGGAGCTGAAAATGATCAACGGATAATTAATTTCATAACAGATGTTAAAGGATTAGCTAGGACTTACTTTGATAAACAAAATGATAGTTTTTCCACTAACTTAAAATCTCTTAGGTATACAAACAGTTCACATCAATCAACATTTAGGCATTTACTATTTTTCTTATATAACAAGGGCGAGAATGCCCAATATCATTTAAAAGATTTGTCTCTAGAGCATATAGAACCTCAAAATGGAGAAGGAACTAATTATTTTGTTAGCGAAGAAAGAGATAGTTTTGTTCATAGTTTAGGAAATATGGTTTTAATAGGTCAGAGTAAGAATTCAGCTTTTAGTAACATGACCGTTCAGAGTAAATTAAGGGCCGTAAGAGAAGATAAAAATACAGCACAAAAATATCAACAAGATGCATTCATAAATCACCCTATATTTTCATCTTTAGATTTAGAGCAGCAAGTAAATAAAGGTCAATATCCTCAGGTGTTTGAATTGTTACGTTCTCAAAAAAACTACCAAGACGGTACACCTACAGAGATGTTCTTTACAAATAGAATGAAATTTTACGATGCCGTATTAAAGGAAATGATTTTTAATGATAGTCAGTTTTTAATGACAGGTTTACCATATCCCGAATAGTGACTCCATATTCACTTGAACTAGAGGCTAAATTCAAGTTACTTTTAATATTTTCTTCTATGCTTTATAAAATTTATACCCTTTTATTTTTATATTTGGCAGCAGGAGGGTATTAATTTGTAAAAATGAAATGGTTTGTTGACTGGATTCTCTATCTGCCAACTCTTGATTAAGACGCCCATTAAACGCCTTTTGTTTTTTAAAATCATCAAAACTTTCATCAATAAATTCAATTTTATCCAATAGAACGGGACGTTTGTCTTCACGTATATAGTCAAAAAAGTCGACGTCTTGCTCGGCCATTTTAATTTTCACTCGTTCTTTTAGCTGTGGTAATGGAGTATTATCAAAGCTCTCATAGCCAAGTAATGTAACTTTTCCTGAGTTGATATGTATTTTTATAAGCTGAATTTCATCTAATTCCCCGTACATTTGAAGGGCAGATAAAACATATACTCGAAGCAATGATGATAATTCATCAAGGAATTTTTTATGAAAAATAAGAGAATGAGGCTGATCATTTTCAAGCACAAGCTTGGAAGCAGGTAAGGTTTTATTGGCTGATAAGCATTCCTTTGAGATCAGTTCAACGTCAGCAATTTTAAATAATAACTCTTTCGCTTGATGTTGGGCAATTTTATAAGTATCAAAAAAGGCTTTAATATCTCGCTTTAAATCGTCCGGTTGGTGGGTGTAAGCTTTACGCTTTTCGAACATGGCAAGAGCAAAGTAGATCAATAAATCATCTTTTCTCATCTCTTTCGCAAGTTTTAATTCTTCAATTCCAAACCAATCAGTTACTAGTTTTATCGCTTTTTTATTTGATCCGACAACTTCTTTTATTTGCTCACTTTGATCAAATTCTTCGAATGAAGGACAGCGGCCGTAAACCAAGCAGGAGAGCCAAAATGCCTCTAATAAGTCTTGATGCTTGGTAAATAATATTCGGGCTTGGTCTTCACTTACAGGCTTGGGTTCAGTTAATTGTTGCCATTGATATGTTCGTTTATGTCTGTTTTTAAGGAACTCTTGTTCAAGATATTTATCTTTAAATATATAAAAAATACCTGGTGCAATAGCAATTGGCTCTTCATCAATGGTTCTTTCAATATAGGACTTTAATTCTGCTTGAGTGAAATATTTTTGAAAGGTATTACGTGAAGTGATCACTCCATCTTTATATGGCGTAAACTGCGATAAATAGCTCTCATTTGCCAACATTGCAGAAACAACTAACAGTTTGTCAGTTATTTCCCAAGCACCAAGGATGGCCTCAATACGTTCATCTTGGTCTTCAATAACATTGATGACAAAACCGATATTAACAATATCTGAGTTTATTTTATCGGCATCAGGTCTGTAATTAGGATCCCATCCAATAGCATCAAGTCCATGAGCTTCTAGTTCTCTTAAGTCATCACCGCGTCCACAACCGTAATCAAAAATTGAATATTCACCTGATAAAAAGCCATTTTTTGCAATGGTTTTCATGGGAGCAGACAGCTCATGTCGTACTAAAGCCGTTTTGTGACGATCAATTTCTTTGTCATTATTATCACTACTTATTATTGTTGAGCGTCTAAATAATCGACCATCAATAAGCTCATAACCCTTTTTAGTTATGAGATTTTCCCAAGAGTTTTTAAAGCCAATCATACGACTGTTTTCATATAATCCTGCGGCTTCTCCTTCTTCTGTTATCATTGAAAACTCATCATATCTCGGATGATTTTGAGGGATCATGGTCTCTTTCCTATGCAAAATAGGAGGGTTTTCTTGAGAGTTATAAGAAGTAATGCGATGTGAGAGTTTAGCTAAATTAACTGTTACGCTCTGTTCTAGAGCGGGGTATGAATCAGTAAAAAAAGTAGGGTAGCTGAGCAGAGATAACCTAAAGTCACTTCGAAATACTTTAACCAAATCCCATTTTTCATCATCAACTTTAAGCGCTTTTGCGACAATATTGATAAATTTAATGAGTTTTTCTGGTGCATGTTCGAAAGATTCTCGATGAAAATAAATAGCATCCGGGAGTTTTTTTCCTACTTTAACTGACTTAACTAGTGCTTTAAATTGTTCTGCATTCATAAATTAATTTATTACCATTGATATACTTTTATGTAAGTTGTATTGCGCAGTTTAAGACAACTCCATTGCCTATTTATGAGTTAGCACTTGAATTAGACATCATAAACTTTACGGTGTTATGCTGAATTTATATAGAAAACTATTCCCTTTTTTCTTGTATTCAAGTGCTCCACTTGTACGTAAATGCATTAATTCACAGCCCGAAATTTTCATTTTCTTCTGAACTTCGGCGCTAGTTAACCATTCATATTTGATATTTTTATTATTCATTTATAATCAAAAACGCCTCGTTTTATTTTTATATATTTAGTATGTGAAATTCAACTTGATAATGCAATATGGGCGTTCCTTCTAGAAACTTTAAAGCGTTCCTTTACTAAAATTCCTAAACGTTCTTCCTAGAAAGTTTAAAGCGTTCCTCCTAGGAAATAACTCTAGGAGTAACGTGGGGAGTAAAATAAATTGTAATAGCAAAAATT
>Ga0105356_10002306_pt1 | contig 19040 bp, 20 predicted proteins | sample GOMGulsemesocosm_3_FD_83502 | JGI IMG/M metagenome (GOLD analysis project Ga0105356, IMG submission 83502) | Methane-oxidizing microbial communities from mesocosms in the Gulf of Mexico - GOM9D Gulf of Mexico | ecosystem: Environmental > Aquatic > Marine > Cold seeps | place: Gulf of Mexico... | reverse complement strand
TGCTCACGCCTACGGCAAAACAGCGACTTTCATGCCTAAGCCTTTAGTTGGCGATAACGGCAGCGGCATGCACGTACACATGTCCATCAGCAAAGATGGCAACAACCTGTTCTCTGGCGACGGCTATGCCGGTCTGTCGGAAACAGCTTTGTACTACATCGGCGGTATAATCAAACACGCTCGCGCCCTGAACGCCTTCACTAACGCCTCAACTAACGCCTACAAGCGTCTGGTGCCAGGTTTTGAAGCGCCGGTTATGCTGGCTTACTCAGCGCGCAACCGTTCTGCATCAATCCGTATTCCTCACGTCAGCAACCCTAAAGGTCGCCGCGTAGAAGTGCGTTTCCCTGATCCATCGGCTAACCCATACCTGTGCTTCGCGGCACTGTTAATGGCTGGCCTGGACGGCATTCAAAACAAAATTCACCCTGGCGACGCTATGGACAAGGATTTGTACGACCTGCCACCGGAAGAAGCGAAAGACATCCCAACGGTTGCGCCATCGCTATCCGCTGCGCTGGAAGAACTGGACAAGGATCGCGCTTTCTTGACGGCTGGCGGCGTATTCAGCGACGACATGATCGATGCCTTCATCGCTCTGAAGCAGCAGGAAGTTGATCGTTTGAACATGTCTGTACACCCCGCTGAGTTTGAACTGTACTACAGCGTATAATCGCTTTTGTCATTGCGAGTGTCGCGAGAAATTTTAGCAACTTAAAAAATTCCTCCCTTTCGCTCGGAATGGCATGCCAATAATGCTGTCAAAACCCCTGACCGATTTGTAATACGCAAATTGTCAGGGGTTTTTCATTGGCGCAGATATCCGTATTAATCACCCCCATGATTGGTTTCAAAGACCAAATAACGTCCTTTATGAAAACCTGAAAAGAGGGCCTTTTCATGCTTAAAATGTTCACCGCTGTACTGCTAATGTGCGCCTTCATAGCGTCGCCCTCGCACGCCGAAGAGGTCTACAAGCATGTCGACGAAAATGGCGTGCCTTCCTTCTCGGACACCAACAGCAAAGATGCTGAAAAGATTATTGTTGAACCCGTTAATGTGCAGAGAATTCCGCCTCTCTCCGAGCAACCCAGCAGCTATAGCACGCCCACTGAACCAGCCTTCCAATACAGCAAGCTGAAAATCACCAGCCCCGCCGATCAAATCACCCTACGCAACGAGCACAGCATTGTGGTACAAGCCTCCGTTGCGCCCGGATTGCGGAGCGGACACACAATTGAATTTTTAGATAATGGCCAGCCACTTCAAGCCGGTGGACAAAAAACCAGCATCGAGTTACTGGACTTTGAACGTGGCAGCCATAGCTTGAGCGTCCGCATTCTCGACAACCAAGGCAAGGTTATCATAACCAGCAATCCGGTGACCGTGCATATTTTCCGCGCCGTTATCAAACCTCAGCCTGCACCACCCGCGAAAGACACCTAGCCCAACCACGATCCCGGTAACCGTACTGGTGACCAGCCGTTTCGCACACTTCAGTTATGCACCAAAATAGTGCATACTGCTTTCTTCGATTCAGCTCACCCGAAAAACGGGCTTGAAACACTATGGTCGTCAGCTCTGCTCTTATCCAACAACTGCTCAGTCATCAAACCACCGCTGTATTGCTGCTGAACGAGCACCTGCAAGTACGCTTTCTTAACAGCGCTGCCGAAGACATGCTGTCGGTCAGCGGCAATCGTATTATCGACCTGCCCCTGCAGCAGGTGATTGAAAATTTTAACCCCGCGGTTAGCGAGCTGGGAGACGCGCTGCTAAGCAATCAGCCCTACACCAAACGTGAAGCCCTGCTCAAACCCTGTCACGGCAACAGCATCACCGTGAACTATACGGTTACGCCAATTCCCGACGAAACCGAAAGCCATTTGTTAATTGAGTTTTTCACCATGGATCGCTGGTTACAGATTTCCCGTGAAGAAAACCTGATGTGGCAACAACAGACGTCAAAAATGCTGACCCGCGGTTTTGCCCACGAAATCAAAAACCCGCTGGGCGGCATCCGTGGTGCCGCCCAGTTATTGGCCATGGAGTTGCAACAAAGACATCTCGCAGACCCATCGCTCAACGAATACACCGACATCATCATTGGCGAAGTCGATCGCTTATCGCAGCTGGCTGATCAAATGATGGGACCCAACAAGCCACTGCAATTTTGCGCGGTTAACATTCACGAGGTACTGGAGCGGGTGCGTCAGCTACTGGCCTCTGAATCGCAAGGTAACATAACGATCGAACGCGACTACGACCCCAGCATCCCTGAGATGCAGGGCAATAAAGAGCAGCTTATTCAAGCATTGTTGAACATTGCCCTGAACGCTCAACAGGCATTAGCTGATGCTAATACACCCGACGCACTCATCAGCATTCGCACCCGTACCGAACGCCAAATTACCATCAGCAATCAGCGTCACCGGGTGGTGTGTCGTGTTGATATTTGCGACAACGGCCCCGGCATTCCGACCGCCCTGCGCGACACTATTTTTTACCCCATGGTCAGCAGCAAGGCCAGCGGCACCGGGCTCGGGCTAACCATCGCCCAGCACATTGTGAATCAGCACCAAGGGCTGATCGAGCAACACAGCAGCCCCGGCAACACCTGCTTTACCATTTACATTCCACTACCATCGCAAAGAGAGGCATCATGACAGCAACGGACGTAGTGTGGATTGTTGATGATGACCACGCCATTCGCTGGGTCTTGGCCAAAGCCTTGTCTCAAGCCAATATTGAAAGTGAGAGCTTTGAACGCGGTGATCTTGTGCTCGACGCCTTAAATAGCCACGCACCCGCCGCCATTATCAGCGACATTCGTATGCCCGGCATCAGTGGTCTCGACCTGCTCACAGAGATTCATCAACGCCATCCACAATTACCCGTCATCATCATGACCGCGCACTCGGATCTCGACAGCGCTGTTGCCTCCTATCAGAGCGGTGCCTTTGAGTACCTGCCCAAGCCCTTTGATATAAATGCCGCCACCGCCATTGTGCAACGCGCGCTGATTCACAGTCATGAACAAACGGCCAATCAGGAAAACAGCCAACCGGTCAGCAACAGCGGCGACATCATTGGTGAAGCCCCCGCCATGCAGGAGGTGTTTCGCGCGATCGGCCGTCTCTCACACTCCGACATCAATGTACTGATCAACGGCGCATCCGGTACAGGCAAGGAGCTGGTTGCTGCCGCCCTACATCAACACAGCCCGCGCGCCAAACAGCCTTTTATTGCCCTCAACATGGCAGCCATTACCCGCGACTTGATCGAATCAGAACTGTTTGGCCATGAAAAAGGTGCTTTTACCGGTGCCACTGGCCAGCGCAAAGGTCGCTTTGAACAGGCCGACGGCGGCACACTGTTTCTTGATGAAATTGGCGACATGCCTGCCGAAACCCAAACCCGCCTGTTACGCGTACTGGCCGACGGTGAATTTTATCGCGTGGGAGGTCACACACCGGTAAAGGTCAACGTGCGCATCATTGCTGCCACCCACCAAAACCTTGAGCAACTGGTCAGCGAACACCGCTTCCGCGACGATCTGTTTCACCGCCTCAATGTCATCCGCATCCACTTACCCTCACTCAAGGATCGTCGCGAAGATATCCCAGCACTGGCTCAGCATTTTCTCAACAAAACAGCCCGCGAACTGGGCATGGAACCGAAGCTACTGACTGCACAAAGTGAAGAGTATTTATGCACACGGGATTGGCCCGGCAATGTGCGCCAACTGGAGAACACCTGCCACTGGTTGACCGTCATGGCCAGCAGCCGCGAAGTGCAGATCAATGACCTCCCCCCAGAGCTGCTAGAACCCGAAGCACATAGCCTCAGCACCACTAGCTGGGAGCAGGCATTGGCAGACTGGGCGCAGCAGCAACTGCAAAAGCAGCAAACCAACGCACTCAGCGAAGCGTTACCCACTTTTGAAAAGGTGATGATCAATGCTGCGCTTCAGCACGCCGGCGGCCGCAAGGGCGAAGCGGCCAAACTATTAGGTTGGGGGCGCAACACGCTGACGCGTAAGCTCAAGGAGCAAGGGGGCGACTAAGCAGCCACCGATCAACAAATTTTTTAGCGGCGAACTTTTTAAGCCATCTCCCGGTCACACACTAAACCCTCCCCACAACTCAGGATCAGCTCAATGTCGGTTTCTTCTGCGTTGCTTGCCTTAGCCTGCTGCTTTTTTTCGCTGTCGGCCCACGCCGCTGTTACCTTCAGCAGTGGTACCAGCAAAGTACCGCTGTTGGAACTCTATACCTCCGAAGGCTGTAGCAGTTGTCCGCCCGCTGACAACTGGCTCAGCAAATATCAGCAGCACCCTAAACTATGGAGAAAGGTGATACCGCTTGCCTTTCATGTTGATTACTGGAATCATCTTGGCTGGAACGACCCCTTTGCCAACAAAAACAATAGCCAGCGACAATACCGCTACAAACACAACGGTAATGTACGCGCCGTCTATACTCCCGGTTTTGTTTACAACGGCAAAGAATCACGCAATTGGTTTTACCGCAGCAGCTTGCCCGCCATTGAAGAAAACGCCGGCAATTTAACCGTTCATCGCGATGGCACAATCATCACCGCAACCTTTGACGACAACAACCCGCTGCAAACACCCCTATTACTCAACATCACACTGCTCGGTTTTGACTTGGAAACCACCGTTCCGGCTGGCGAAAACAAGGGTAGAATTCTCAAACATAATTTTGTGGCGTTAGGCCATCAGCAGAGTCTATCCAAAGAGAAGCAATGGCAAACCACCTTACCGACTGCGGTTGTAATCAGTGACAAAACAGCCTTAGCGGCATGGATCAGCAGCCCAGGTACCCCACCCCCATTCAGGCAACAGGTGGCTGGATTCCTCAATAAGGGAATTCACACATTTGTCATTGCCATCGCTGCATAATCTCAGCAAACTACGCATCATACGTTGAGGAGACCCTATGAAATTAAACCTGTTTATTCTGATCGCTGCTTTGTTTTCCGGCCTTGTGCATGCCGGTGGCACCCCCGAGTTTGTTGCTCTACCTGAGGGCTATAGCAAGCATGTTAATTACATGACCCAGAACCGGGTTGGTCAGGAGCAAGTCGCCAAAATTTATACTCGTAAAAATCTGCTACAGGCCATCGCCAACGGCGATCCGGTACCCGAAGGTGGCACTATTGTTATGGAAGTTTATGAGCCCAAACGTGACCGTTACGAGAATGTCGTCAAGGGCACCGGTGGCAACTTTCTGATTGATCATCTAAAAGGCATTGCCGTGATGGAATATCGCAGCGAATGGCCTGAGGATATGCCCGAGAAAGAACGTGCTGGTAACTGGGGGTTTGCGATGTATTCACCCGAAGGCAAACCCATGGCCAATGAGCAGGATTGTGTAGCTTGTCACTGGCAATTACGTCGCGTGAACTACATGTTCACCACCGTGCCGATGAAAAACCATCTACACAGTAATCAGCAAGCTATTTCTGAATGATTATGCCAGGGTTAATTTTGGAACTTAAAACCCCAAATTACCCCCGGCGGCAACTCACAAAGCGTTGCGACCACCCACTGCCACAACTCGAGTCGCCTGCACCTGGCCTGAACCGCAACTGCCGGTACTGACAACCTGATAATAACCCGTTGTACCTACCTCCTCCGCATTGCACGTCAAAACAGCACGACAGCCTGCCAACCCCGGGGGCGCAAACGTTAGCGTTGCCACATCCACTGAAGCGTTGCAACTGAGATCAGAAAAATCCTTGTCGGCACTGCCTGTCGAGTTAAAGAACAATTGAGACATCGCCCAGGAGGCACCACTTTCTGCGGCATAAAAGGCCCGAACTGAAAAAACCTCCTGCGCCGAGGAAAGGTTATTACGACTTGAAAGCTGCACAATAGCAGCCGCCAGCAACGCCATAATCACCACAATAAACACCGCCACCGGCAAGCTGAAACCCGCCTGCTTATGAGGTGTTCCTTGGCAACGAGAAAGCTCAGGGCACATTACGAATTTGCACATTATGATTCAGAGTCACACTCTCGCCGCCTTTACTCACGGCTAGGTTAATTTGCACCAGCTCATTACTGGTTAACGAGCCAGCGTTGTGAACAAAGAAGGAGGAAGACGTATCAAGATTTCCGGCCATCAAACTATTGTTTGCCCCTGTCGGAACCGCATCAGAGATTGCTTCTATGCCATAACCCGAATAATGCGATAACAGACCACCCGTCACGCAGAAGCGTTCTGGATTACTCACCACATATATCCGTTGAGTAGGTGACGAGCGCGTAAAGGTATGCGCTTGAGCCAACGGGATCTCGCTTTTGTCATTCCCTGTCGTCAAAGTTGTAGCCACAATTACCCCCGTCGAGGGTAAAGTTGCATCATATAGTTCAGCGGTTGAAAAGGCTGCAATCACCGCATAGTTAGTACCGCCCTGACTTAAATCAAACGGTGCAGCCTTCAAGCTAGTCATGGCAGGTAACAGCGGTTTCGTTGTGGCGCTACCAACAAGAATCGGAAAAAATTCAATGCAGTTCCCGGTACTACTAATGCGGACGCTATTAGGCAACACATTTCGCATGCGTCGTGTCACCTGCTCCACCGCAACGCGAGCCGTAGCAATGAGTTTTGCGCGCTCAGCCGACACCACAAAACTCTGTGAGGAGGTGACAATATAGCGCGTGGTACCGAGCGCCAAGATACTCAACACCACAATCACCATGACCAGTTCGACTAGCGTAAAGCCTGTCGCCCGATTGCGGTAACTCTTCATTAAAAATTACCTCTATAGGTACTGAGCACCACCGCTTCACTGGCAGCCGAATCTACCGTCACCGTAATTAATTTTGCAGGTCGGCTATTCAAAGTTTCATTGCTTACCGTCACCGCCATGGTAAAACCGCCATAAGCTGCAGGCACTGAATTAAAACCATGGTAGTCGTCAATATCGCCCAGATCCCCCTTGGCGTCAGAGCTATCACAAGGCACCGCGCCAACCTCAAGACTATCACAGGGCGGAAAACCGCCATTCGGGCTTTTATCGTCATATCGTTTGCCGATAATTTCATCCATCTGCGCCTGTGCCAGCTCCAGTGCGCGCACTTGAAACAACGGATTAACATTATTAACGGTGGAGGAATTTATCGCCGAGAACAGCCCGGTGGTGGCGACGCCGACAATAACGATAAAAAGAATCAATTCAATCAGCGTGAAGCCTTGGCTGGCCGAGTAATTAGAGGACATGGGCATAACCGGAATCCTCGATACGCACCCGAACCGAATCGCCCCCTGCAGAGAGCGTGATGATTGCCGCGCTGGTTGCACCCAGACCAGTGTAAGTGAGAACCAATGTTGTTGGATTAAAAGTCACGCCGGAGGTCAGGTCTTGCGGATAAGTCAGACTGCCCACACCATAATGATTAGCGGAATTTCCTGCGTCTCGGACAGTAAAGCTATTGGCGGAAAGAATAACGAATTGGGTAGGGCGACCAGACATGGCCCATTGTTGCGCTTGAAACAGGGCGGAGATTAACTGCTCCTGTTCGGTTTTAAGGGAAAAATCAGACTTGTTGGCAAACCGGGAAACGGCCGAAGCAGCCAAAATACTTACCAGCAAAATAACCACAATCAGTTCAAGCAGTGTAAAACCGACTGACTTTTTCATTTTAGCCCTTGAAAAAAAATGCCCTCCATAAGATGGCATGGCATAACATCAAAATAATAATTATTTGGCGCTAGTTAAAATAAATTCCGCCGTCTTTGTTGCAAAAGTCAAAACACAGGTCGCGTTAGTTCCAAAAGCGCCTCCAGCTGAGCTACCTGTTTTAAATGCCACGGTATAACCAGTAGGCAAGTCATCTTGTAGCAAGTTGTTCGCTACAGTAGCTGTACATCCAGCAGTTTGTGTATCTACAACAGGGGCTGCTGACACCGCTACAGTACCGGCACTACTTGCAGGGTTAACCAAAAACGCCGCATAGTTAATATTGTTACCACCATTAATGGCGCCAGAAAACCCGCTTACAGTTGCCTGCTGAGCATCGCCCGACAAATTCACAAATCTTGGTAACGCCGTTGCGGCTAAAATACCCAAAATAACAATCACTACCACCAGCTCAATCAACGTAAAACCGGCTTGCTGTTTAATGCCTTGCTTCATAATGCTTTAACCTAAGAATTTATTTATCAACTGAATATTTTTTAAAACCGTAAACAAGTTATAGCGCATATTAATAGCTTGGCAAGTTTCCCGATAAACCCCGTTAATACACGACTCACACACACTACTGCTTCAACCAACGATAGCTATAAACCGGCTCCAGCGCCAGGCCATAGGCATCATCTATACCCTTGTCATAGCGCTGATTATTGTTTTTATCTCGGTATCTCAAACGAAGATAGAACTTGATGATCTCAGGGCTACCGCCCTGTTTGGCTATTTTTTCAGAATCCCGAAGTTGGTAAATCAAATGCCGAAACTGCGTATTAAAATACCAATGGCCAGGTTGTAATTTTGTGCCTGTTTCGTTGTATTCTCCGCTGTAATTGGCTGGCTCAACTGCCAGCATTCGGATGGGATTACTGCCTGCATAGTTCGCCAACGCCGACAGTTCGCCCTGTACAATCTGCTCAGTCACTCGCGTGTTGATGGAGCTACCCAGGCCCTCCAACAACGTCTCGACCTGTACCTGTTCAGAGTCATCGTAGAACAGCTGCAACGCCTGCAACAGCGTACTGATCATCACCAGTATCAGCGTGATCACCAACAACACTTCCAGTTGTGATACGCCTCCCTGCCTATTGGTCATCATTTCACCGCGCTGGATAAATCCCACATTGGCAGAAATACACCTAATGCCAGGATCAGCACCATGCCAGCCACAACCACTAATAATATGGGCTCAATTTTATCGCCCAGTTTTTTCAGGTCGTAATCCACTTCCTGCTCATAAAAATCAGCCACCTCATCAAGCAGTTCATCCATGTTGCCAGTTTCTTCACCCACCGCAATCATTTGTAAAACTAATGGCGAAAATAAGCCACTGTTTGCCGCTGTGCGCGAGAAGCTCTCGCCGCGCTCAATAGAACTACTCATGCTGGAAATACGATCCGTTACGTAAGCATTACCCACGGCATTACCCACCACCGACAGCGCCTGAATAATCGGCACACCGGCTCTTGAGACCATGGCATAGGTGCGCGCAAAACGGCCCAAATTAATACGTTCAAAAATATCGCCAACCAACGGCGTGCGTAGCTTGTATTCATCCCAACGTAAACGTCCTGCCTCAGTATTCACGTAACTTCGGAAGCCGAATATACTGCCCGCCACCACCAGTAAAATCCAATACCAATTATTCAGGGTAAAGTCAGAGCACCAAATCAAAAACCGCGTTTGCCAGGGTAATTCCGCATCAAAACTGGCAAATAACTGTGCGAAGGCCGGTACCACCAGCGCGTTGATTACCGCGATCGCAATCACAATAGCGATAATCACAAACAGCGGATAACGCGTTGCCGCGCCAATACGCTTTTTAGTTTCACGCTCCAGCTCCAGATAGCTTGCCACCTGTTTGAAGGCCAAATCCAGTCGCCCGGTATTTTCACCGACGTGAATCACACTGACATATAAATCAGAAAATATTTTGGGATGACGATTCAAGGAGGAGGCCAGATCCACCCCGCTTTCAAGACTAGCGGCCACGTCTTCAAGGGTTTCGCTCAAGACTTCGTTTTTTACTGTCGCGGCCAAACCATGCAGGGCGCGAATAATCGGCACACCGGCTTTATTAAGGCTGTACATCTGACGGCTGAAAACAATCAGCTCTTCAACATCAATCACCCGACGCTGATACCATTTTTTGCCGCCTGCGGCCGACCAGCCAGCACCTTTCTTTGCCTCTGCCTGCTCGCTGATATTTACCGGAATAACGCCGCGTTGCGCTAAGTCCGCCACCAACGCATCCGTATTAGCCGCTTCGAGAACACCACTGACAGACTCGCCTTGCTGATTACGCCCCTTGTAGTTAAAACTTGGCATCAGTCATTACCCACTGGCTCCGTCAACAACGAGTTGGAGTGTTTCATCCACGGTTTCATCAATTTGTTCGGCAACGCGGAATACCTCATCAAGACTGGTCACACCCTGAGCGGCGTATTCCAGTGCCACATAGGTGAGTGATTTAAAGTCCGGGCTCGCCATAGCCGCTTGAGTAAAACCTGACGAATCGTTGCGGCGCAGCGCATCGGCCATCCGCTCGTTAATTTCCAGCAATTCAAAAACACCGACTCGACCGCTATAGCCGGTATGATTGCAGTTCTGACAACCACCACCTTTCTTGAATTGAATGCCCGCCAGTTTCTCCGCGCCCAGCATGGCTTCCAGTAAGATCATATCCTGTGCTTCAGGTGTGTCATCACAACTACAGTGCTCGCAGACTCGGCGCACCAAACGCTGCGCAACCACGGCTCGCAGCGATGCTGCCGCCAAATAGCCATCAACACCAAGATCCAACAGCCGCATGGCACTGGTGACCGCATCATTGGTGTGCAGGGTAGACAGCACCAGGTGACCGGTCATAGAGGCGCGCAAAGCAATCTCTGCCGTTTCCTGATCACGAATCTCGCCGACCAGCAAAATATCCGGATCTTGGCGCAGGCTGGCACGTAAAACCATGCCAAAACTCAGGCCTATTTTGGGATTCACTTGCACCTGATTTACACGTTGCAGCTGGTATTCCACCGGATCTTCAACGGTGATAATCTTTTTTTCCGGACTATTAAGCTCGCTTAACGCACCATAAAGGGTGGTGGTTTTACCCGAGCCCGTTGGCCCCGTCACCAACACCAAACCATGGGGTCGATGGATTAAATTACGGAAACGAGCGAGCATTTTTTCGGGCATGCCCGAGTGGTTTAAATCAATGGCATCAGCAGACTGATCCAATAAACGCATCACCACCGATTCGCCATATTGAGTTGGCAGGGTGGATAAACGAATATCGATATCATGCCCCGACACACGCACGCTGAAACGGCCATCCTGCGGGATACGTTTTTCGGAAATATCCAGACCTGACATCAGTTTTAAACGTAACACCAATGCCGAGGTAATACGTTTTTCCTTCATAACGTGCTCCTGCAACACGCCATCAACACGCTGGCGAATCCGCACCACAGAATCATCCGGCTCGATATGAATATCCGATGCTTTTACCTGCAACGCGTCTTCAAAAATTGATTGCAAAAGACGTACAACCGGCGCGTCACTTTCATCGGCAGCAGTTAGCTCACCAATATCAAACTGATCTTCACCGAGCTCATCGCCCAACTCTTCCGCAAGCGTTTCAATTTCAGCAATACGCCGATACACCCGATCCAGCGCCGCCAGCAGTTCACTTTCGCGAACCACCGCCAAGCGCATAGGTCGACCAACACCGCGAACAATTTCATCGAAGGCGTAGATATCCATGGGGTCGGCCATGCCCACCAGCAATTCACCCGCCTCTTCGCCTAATACCAACGCGCGGTAACGTCTTGCCAGTGCTTCGGGCAAACACAGCACCAACTCTTCATCAAACTGGTGGTTATCAATATCAATGTAGGGAATGTTCAGTTGCTGCGATAAAAAGCGCAGCAACTGATCTTCAGAGAGGAATTTCAACTCAATCAGCGTACGCCCCAGCTTGAAACCCAGCCGCTTCTGCTCATCAAGTGCATGGTTCAACTGGGCATCAGAAATGACGCCCTCCTGCACCAACAAATCTCCGAGACGAATTTTTTTTATGGGCTCAACCATACTTGCTCCAACATACTAACAACACGGACTCGACGAGTGTTTCACACAAAACCAACACTGCGCCGCTACTGTAACTGATTTATTCTGCCTTCGGCATAGGCCTTCAAGGCCGGGCTAATACCGGCAATGCTGCGTGCCTGCATATACGCCTGCAGGGCCGCAGCTTTTTGTTTTAGCACCTCTAACGAGATGGCTTTACCGATCCACCATTGCGGCTGACGGTTATTCTGTATCAGCAGCTGCTGATACAACTGTAGCGCACGCTCGTGCTGCCCATCACGCTGACTGGCCGATGCCAGCAGGGCAAGCAATTCCTGACCCTCAGCGCCCGCTTCAAGCTGTGCGCTCAGCAGCTCAACAGCCTGACTCACCTGCTGCTGAGACAGCAATAATCGCGCCTTAAGTTTAATAAAGGCCAACTGTTGCGGTGCCAGCTGCAAACCCTGCGCTAATAATTGTTCGGCCTGCGGCGCGTAGCCCTGCGACAGGTTCAGTGCGACTAATGTGGCGCGTGATTGATGGGCCGCGGGGTATTCTTTTATGAGCTTGCTCAATAATTCATTAGCCGTTTGAGTTCGTCCAGCGCGCATATGCTGTAAGGCTTGCTGATTAGTCTGCTGATCCCGTTCGCCCAAGGTTAACTGACGCGTGGTTTTTTCAAAGCTGGGCGATGTTTTGTTTGCCTTTTCAGCACTCTCTAAACCTTCAAGGTTATCACCGTATCGCGAATTATTTTCGGAGCGGCTAACGGTTTCAGCTTGTTGGCCAGCGGCCTCTTCCACGACAATCAGCTCAATCACCAATAATGTCTGCTGCTTGCTGATCAGCGACGTTTGTAGCGTGACCGGTTGTGTGACATCCACCTCCAGCTGTGTGCCTGTGGCATGGCTCAGCACATCGGCGGCACTGATAAGGGCATGGCGCGTTAAATTAGGCAGCGCTTGGGTAAGTCGCGTGGCGGGCAAATCAATAATCAACTGCTGACCATTGCGCAGCACCCGATGCTGAACCGGCGCGGACAAGTGAATTTCGATACGCGCGCCACCGGCGATGGCGTGTACTTCAACATCCAGAATATCGGTAAAAGCAGCGGTTGGAGCAACAATTTGGGCAGCAACCACCGGCTGTGCGGCAGCTTCAGGCATTAACGTTTGCACCACGTCAGTCCCAAGCAAATATTCATTATCGTGCAGCACTTTACTTTCCAGCTCACCGTATAAATGCCATACAAACGCAGCCAGAAACACCAGCCCAACGATCACAAGCAGCCACAGCCAACGGCGAGCAAACACTTTATCCGTGCTATTTGCTGCCGCTGTAATTCGTGCCCCGCTAACGCTACCATCTGTCTGCGGATAGGCTGACTTACGTTTGTCCAGGTCACGCAACATGTCGTTAATTAGGCTCATGCCAACACTCCACTCACGCGCAGCGTCAACAACAGCATTAATGCACCCGCAATGCCCACCGCCAAGCAATGTATCGGCTGCCAGGAAAAGGCTTGCTGCGCATCATCGGTATCTAGCGCCGCACGCTGAATCGCCGCCGCTTCAATAATCTGAACGCCCTGACCATAGGCCACCATTAGCGCCTTGTGACACAGGATATTAACCAACCGAGGAACACCTCGTGATGCGCGGTGCAAACGTTTGAGCGCCTGCTTACTAAAAAGCTGTGCGCCGTTATAACCGCCTTCTGACAAACGATGCGAGACATAACGTTCCAGCGCCGATTCATCAAGCGGCTCTAGCAAATAGGAGAAGGTAATACGTTGTTTCAGCTGGCGCAGGGACGGGCGCTCTAACAGGCTGTCCAGTTCGGGCTGTCCAAACAGCACTACCTGCAATAACTTCTGCGATTCCGTCTCAAGATTGGTCAACAAGCGCAGCGCTTCAACGGTGTCTTCCGGCATGGCCTGTGCTTCATCAATAATCACCACCACCAGCTTGTCTTCGTGCGCCAGCTCAATCAGTCGCTCAGAAAGGATATTAAGAATTTTGTGTTGCCCGGCATTACGATGCACCTTAATGCCTAACTCTTCAGCCAGCGCAATACGCATGCCGGCCGGAGTGAGATGAGGGTTAGGAATATAGGCTGTCACGTATCGGTCGCCCAGACTATTCAACAGTTGTCGACACAGCAATGTTTTACCGGTGCCCACTTCTCCGACAATTTTTATAAACCCGGCGGCGTTTTCAAGCCCCACCAATAGCAGGTTCATGGCTTCGTGGTGACTGCCCACATTGAGAAAAAAATGAGTGTTAGGTGTCAGGGAAAAGGGCATTTCTCTGAGGCCGAAATGCTGTAAATACATGATCACCTATGCTGCTGTTAAGCTTGCTCTGATTAAAACCTGCGCTCGATCTTCGAACGCACCGCTATTGGAAGCTAGTCGGCTTAAAAACCTGCTGAAATTCAGAAATACGCTGTTTGCTCGCTTCAATGCTTGATTGCCAGGCGGCATCATCCGCGACAATTGGCTTCAGCAAAATAATCAACTCACTCTTTACCGAGCTTTGACGTTTCTGCCGAAAAGCACTGCCAAAGAAAGGAATATCTCCCAGCAAAGGCGTTTTGCCATTTTCATCGATGGAATTGTTCTTCATCAGACCGCCGATCACCACCACCTGGCCATTACGGGCACGCACAATGCTATCGGTTTCACGAATTGAACTCAGCGCTAATGGCAGCACCAGATTACCATTGGGGCCAACCACGGTTTTGGTTTGATCATTCACTTCACTGACAGTGGGATGAATATGCAGCACCACTTCACCACTCTCACTGATTTGCGGTGTCACATCCAGCGCGATACCGGAGAAGAAAGGTGTGAGCTCAACATCCACGGCTGGTGTTGTTGACGAAGACGTGGTTGTGGTTTGCGTGGAAATCTCGGTGACAAAAAACTCGTCGGTACCCACTTTAATAACTGCTTTCTGATTATTAAGCGTCGAAATACGCGGACTGGACAGCACCTGTACCGTGCCCTGCGTTGCTAACAAATCAATGAGGGCGTTGAAGTCCTTGAGATTCAGCGCGGCACTGAACACACCACCCACGCTGTTGTTGGGCGTGCTGATGGCCGTCGGCACGCCCAGCACGGTATTACCCAATGTGGCCTCACCGGTGGTTGGGTTGATAGTTCGCGCTGAATTGGTTAACCCGGAACCAAAAATGATGTTTTTCCCATCGCCCACTTCCGTCAAGGCAGACCAGTTAACACCGGCCTGAAATCCATCACTGAGCTGCACTTCCAGAATTTTAGCTTCCAGAATCACTTGGCGGCGCAACGATAATTCGGCTTTATCAAGAAACTCCGCCACCGAACGTAATTCCCTTGCCATGGCATGCACGATGACCATGCCAGATTGCGGCGAAACCACCACCCGACGATTTTTGCCATCGCCAATGATGATCTTGACGGTGTCTGCCAAACCAGACCAAAAATCAGCGTCGGTTTTGGTTTTCAGCCGCGTGCCAACAACCGCACGAACATCGGAGTCATTGTTATTGTCATCATCGTCATTGTTGTCGTTACTGTTATTCCAGCTACCGGAATTGCTATCGCTGCTGCCCGCGCTGCTCACCTGTCCGGAACTGACCTGCGTTTCCGAGGAGCCCATACGCTGTACGTTGAGATAGTCAATCTTGAAAATCTGGGTTCTCATGCCATTAGGCAGAACGCGGTACAGATTACCGTTTTGTACATAGTCATAACCATAGGTGTCGCGTACGATCTGCATCACCTCATCAATGGTGACGTTTTGTAAATCCAGACTCAGCGTGCCGCTCAAATCAGGTGGCACTACAATATTTAAATCCGTGCCCTTGATCAGGCCGATAAAGAAGTCCCGCGCGGCTACCGCATCAACAGAAATATCAAAGCGTTCCTGCTGCGCCGTACTGGTCTGCCCAATCGGCAAAGCTGGTAATAATTCGGCCGTTACATTAGCTGGCGGTGTAACTGACTGCTGCTCAAGAGTCGCCAACGCGTTATCAAGCTCAAGTTGCATCTGCTCAACCGATGCCGTATCGCGGACCGGATTAGGCGTTAGAGCTTGGCAACCGGTCAGCAGTAAACTGCTCAGCAACAGGCTCAGGGCTGTTAATTTCAGCCGCATAGGAATTCTCCGATCATCATGTTATTTGCGCTGCTTGAAGTCATGTTCAATCAAACTCAGGCTAAAACGGGTACCCTGTTTATCCAGCTCAACGCGGTTTTTATCTATCCTGCGCACCGTCGCACCGTTCACCTGGTCACCCACCTCTACACTTGTTTCATTAATAATAGCCACCCGGCGCGTAGAGCTGATCAGCACCGAATGTAATTTAAACTGTCCAGCTGACGGTATTTCCGAGCGCTCAGTTTGAGCGCTATAACTGCCGGGGCGCGTCGGGTCCGGTAAATCTACATTCGCCCGAGCTGGCGAGGCACAGACTAAAACCAGCATCGCAACTAGGATGGAAAAAGCAAAACTATAACGCTTGAATACACGACTTACCATTAGACCCCCAACAAACCAGCGCTGGCGCTGAGCGTATTGATGCGCAGGCGAATATCGGCCTGTGGATAACCATCAACCTGATATTCCAGCTGATCCCAAATCACCTGCCAGGGCAGCTCTTCCAACGCACGCAGGTAAGACAGGGTTTCGAAATAGTCGCCCCGTAATTGCAGCTCAACCGCATGCAAATACAAGCGGTCATCACTAACCAGCGTTTCTTGCGTTTCACCTTCTCTGATCAGCAGGCGTACCGGCAGGCTTTGTACTTTCACCAATTGCAGACTGCTGCTTTGGCGCAGCACATCCTCAAGCACCTGCACCATTTTCTTGGCTGGGATCAGATTGCCGGTCAACTGCTCAATATTGCCATTCAACTGCTCGATGGCAATCTTCAGCTGTTTTTTTCTATCCTGTAAAACACGGACCGGGTTTTTGCCGGGCTGAGCCAGTTCACGCAACTCATTACCTCGGGCAACGATTTGATCCGCGACCAATGACATCTCTGCACGACCCGCTGTGACGCTACGTTGCAATGGCGAATAACACAGTTGATCCCACAAAAAAGCCACCACAACCAACGCCAGAATTAATACGATGCTGCGCTCACGAGGCTGCAGGGCGTCAAGCCGCTTACGTAATTTGAGCACAGAATCTTTCAACGACGTGCTCATTGTCCAGCCTCCACATCCGCAGTGACATCAAAGGCCAGCGCGCGATTGCCGTCAGCGCGTTCGAGACTGAAAACATCAAATTCAGTACCGGCAAATACACGCTCGTTACTAAGCTTGCCAATATAACGCGGCACGAGTTCAGGCGCTCCGGCAAAACCTTTTAAACCCATACGGTCTCCGCCCTGTACCAACTCAATAACCGTCAGCCACAAGCCATCAAAGTGCTGTCGAGCCAAGCCCTCCAAAAAAGGCGAAAAGCCGGTGTCATTTGCCGCGCCCTCTGCGGTAATACTTTCCATGGTCGATTGGCGAACCGCTAGCTGGTTTTCCAGCGCTGTTACTTCTTGCTGCAACGCCGCTGTCAGCGCTTCATTATTAATCGCCGATAGCTGCTCGCTTTGCTGCTCCAGCTGATCGCGCTGCGCAGTCAGCTGCTGTAATTCAGCATCGACTTTGCTTTTATCCATGACCGCAAACAACGTCAAGACGAACAAAACTAACAACAGGCCTAGGGCAGCCTGCGGAAAAGGGGAATACTGCCGCCAGACACTTTGCGAGGCGACAAAATCATAGAGGTTAACTTGCTGCTTCATGCCATCTGCTGCCTCATGGCCGCCGCCATTGCTAGCACACAGTGAGCCTGCTGCGCGGCGGGCACGTGATCACTGCCGCCCAACACCTGACTCAGATCCAACATGTCTGCTCGTAAGCCGAAACTCACATCCAAGGCATCTTTTAACGTGTCACCGTCATCACCCACTGGCGCAAGCAACAAACGTGTCGCAGGTGGCTGCGCCAAGCCGCTCTCGTAATAATCCAGCGACCGCTGAATTTCCAGCACCAGGTGGTTAAAGGTCGCATTGGATAACAGCTCGCCACCGCGTAATTGAGCAGGATCGGCTTTAACATTACGGGTCAGATACAGCGTCTCGTTTTTCACTAAATTCAAAACACCTTCGCCGCCCTGAATTAATACCAGCGCAGTACCTTGCGCTTGCTGCTCATTATTGGGCATCAGGTTGCACAATGATAATTCAGCGATATCAACACTTCGCAGTTCCAGCCCCACGGCTTTAATCAGCTGCTCAGCTTCCTCAACAATACTGCGTCTCGCCACCACCACGTACACCATAACCGGGCGATTACGAAATACCTCTTCAGGCAACGGAAAGGCGTCGAGAACGGCATCTTCAATATCAAAATTAATTAGGTCTTTAACGCGCCATCGTAGCGCTTCTTTGAGTTCTTCGGCGGGTACCTGTGGAGGCTCGACCTGGAGCAAGTGATAATGTTGCGGAGAAAGTACGTAATTGACGGGCAGGCCTCGTAGGCCGTGTTTCTCCACCAACGCCCCCAGCGCTGCGCAGCGACCGGAGGCATCACTGCTTTCAAAAAAATCACAGCTGGCTAATTGGGGCTGGCCAGAATCAATTGATGTTACGTGGGCCACGGCAATGCCGTTGGACTTCACATGAATGCCCACCTGCCCATCAGCAACGCCCTTTTTACTGAAAAGTTTTAGCAGAACCCGATCCCCAATAATCAGTTTAATGTTGTTTAGTGTAGACTATGGCGGCATCTTCGCTGCCAATCGTTTCTGCCTGCTGTTAGCTGGGCAATCCCGGCCGCTAACCGCGTCTGATTATGGCACGAGTGTAATCACAAACTATAGCAAAATCAAAGCCCAAACCCCGCTTGGCACGTCGTTGATCCGATGGCTAGGCACATTATCAATAAATAGTCGTCACCTATGCTGCACATCATCCTGTTTGAACCTGAAATTCCGCCGAATACCGGCAACATTATTCGCCTAGCCGCCAACACTGGCTGCCAACTGCATATCATCCGCCCGATGGGGTTTGAGTTTGACGACAAGCGCCTGCGTCGCGCGGGACTCGATTACCACGAATGGGCTCAGATTCAGTTTTATGACAGTTTTGAAGAGTGCCGTCTTAACAGTGACATTAAACGGATTTTTGCGCTCACCACCAAGGCAACACGGAGCTATAGCGACATGGCATTCCAATCGGGCGATGCCTTGATGTTTGGCCCTGAATCA
>Ga0105356_10002298_pt1 | contig 19069 bp, 12 predicted proteins | sample GOMGulsemesocosm_3_FD_83502 | JGI IMG/M metagenome (GOLD analysis project Ga0105356, IMG submission 83502) | Methane-oxidizing microbial communities from mesocosms in the Gulf of Mexico - GOM9D Gulf of Mexico | ecosystem: Environmental > Aquatic > Marine > Cold seeps | place: Gulf of Mexico... | reverse complement strand
TTGTGTTAACAAATGATATAATTGTACATCTAGATGCTAATGGTAACGGAAGCACAACTTTGGCGGCTGTAAATAATGGGGTTTCTGATAATTGTGGCATTGCAAGTGTTGTGCTTAGTAAAAAAGACTTTGATTGTGAAGATGTTGGTAACAATATAGTAACCTTAACTGTAACGGATGTAAATGGCAATGTTACCAATGCACCGGCCAATGTGGATGTTCAGGATAATATTGCACCTAAATTAACAGATCCTCAACATGTCAGTGGATTTGTCAATTCAAATTGTGAGTTTATTGTTCCAGATTATACTAATTTAACGATTGCAACAGATAATTGTAATACTGTAATCGTAACTCAATCTCCCGTAGAAGGCACTATAATAACTGATTTTACTTCGTCTATTTCTGTTATACTTACCGCTAATGATGGTAATGGTAATACAGCGACTGTAACCGTAACAGGATACTATGGATTGGCTGCTGCAGGAGCGACGCTTTGGTATATTGATGCAGATGGTGATGGTTATGGGGATGCTTCTTATTCTATATGGGGTTGTACACAACCTAATAACTATGTTTTGAATCATAGAGATTGTGATGATACCAATCCTAATATTAATCCAAGAGTAGCAGAAATATTAAATAATTCTATTGATGAAAATTGTGATGGATATATTGCCCATTCTTCATTGAGTAATTCAACGTTTAATTTTGATAATTTAAAAATATCACCTAATCCATTTAATAACAATCTAAATATAGATTTGTCTACAACGATCACAAGGGATTTTAAAATTTCATTATTTGATCTTAATGGAAGACTTGTGTTTTCTAAAAACACATCAAGTGTTAATGGAAGAATTAGTGTTAATGGTTTAGAAAAATTATCATCAGCTGTTTACTTTTTGAAAGTAGTTGATAATACCACTTTCGAATACACAGTAAAACGACTGATAAAGGAATAAAAACAACCTGAGTAATAAAAAGGGTGATGCTCATTGTATCACCCTTTTTTGTTATTTATAAAGTCTTAGTCTCATTTTTTTACAATCTCAAATCCGGCTTGTGTAACGGCTTCTACCACTGTGTTTATATTATCATTGTCTAGAGTGACTTTAAGAATCTTATCAGGATTTTCTAGGTCCACTTTCCAGAGATCAATATTATCAACAGCGTTTAAAAATGGGCTTACTGATTTAAGGCATCCAGAACAGTTTATGTTTGTTTTAAAATGTATTGTTTTCATATCATTTGATTTTTAATTTATAGATTGATTTTTTAATCGCAAGCTATTTGCAAGAACGGAAATGGAACTCATTGACATGGCTGCACCGGCAATCATTGGATTTAATAAAAACCCGAAAGCTGGATATAACAGCCCCGCCGCGATAGGAATGGCTACCAAATTGTAAATGAAAGCCCAAAACAAGTTTTGTCTTATAGTACGCATTGTAGCTTTGGATAATTTGATTGCTTTTGCAATTTGATTCAAATCGGAATGCATTAATGTAATAGCTGCACTTTCCATGGCAATATCAGTACCACTTCCCATGGCAATTCCAACATCCGATTGCGCCAATGCATGCGAATCATTGATGCCGTCTCCAGCCATTGCAACAACCTTCCCTTGGACTTGTAATTGTTTTACGAAATCACCTTTATCAGAAGGCATTACATTGGCTTTAAAATCTGTAATTCCAACTGTTTTTGCAATAACTGCTGCCGTTTGAGCATTGTCACCAGTTAGCATATGTATAGTAATACCCATGTGTTGGATTTGGGAAATTGCCACAGCTGCATTTTCTTTAACTCTATCGGCTACCGCAATAATTGCTTTAACTTGAGTATCATTACTAAAATAAACGACGGTCTTTGCTTCATTTTTTAATGCTTCTGCCTGTTGTGTTAAACTATCAGGAATGCTAATAGCATTGGCAGTCATTAATTTTTCATTCCCGGCATAATATGTAATGCCAGCAACTGTAGCTTTAGCCCCCATGCCTGTAATGCTTTCAAATGCTTCCGTTTGGGAGCCTACAATATTTTCTTTTTTTAGTTCTTGAACAATGGCCTCAGCTATGGGGTGTTCTGATTGTGATTCTATTGAAAATAGTATTCTTTTGAGTTGATCAGATTCTACATCATCTGCGTAAATAAAATCTGTGACCTCAGGTTTTCCTTCTGTAATAGTGCCCGTTTTATCTAAAATCAAGGTGTCAATTTTATATGCGGTTTCCAGAGCTTGTGCATCTTTTATTAAAATGCCTTGTTGTGCACCTTTGCCAATGCCAACCATTAATGCTGTTGGAGTGGCAAGACCTAAAGCACAAGGACAAGCAATGATGAGCACGGTTATCAATGTTAGGAGGGCATAGGTTGAAGATGGTTCTGGACCAAAATTGTACCAAACAATAAAAGTGACAATTGCAATTCCTATAACTATAGGTACAAATATACCAGCGACTTTATCGGCTAGCTTTTGAATGGCAGGTTTACTAGATTGCGCCTGTTCAACCAGCTGAATAATTTGTGATAGTAATGTGTCTTTACCAACTTTATCCGCAATAATTCGCATACTTCCTTTTTGATTGATAGTTCCCGCAAAAACAGCAGTTCCTTTCGTTTTGGAAACAGGGATGGGTTCTCCTGAAATCATGCTTTCATCAATAAAAGACGCTCCTTTTTTTACAGTTCCATCAACAGGAACTTTATCACCAGGTTTAAGGACAATAAGTTCCCCTGTTAAGATATCATTAAAAGGAACAATTTGTTCTTCGCCATTTCTAATAACAGTGACTTTTTTTGGTTTTAAGCCCATCAGTTTTTTTATGGCAGATGAGGTTTTGCTTTTAGCTCGTTCTTCAAAATACCGTCCTAAAAGAATAAGTGTAATAATAATTACTGCCGATTCATAATAGACATGAGGGGTTACACCCTGACTTAAAAAGTACTCCGGAAAAACAGTATTAAAAACACTGAAGATAAAAGCAACTCCTGTACTCAACGCAACAAGCGTATCCATATTGGCTGAAAAGTGTTGTAGTTTTTTCCAAGCAATAACAAAAAACTCTGAACCACTCCAAAACAAAACAGGAATTGACAATGCCAACATGATCCAGTTTTCATAAGGGAGTTGACCCATAAAAAACATGGCAATACTAAAAACTGGAATTGAGAAAATAGCTGAGAAAAGCAGTTTTGATTTGAGATTGCTTAGTCTTTTTTCTTCTATATCTTCGAAGGCTTTTTTCGTTAGTTCACTGTCACCAGTTAAAATAGTATAGCTTATTTCTTTTGCGGCTTGTTGAATCTTTTCAATTGAAATTTTAGAACTATCATATTCTAGAGCTACTGATTGATTAGGGTAATTGACGGCAACTTTAAGTATGCCTTCAAAGGCGGTGATATAAGATTCAAGGCTAATGGCACAGGACGCACAGGTCATTCCTGATACCTTGTAATTTCCTTTAATGTGTTTAGAATTATTATCTGATGTTATGATTTGTTCCATGACTTAATCATTTGTTGCTGCAAAGTTATGGATGGAATGTGCAATTAATGTTATATAATTCGGACATTCATTTATATGATTTTGCCAAATGAGACTAAATTGAATCTAAGGACCGGTGACTTGGTTTTCTTGATTTTTTATATGTTGAAGGCGTCATTCCTGTTTCTTTTTTAAATTGCGAAGACAAATGTGCAGTACTACTATAATTCATTCTAAATGCAATTTCAGAAAGGTTTAACTCATTGTAAAAAAGAAACTCTTTAACCTTTTCAATTTTCTGTTTTAATATAAAGCGTTCAATGGTAAGGCCTTCAACCGATGAGAATAATTTACTTAGGGAGGTATATTCATGATTCAACTTTTCTGAGAGGAATGATGAAAAATTTATTTTTAAATCGGTAGAATTATGATGAATATGATCTACAATGAGCGCTTTAATTTGACTTATTATTTTTGAATTATGATCTTGTAATAACTCAAAACCATGTTCTGAAAGTTTAGTTTCCAATTCAATTTTTAAGCTATTATTTATTTGACTGGCAATTATGACCTCTCCTAGTGTAATAGCTTTGACATCAATATTAAGGGTGTTAAATATAGACTGAACAGTACTAGTACAGCGAGGACAAACCATGTTTTTTATGTGTAATGTAATATCGTTTTTCATAAGCTTTAGGCAGGACTAAATTAAGAATTTTATAATCAATTAATGTGTATATTTGGGGAACAACCGACTAACGCAACCAACATGAAAAAAATAGTTTCCTTTTGTACCTTATTCTTTATTTTATTTTCCATGACTGCCCAAGAAGCAGAATCATATTTTAAACCGCTTAAATATAGAAATATAGGACCATTTCGTGGTGGCCGGTCGGTAACGGCAAGTGGTGTAGTAAATAATCCATTAACTTATTATATGGGAACCACAGGTGGTGGTTTATGGAAAACAGAAGATGCTGGCCAGCATTGGGATAATATTTCTGACGGATTTTTTAAAACAGGTTCGGTGGGTGCTGTTACAGTTTCCGAGTCAAATCCAAATATTGTCTATTGTGGTATGGGAGAACATGCTATTAGAGGGGTTATGACCTCCTATGGAGATGGTGTTTATAAATCTACTGATGCAGGAAAGACCTGGGAGAAATTAGGATTGGATAATACACAGCAAATTTCAAGAATTGTTGTGCATCCTACAAATCCGGAAATTGTATTTGTTGCCGCTCAAGGTGCTTATAGTGGTCCAACTAAAGAACGAGGGATTTATAAATCAATTGATGGAGGTAAAACGTGGAAGAATGTATTGTATGTAAATGATGTAACTGGAGCTGTTGAGTTATCTATGGATATGAATTATCCTGAAATTATGTATGCTGCTATGTGGCATCACCAACGTAGACCATGGGAAATGATAAGTGGAGGAGAAGGAAGTGGTTTGTATAAATCTACTGATGGCGGAGAAACATGGAATACTATTCATAAGGGGCTTCCAGATGAAAAAGGAAAAATGGCAATTTCGGTTTGTCGCTCAAATTCTAATAAAGTATATGCTTTAATAGAAAGTGACAGTAATAAAGATTTAGGAGGATTATTTGTCTCTAATAATGCTGGTGAAAGCTGGAATAGGATCAGTGATGATAATAGGTTAACACAACGCGCATGGTATTACACCGAAGTGTTTACTGACCCAAATAATGATAATGTTGTTTACGTGTTAAGCGCTCCTGCATTACGATCTATTGATGGTGGCAAAACATGGGAACGACTGGGTGGTACCCATGGTGATTATCATGATTTATGGATCAATCCAAATAATTCCAATAACATGGTTATTGCAAATGATGGCGGTGCTGCCATTTCTTTTAATTATGCAAAATCATGGTCTACACAATCTAATATGCCTACAGCGCAGTTTTATAGAATAAATGCTGATAATATGTTTCCTTATAATATTTATGGAGGGCAACAAGATAATAGCTCAGTAAAAATAGCGAGTCTTTCGACAGGACGCTGGGGAATTACCCAACAAGATTGGACGAATTCGGCTGGAGGAGAAAGTGCCTTTTTAGCTTTTGATCCTGACAATCCAAAATATGTATTGGGTGGAAGTTATTTAGGGACTATTGAAGCCTTAGATATGGAGGCTAAAGCGAGTACGCATATCATGGCGGCTCCCATTCAGTATTTAGGGAGAGCAGCCAGAGATATGAAATACTTATATAATTGGAACGCACCTATTATCTGGTCGCAACATGATCCTGGAACATTTTATCATGCGGCTCAAATGGTTTTAAAAACCAAGGATATGGGAGTGACCTGGGAAGAGTTTTCTCCAGATTTAACACGTAACTTAGACGATAAACAAGGCAATGGAGGAGGCCCTTATACCAACGAAGCAGTAGGTGCTGAAAATTATGGAACCATTGCATATCTGGTTGAATCTCCTCATGAAAAAGGAGTGTTTTGGACAGGGAGTGATGATGGATTTGTTCAGATTACAAAAGATGATGGGAAGACCTGGCAAAATGTGACACCAAAGGGCTTAGAAGAATGTTTAATAAATGCAATTGAAGTATCGCCTCATGATCCTGCAACGGCCTATATAGCAACTACACGTTATAAGTTTAATGATTATACACCAGGAATTTATAAAACGACTAATTATGGTAAAACATGGAAAAATATAAGCGCAGGAATTCCTTATGGTGCTTATACAAGAGTAGTTCGAGAGGATGTGACTCAGAAAAATTTATTGTATGCTGGAACTGAAACAGGGATTTATATCTCGTGGAATGGAGGGAAGTCCTGGGAATCATTTCAACTGAATCTTCCAGTAACTCCAATTACAGACTTGAAAGTGCATAAAGGTGATTTAATTGTAGCAACTTCCGGACGATCGTTCTGGATTCTTGACGATTTGGGACTGTTGTCACAATATAAATCGAATAAAACATCGTCTAAAATATATGTGCCTGAACCGGCTTTAAATGGATTTTGGGGCAGTCCTTTAAGTGGGAATAGTGATGGCTTTGATGGCACGAATTCGTTTAATGGTGTAAATCCAGCCAATGGGGTTGTAGTTTATTACCAATTGCCTCAATTAAAAGATTCTGATGAAGTCACTTTAGAAATTAGAAATAGTAATAATGAACTAATTAATAGTATAAGTTCTAAAGCGAATACCGCATATAAAAGATGGGATGGAGGTCCACCTCCTTCAGCTGTGTTACCAAAAAATGAAGGGCTTAATAGATTTGTTTGGGATATGCGCTATCCAATAATGTCGGGAATTCCAGACACCTATATTGAAGCGAGCTTTAGAGGCCATAAAGCAGCTCCTGGTAGTTATACTTTAGCCTTATCAGTCAATGGAAAGCGCCTGACAACTATTGCTACAATTATTGAGAACCCAGAGTATGAAACAGAAGAGGGTCAATACAAAACTTATGATGATTTTATGAAAATAATGGAACGATCATTGACTCAAATGCATGATAAAGTTAATTTACTGTATGCGGCTAAAAATCAATTGAATGGAATTATTGCCAACTTAAAAGAGAACAATGATAATGTTGCTTTGGTTAGTGCTGGAGATAATTTAATAAAGCAATTAGTACAATGGGATGAAGACATGATTCAACGTAAGTCAAAAGCTTATGATGATGTGGAGAATTTCCCAAATAAATTTACTGCAGAATATATGTACCTAATCAATCAAACTGAAAGTGCTATTCCAAGGGTAAACCAATCTTCCAGAGATAGAAAAGTTGAACTTGATGGGCAATGGGATTTATTACAGAGTAGAGCAAATGAATTGATAAATTCCAAGATACCAGAGTTTAATAAACAACTTTGGGATGCGGGTATTGGTGCTATTAAAATGGATTAAAGAAGAAAATATATTTAGAAGCTAATCTTGATGTGTTTCTAATAAATGATTTGTGCTTACAACAAAGTGCTTCCAATCTTTTTCTAAGGTTAGAAGTGCTTTTTGTTTGTTTTTAGGATTCAGTGACGCATAATTAATAGAGTTAAATACAAGTTTTTTAACCGCCTTCAAATCTAATTCCCAAGCCAAAAACACAAGCAAGAAATCATAACTGATACCTTTGTACCCAAAGACACTTGGGTCATCACTACTAATGGCACATTGTACACCATTTTTTAAAAGGATTCTGCCAGGATGGGTTCTTAAATCGGGGGTGAAACCTAAAGTTTGATTACTTATGGGGCTTAGCTCAATTAGGATGTCCTTTTTTATAATGTCTTCAATTAACTCAGGATAGAGAACAAGATTCAAACCGTGACCAATTCTTTTAGTATCAAGTAGAACAGCATCATATAGGTTTTTGTTTTTAATTGAATTACTTTCTCCTGCGTGTAAATAGAGTGGTAAATCTATTTCAAATACAGCTTTTAAAGAGTCTAATGTATTCCAATTATTTTCATAATAGGCGATTGAATGTCCTCTGTCTTCTTCTGCAACGAGATCAAATCCGGTAATTAATTCTGGATATTTCTTCTTTAATCGAAATGCTTCAATAAGGTGATTGTCAATTTCTTTAACACTTAAAAACTTAAAACTTGTATAGATAAGACCTAATGAAAAACTAGGTTCAACTTTTTGTACATCCTCAATAACTTCATTGAGGTCATTGATAATTGTGTCATTTGAGTAATTATCTTTTTCAAAGTCATATAAGGCTCCGAAAATATATCTTATTTCCAGATGCTTAACATTATCATCCAATAGATCTAAAAAGGCTTTTTTATAATATGCTTTAAAAAATGGTCGGTATGAGATTAATGCATCTATTCTCATAAAGCGTTTTTCAAATTCTTGCCAATAATCTAAATTAGAAGTCAGAGATTCTTTTTTTAAGACTAATAAATCATATAAAATCGTTTCAAAACTTGGATCGCCCTCAATTTTATCTTTTAAAGAAATAAATCCTGAAGGGGCTATGCCTTTTTTATATATTCCCAATTGTCCAAATAGATAGAGATCACTATCATGTTTAGTGTACACGTAACATTCAGACATTCCCTTTGCTTTGGAAATAACCCAATTAATATCGGTAAGACCGCCGCTATGTGAGTGCAAGAGCCCTCCTTTTGGCATTGTTTTAAATATATTGAAGAGTAATGTCGTGTCAATAAAATGTTTTATATCATGAAATGGTTTGTTGAAAAAAGGTAAGTTATTGCGTTTGGTTTTTGCGTCATATGTGTGTCTTAACTCAAAAAGTTTTTGTTCTAATATAAGTTCTGCATCAGATAGAGAAACATAAGAATCAAAAGATTGGTTGTTATCTATAGCTATTCCTTTTTTACTATTATTTATGTTTGAGAACTTATATTCAGATGATTTCTGACTTGAGTTCTGGCAGCCAAAGGACAAAAAAACTGCGAACAGAATAGAATTTAGAATAAAAAGAAAACGCAAATTTTTGTACCACTTATATTTATTAATTCGTGCTAAAAAAATAGTGTTTCTAATCATAAAAATTTATGCTATAAATACATCATTAAAAATGAATAAGGCTTATACTAATTCTTGTTTATATTTTCCTTTACTTTTTCTAATTCTAACGGCCACTACTTTATATTCCGGACACATGGCTTCGGAGTCATGCACATCTCCTGTAATAATATTGATCATTATTTCGGGGAAGTGGAAAGTGGTACTTAATATTCCGGACTTTACTTCATCAGTAATACGAGCTCTTACATCAACTTTACCTCTTGGAGATTCCAAACATACATAATCACCTTCGTTAATTAAGTGCGCTTTAGCATCTTCTGGATTGATCATTAAATAGTCATCCTGAAGGATTTGTTCATTGGCTGTTCTGCGCGTCATTGCACCACAATTGTAATGCTCTAATTCTCTATTTGTTGTGAGAATATAAGGGTAGTCTTTTGCATGAGATACTAATTCCTGAGTCTCTTCCCATGCATTAAACTCAAAGTAGCCCTTACCGCGTTTAAAATCTTCTTTATGAAGAATTTGAGTATCAGTGCCATCTTTTGCAACTGGCCATTGTAGGCCATTTTTGCCAAGTCTGTCCCAAGATATTCCAGCAAAGAATGGTACAATTTGTGATATTTCTTCAAGCATGCCATCTGGGGTGTATTCAGGTTGTGCATAGCCCATTTTATTCATGATTTCTACAATAATCTGCCCATCAGGTTTAGCTCCTATTACAGGTTCTACAACCTTACGTACGGCTTGTACACGGCGCTCTCCGTTAGTAAAGGTTCCGCTTTTTTCAAGGAAGGATGCCCCAGGTAAAATGACATCTGCATATTTTGCAGTTTCGGTCATGAATAATTCCTGAACAATGACTAAATCTGTTGCCTCTAATGCTTTGATTACTTTTTGAGTATTAGGATCGGTTTGTACAACATCTTCTCCAATAATCCATATGGCTTTTAGGTTTCCATTCAGTGCAGCATCAAACATTTCAGGAATTTTATACCCAATTTCTTTGGGAACATCTACACCATAAAAGGCATTGTATTTTTTATTTACATCATCGTTGGTAATGTCTAAATATCCTGCGCCTTGATGAGGTTGTACCCCCATATCTGCCGAACCTTGTACATTATTTTGGCCTCGTAACGGGTTTACGCCAACACCACGTCTACCAATATTACCGGTGAGTAAGGCGAGGTCTGCTATTTGCATTACTGTAAACGTCCCTTGTGAATGCTCTGTTACACCTAATCCGTGAAATGACATTGCATTTGGAGCGGACGCATAAGTGATAGCAGCAGCTCTTATTTCGTTTCTGTTAACTCCGGAAACAGCTTCTAATGTATCTAAGTCAATATTGAGGATATCTCGTTTGAAATCTTCAAATCCTTCGGTTCTACTTTCAACAAAAGAGGTGTCTACTAATCCTTCAGTAATGATATAATACATCATCATATTTAGTACTGCGACATTTGTGCCTGGTCGTAATGCTAAATGGTGTGTGGCATATTTGGCAAGTTCGGTACGTCTTGGGTCTATAACAATAGAGACGTTATTTGATTTCATGGCGAACTGCTTTAATTTAGCACCAGTTACAGGGTGTCCTGAAGTTGGATTGGCACCTATAACCATAATACAGTTGGTGTCTTTTAAATCATCAATAGAATTTGTCGCAGCACCAGTGCCAAAAGTTCGTTGCATTCCAAGAGCCGTAGGCGAATGGCATACACGTGCACAACCGTCAATGTTGTTTGTATTAATAACTGTTCTGAAGAATTTTTGCATTAAGTAATTTTCTTCATTGGTACATCTTGACGACGAGATTCCAGCCATAGAATCAGGGCCGAATTCTTCTTTAAAGGATGACATTTTAGATGATATATAATTGTATACTTCATCCCAAGAAACTTTTTCAAAAACCCCATTTCGTTTAATCATTGGAGAATTTAGACGGTCTTCATGATTGTAAAACTTAAAGGCATATCGACCTTTTATACAAGTGTGCCCTTGATTAACTTCTGCATCATAAGGTGCTGTAATACTTAATATTTCACCATTATTGGTGGCGACTTCAAGGTTGCAACCCACACCACAATACGTGCAAATTGTTCTTGTAGTATCTGTGGCTTCAATAGCTTTTGATTGGAAGACATCAGAAATTGCCGAAGTAGGACATGCCTGTGAACAGGCACCACAGCTTACACAATCAGAATCCATAAAAGATTGATCGAGCCCTTTAATAATATGACTATCAAACCCTCTGCCTGACATACTTAATACAAACTCACCTTGAACCTCGTCACATGCGCGAACACAGCGATAGCAATTGATGCATTTTGATAAATCTGAAGTCATATATGGATGACTTAAATCCTTAGATTTATACAAATGAGTATCACCTTCAGGGTAGCGCACCTCACGAATACCAACTTGGGCAGCTACGGTTTGTAGTTCGCAATTACCATTGACTTCACAGGTTAAACAATCTAAAGGATGGTCGGTTAATACCAATTCAACAATATTTTTTCGTAGTGCTTTTACAGATTCAGAACTGGTATAAATATATTGTCCCTTTCCAACAGGGGTATGGCAAGAGGCCATTGTTTTTACCGGACCATTTTTTTCAAGAGCAACTTCAACACTACAGACGCGACAAGAACCAAAAGGGTCTAAGTTTGGAGCGTCACATAAAGTAGGTACAAGGCCTTTTTCTTTATAGCGTTTTATGAAAGCTAAGATGGTTTCTCCTTCAACGATTTCAAATGCTTGATTATCTATATATGCCGTGTTCATTGTTTTCTAATTTAGTTGAAGTATTGTTTTAATTCTGCTTCAAAATATTGCATTGCGTTGCGAACTGGCAAAGGAATACCACCCCCATGTGCGCATAATGAACCTTGTTCCAAGGTTGTCAATAAATCAGTAAATAATTTTCTATCTATTTTATAATCTGATGTCAATGCTTTTGTTGAAAGTTCATGACCTCTTTTGGTTCCTAATCTACAAGGGAAACATTTGCCACAACTTTCATAAGAAGCAAAATCAAATAGGTGTTCTATAAATTTCATGATAGGATAATCACTTGGGACACAAACAATGGAAGCATGCCCTAATAAAAACCCTTCTTTTGAAAATGATTCAAAATCAATGGTTAAATCATCAATTTTTGAAACAGGAACTAATCCACCAAGTGGACCTCCAATTTGAAGCGCTTTTATAGAAGATTTAAATCCGCCACCTAAGTCATTTACAACAGTTGAAAGGGAGGTTCCCATTTCAACTTCATACATACCAGGATTATTAAAAAAACTATCTAAACACACTAGTTTAGTCCCTGAAGAACGTTCGGTGCCAATGTTTTTCCATGCCTCTCCTCCGTTTTCAATGATGTAATGCAGGGCAGCTAAGGTTTCTACATTGTTAACAGTCGTTGGCTTGTTAAAGAGTCCTTTTTGAGCTGGAAATGGTGGACGAACCCTAACTTCAGGACGTTGACCTTCAATAGAATTTATTAAAGCTGTTTCCTCTCCACAAATATACGAGCCTTGGGCCTGGATAATTTTAAACTGGAAATTGAATCCACTTCCATCAATATTATCCCCTGTTAATCCAGCATTATTAAGTGCATCGATAGCATCTTGAACAATGACAGCAGCTTCAGGATATTCAGCTCTAATATATAATATACCATAACGAGCATGAGTGACATAACCAGAAATTAACATTCCAAATAATACGGAATGCGGTTGTTTTTCTAATAAATATCGATCAGAATAAGCACCTGGATCTCCTTCGTCTGCATTACAAATAATGAATTTGGTGTCATTCTTGACATTGCGGCAAAACTCTAGTTTTAATCCCATAGGGAAACCAGCACCACCACGACCCCGAACATTAGATATTTTTATGTTTTCTAAAACCGTACCTGACTCTTGTTTGAGCGCATTCCGAAAAGGTCTATAATAGTCTGAGATATTGGTGAAATCTTCAGTCAAAATTGTTTTCCCACTTGCTTTAACGATAAAAGAGTCTTGATTTAAATTAGTGTCAGATTCAAGAATATTGTCTAGTTTTTCTAAAGATGCTCCTGAATAATTTTTTCCGTTATAATGAAAAGCGCTATTCTCATGGCATCTCCCCAAACAAGTCATATGGCCAATCTCATCAGCATCGAAATGGTTTTCAAGGGATGAAATTACGGCATCTTGAGTGCCTGCACAAACACATGCAGTTCCGTTACACACATAGGCTTTTTTACCTTTGTTTTCGGGCTTCAAAAAATCATAAAAGCTTGCTGTTCCAAAAGCGTTGGCTTTTCCAATTAAAAATTCATCTGCTAACTTCGCTAATTCATCGTCGTTTGGTGTGCCTTCAGGTTTTGCAATTTGTCCTAATTTATCGAAGAGGTTATCTTTAATCCCTTTTCGTCCTAGTAATTCACTTAAATTATCTGACATATTTATATTTAACTCGCTTTAGTATTCGTTTTGTTTATTTTGGTCCGTTGTGGATTGGAATAGCAGGTTGCTCTTTTATCTCTACAAAAAGCAAATAAAGTAATTCCTAGTTCTTTGGCATAATCTACGGCCAAAGACGAAGGTGCTGAAACTGCTGCTAAAAACGGAATTTTTGCTTTAAAGCATTTAATAACAATTTCATAAGAAATACGTCCACTAACGGTAATGATTTTTGCGTCGTTGAGTTGTTTTGTATTTATCAATTTTCCAACAATTTTATCCACGGCATTATGGCGCCCAATGTCTTCCATTGAACAAAGGAGTTCACCTCCTATTGTAAACGCAGCGGCAGCGTGAGTTCCACCAGTTTGTTTAAAATCATGCTGCAATAGACTCATTTTATTGAATAATTCATGAATGAGATCAATGTTTATCTTTTTAGTGTCATCGATAGTTTTTCCGATAAAAGATAAATCGCTGAGTTCTGTTTTTCCACAGATACCACAGGATGAAACAGATAATAAACTTCTGCTGTTCGAGTAGCCTTCTCCTAATTCATTTTCAGGAATATCAACATTTACAATAGTAACAATACCATTGTCATTTTCTTTTTTAATTGATACCTCTGGGGAGAAATTGGTATCGGTTAAAACACCTTCACAATGCAACATCCCACGAACTAGAGATACATCTTCTCCAGGTGTTCGCATAGAGACTGTAAAAGGTTTGTCGTTAATATTTATTTGTAATGCTTCTTCAACAGTAAGCGCATCTATAATTGGATTCACTTCCTGTGTATCAAATTTTTTGCCTTCGTAGTTTCGAGTTGCCATAACACTATAAATACTTAATTCTTAGTCGAGATTACACCAGACCAATTTACACAAAGTTAAGTAAAATAGCATGTTTTTTTTGAATACTGTAATAGTTTCGCTTTCGTATTATAAATTCGTTAAAATACTGGCCGGTCATTTTATAAAAAGGTCTGGAAAACTCAAGACCTTTTTATAAATGTATAACTCTTTTTATGATTGATGATAGTTTATTCGTTTGCCAAAATATGAGTTACCAATTTGTCGTGTTTCATCAAAAATACTTTGCTATAAAGATCACCTTCAAAGGTCGTTCTTAAGTAGTAATCATCAACAGTTGTAGGGATATTTATTTCAACATTATTGTGTGAAAAATCATTTATTGATTTCACACCTGAAAAGTCCAACATGGGTTCTATTCTAAAAATTAATTCGGAATGTTTCAATTTAAAGAACAATGGTTCTGTTTGTAATCCACCAACTAAATTAGTGGTAGTGCCTACTGATATAAGTTTGTCGCTATTCAAGCAGAAATTAGAAAAATTTCCTGCTGATGAATAAATATATTTGTCTTGTAAAACAAAGATGTTACCTGAATGCTTAATTGTTTTTTTATGCGGTTTAAGTGTGAATATTTCATTGGATTGTGTCCAATATTCTGAATCGTTTAATAATGCAATAGTTTCTTGTTTGGTTTTCTTTTTTCCTTTGTTGTAGTAATCTATAACTGGTTTTTTGTATTTGTATTTGAGGTCAATATCAAAGCTGACGTCTTGAGGTATTAAATGACTTAATACATTTCTCCAACACATGTCGTTTCCACCAGGATTACCTCTAATGTCAATAATTATTTTTTCAAAATCGCCATATTTGGAATGGATACTGTCAACCTTTTTTATTATGTTTTTCCCTTGTTCAACATCCATAAATGGCATGCCTATATATAAAGTATTTTGATCTTTAAAATAAAACGCTTGTTCTTTTGATTGAGAATAATAAAAAACTTGTCGCTGTGGTTTTTGATCTAGGGTAACAGAATCCTTAAGGTTAAAATGTATTGTTCTTGATTGCTCTTCATTAAAAGTTAGTGAAAACTGATCTTTTCCAGCGCCGTAAAAACTACGATTATAAGGTGTGTTATTTTGTTCATCCCATAATATCGGCCAAACTTTAGCATAATTATCTGTAATAAATGATTTGATTTTTTTATTGTTATAGAGCATCAACTTAGTGCCACGTTTAATGGATTGATTTTTGTATTTGAAGTCGGCGTATACCACATAATCACCATTTTTATAAAGTAAGGGTAGCTTAAGATTGATTGTTTTAGCTGCACAATACTCTTCGAAATATTTTATACGTTCATAGCTTTGACTATTTTTGAAATTGAATTTTTTTTGATATTTCCCATAGGCTTCAAAATAGTCATAAGACATAAAACTACAATGCATGTCCTGTACTAACTGTATAGCTCTTTCTAAAATATCTTTAAACTCGCAAATGCTAGTTTGTTCATTAATAGTGTTGCGTAAAGCCGTGTATTCTTTGTTATAGTCAATGCCAAGTCTTATAGCGTTTAAATCTTTATGTACGGCAAAGGTGTTTATATATGAAACGGTTTCGTTAAAGTCTTCGAGCATTTGTGTTTTACTGAGTTCAAGTTCTTGGCTTTTAATGCTTAGGAAAGGGCATAAGAGTAGTGTGATAAATAATAGTTTTGTTTTTTTCATGATTGTAATTATTTTGATGTTCGTTTTTTGTTGATTAAATGTTTGCTCAAAATTGGACGTAGGAATGACAGCCACTGGATTAGAATGGGATTTATAATGTTGCCTTTTTTAGTTTGAAATTAGGGTAAGATTTTCCTAATTTTTGAATGGGATAATTGTAATATTACCATAGGTCGCTAAAGATATTTGGACACCGCTTCCGCCATTTAGTTTATAGTCCATTTCTGCTCTTGAGCTAATCTTTTTTAAGCCTTTTTTGAGTTGATAGTGTTCAATATCCAGATTGTCATCCACTAATATATCTCCAAATAGCGAACTAAGTTTAAGGTCAGCTTTTAGAGATGTGTTAAGATTGAGGTCTATATTTCCATTGGTAGATGCTAACAAACCACCACCATTATGATCTATTTTTATATCACCCATATTACTAGCTTTAAATTCTATATTGATGTTTTTTGGCACTGTTAATTGAATATGAGTGCCAACCCTGAGCACCTTATCGCTAAAGGCGCCTTTTGGCTTATAGTCTGAACCACTATTTTTTAAGACATAATGTGCCGTTAGATTATTTACTTTGGCAATTATATGATGTTTACCCCCTGAGTTATTCGCCTGAAGATCAAAGTTTTTGTTTACACTATTTCCTTGGCCGTCTAACAAATCAACTAAAGCAATAACTTTGATGGAGTCCTTATCCCAATAATTTATCTGTACCTGATCGGTATAATCTATTTCGAAATATAAATCCTGGTTGGGGATATGTTTTATATGATGTTCCACTTTTTTAATATTGCTTTGACTGTATCCGTTTTTTTGGAAGCCAGTAACAAGTAATGCTGTGATAATTAAGTATTTGTGTAAGTTATTGATTTTCATTATTAGATACTTTTAGTTTCAACTATTTCTTTATAAAGTGCTTTCATTTCTGGGCTTGTGTTTTCACTTTCGTAAATTCTGTATATTTCTTCTAGTGCTGCTTCTCTGTCAATTTCAATTAAAGCATCTATTAATGTTGCTTTAACAAGTAATTCTTTTTCTAATTGAACAGCTTTTAAAATTGCTGTTTTCACTTGAAGGTGATTTTTAAATAAGGTCAATGATTTGCCGGCAGCCATTCTAACATGCATATTGTCGTCATAAAGAAGTTTGTTTATTAAATTTTTTATAATGCTTTCTTCTTTTAAATTGGAAGAATTCAAATTATTAACAGCTTGAATTCTGTCCGATGCCGAGGCACTTTTTAGTTGTAAACTAGCAACTTCCTGATTTAATTTTTCAACTTCTTGATTAAGAACAATCTCATTTTGACCTGATGCATTTGAATTTAACTGAAAACCAATATAGCCACTAATAAGTACAACAACAGTTAGCATAGCTAATTGCCCAGCGGGTTTATGTTGCAGTATATTATTGAAAAATATTGAAACCGATTGAAAGAATGTTTTTGGTTTAGATTTTTCTTCCAGTGTGTGCATAGACAGCATATTGTAAAACCCTTCCCTAAGAGAATCATCTGGAGTTTCTAGCTTTTCGGTTTTAGTCAATTCCCAAATCGTTTTTATTTCATTGAAAGGCTGTTGCTTTGAATTGTCATTTGCAATTAAGCTTTCAAAATCGGTTACTTCCTGTAGAGAAAGATTGCCTTTCAAATATTCCAGAACCTGTTGTTCAAAAAAGTCATTGTTCATAGCTTTGAAATTTTATTGTAAATTGATTTTAATTCGGTTAAAGCTCTATGAAATCTAACCCTAGTGTTATTTTCGCTTATTTCTAATACTTTTGCGATTTCTGAGGTTGGCATTTCTAAGTAAAAGCTCATAATTATGAGCTCTCGTTTTTCAAAATTCATCAGTGATAAAGCTTTTTTTAATAAAGCTGATGATTCTTGCTCTTCCATTTCCAATACTTCATCAGATTTAAAATTCTTGAGACTCTCAATATTCTCACTATTAAAACTTATTTTATTTTTTTTAAAGGCATCGATTCTGGTATTTCTCGCGATCATGTACATCCAGGTTCTGAATTTTTTGTGCGATTTATACGAGTTTTTATATTTAATTATTCGATAAAATACATTTTGAGTTAGATCAGAACTCAAATCCTTATCTCTTGAAAATTTCAAAAAGAAATTATATAATTCCAGATGATACCGTTCAAAGAGGAGGGCAAGTCTTTCAACCTCGCCTTCTTTGACCTTTTGCATCATAAATTCATCCGATAAATTCATTAATTAGTTTGTGCCTTTAATACTGTATACTTTCTTTTTTTAATTTCATTACAGAAAAAATGAAAAAAAATAAATTTATTAGAATTAAAAGGTAAGCAACTATTTTGAGAATGTACTGTATAGCCTATTCTTTTGAGCACTTTATAGGATGCTAAATGATGTTTTGTATTTTTTTTTAATAGTTCCTTATTAAAATAATTTGAAGGTTGATTTACGGGTTATAAATAGTATCCAAATTGTGAAGTCTAATAAAAACAAGCGTTGATATAGTCCTCTAAATTCTGAATAAATGCCGGTTTTTCCCATAATATAAAACAGAACAAAAGCCAGTATCCCTAGTGATAAACTAACATATAGTAAAGGAGAATATGCTTTTTTGAATATTAATATTATCGCAGTAAGAAACATGGTTAAGGCAGCAAGAATAAAGGCAGAGAACGCAGTGTAGTTATGTCTTAGAGCTTCAGGTGAGATATCTGTAAAACTACAGCCTTGATCACAATGATATATGCTAGCTAGTACGAAAAGAAGGCCGCATAACAGTAATAATACCCAACACATCTTTCCTGCAATTCCTAGGGTGAGTGTTTTCCAAAGGTAAATAGCTAATGCCATTGTAGAGCACCCAAAGGGTAAGATTCCAAAATAATTCATCAAATAAGCGAATGGGGCGCTTTTAGCACCTAGTTCGCTAATATATTGTGATATATGGGAATATTCAGGATGTAGTATTCCGTTTAATAAAACAAAAAACCAAAAGGCAAAAACCCCAATTATCGAAGTATTTCTTAATAATTTAATCATGAATATTTTTTTTAATGAGACGATTTTTTTTACTAAAATACCATAGGTATAA
>Ga0105356_10002295_pt1 | contig 19075 bp, 16 predicted proteins | sample GOMGulsemesocosm_3_FD_83502 | JGI IMG/M metagenome (GOLD analysis project Ga0105356, IMG submission 83502) | Methane-oxidizing microbial communities from mesocosms in the Gulf of Mexico - GOM9D Gulf of Mexico | ecosystem: Environmental > Aquatic > Marine > Cold seeps | place: Gulf of Mexico... | reverse complement strand
TAGTTTCAAGATATGAAATTTAGATTGGTAACAAAATTAGAAAATAAATATAAAAGAATCAGTCTAATTAGACTCGGTTTTTAATGCTTCAGACAGTTTGATTTGTTTTCCGTCTTTAAAAGCTACAATATAAGCATCCTTATAGCCTTTATTTTTAGCTTCTATTTGTAGTTTTTGAATCTTATTATAGTCTGAAGTATAACCGTAATAATATTTATAAAGACCACCTGATTTTTCTCTAGAAATATCTTGCAATCCTTTAAAATTATAAGCTTTAGGCTCTAACGATTTTGAGCTTGCTGCTATTTGAATTTTAAAAACAGTGTTTTTAATGGTGTTTTCATCGTTAGATATTGTGTCTTCTATGGTTTCGTCAATAATATGACCACCTACATTGTCGTCTAATTTATTTTTGTACTTAATAATTGCGCTAGAAATAGAATTAGCCATTTCTGTTTGACCTTTGTCCGAATTTAAATAAGCACCTTCTTTTTTATAGGTTAAAAATCCAGTTTCTACCAATACACTTGGCATGTAAGTGTTGTGTAATACCCAAAACACATCTTGCTTTACTTTACGATTAATACGTTTAAGCTTAACCATATTTTCTTGTATAAGACTTGCTAACTGTATACTTTGGTCTAAATACTCTTCTTGCTGTATAGAAATACCAATTAAGGACTCTGGTTTACTTGGGTCAAATCCTGCGTAATTTTCTTTATAATTGTCTTCTAAAAAAATAACTTCGTTTTCTTTTTTTGCTGTACTAAGATTTTGAGAGGCTTTATTAAGACTCATAACAAAAGTACCAGCTCCATGTGCTTGAGAGGTGTGAGAGTCACAGTGCACTGATACAAATAAATCGGCATCTATCCTATTTGCTATTGCTGCACGCTCTCTTAGCTCTATAAAAACATCTGTTTTACGTGTGTAAACAACTTTAATATTTGGATTTTTCTCTAACTCTTTACCTACTTTTAATACAATATTAAGTGCTATTTTCTTTTCTTTAAATCCATTACCTAAGTTTCCAGGATCTTTACCACCATGTCCAGCATCTAAAACTACGATAAATTTACCATTACCACCTTGTGCATGGCTAGTTTGAAAGCTATTAAATGTTAATACTATTATAAAGGATACTATAAGTTTAAAAATGTTCGTTTGCATAGATGTTATAACCAATTTATTTTGCATTTAGTATGATTTATAAATTTTAACGAATATTAAAACATTCACAAAAAAATATATGTAGTTTTGTCAATTCAAATACCAAGCCATACTTTTACAAAAATACATTTAAAAGCGTTGCGTACACACAGTCTTAACATACTTTTTACTTTGAGTTTTACAGTGTTTATTAACACTCTAGGCTTTGCGCAAGGAGAAATCCCTAAAAAGGGCGTTGACTTACCTGCAGTAAAAACAACCGAACTACAAGTCAATACCATAATTGACACTACAAAAACTGACATAGACAAACCACTTTTGTCTGAAAAATCTGGCGACAGCACTACTGTAGACACCATAAAAGTCAAGCCTTTACTATCTAGTACAGTTTCCTACAAAGCTAAGGATTACATGTCCTACAAGAAAAAGGAGTCCAAAATGCATCTTTATAATGAGGCTGAAGTGCTTTATGAAGATATGGAAGTTACTGCTGGTCATATTATTTTAGATTTTGATAAAGATTTAATTTATGCTAAAGGTATAATTGACGATTCGACTAAAATTTACAAACAGCGACCTGTATTTAAACAGGGTGAAAATGTCATAGAACCAGATTCTATTGTATTTAATACGGTTACTAAACAAGGATTAATATATAACTCTGTTACCGAACAAAATGGTGGTACATTAATAACAGAAACTACTAAAAAAGTAAATGACTCAGTTTATTACTTAAAAAACGCAAAATTTACAACTGCTGAAGATTTAGAAGATCCAGAATATTATTTTTTAATTAGAACAGGTAAGTTAGTGCCTGGTAGTAAAGTTATTACTGGACTAACAAACTTATTTATATATGATGTCCCTACACCTATAGGATTACCTTTTGCCTTTTTTCCTTTAACTAAAAAACAAACGTCAGGAGTTATTTTTCCAAGTTTTGGAGAGGATGGTAATCGTGGGTATTTTTTGCAAAATGGAGGTTACTACTTTGCTATTAGCGATTATTTTGATTTAGCCTTATTAGGAGATTATTATACCAATGGTAGTTACGGTTTAAGGGTAGAAAACAAATATGCTCGACGTTATAAATTTAGAGGTAACCTAGCTTTTAGATATGAAAACTTAATTACTAGTGAGCGTGGTTTTCCGGATTATGCAAAAACAACTATATATAATTTACGTTGGTCACATCAACAAGATGCTAAAGCTAATCCAAACGCTAGATTCTCGGCTAACGTTAACTTAGGTAGTCAAAATTATTACCAACAATCTATTAACCAAATTAACTTACCTAGTACGCAAAATAATACGTTAGCGTCTTCTATTGCCTACTCTAAAACGTTTCAAGGTGAGCCACAAGTTAATATAAATTTAACAGCTTCTCACTCTCAAAACACGCAAACAGGAGCTATTAATATGACCTTACCAACCTTTCAAGGTAGTGTTGGTAGGATTTTCCCGTTTGCACCTAAAGAGGGTACAAAAAAGGGAATGCTAGAAAATATAAACGTCCAATACAATCTAAGAGCAGAAAACAGAATTACTACTACAGACGAATTTTTCTTTAAAAGTGAAATGTTTGATGATGCTAAAATAGGTGCACAACACACTATACCTTTATCGACTAACTTTAAAGTTTTAAAATATTTTAGTATGAGTGCTAGTGCAAACTTTAACGAAGTTTGGACATTAAACACTGTTAACAAATATTATGATGCTGATGAGGAAGAAATTGTAACAGAAGATATTAATGGTTTTGACAGCTTTAGGACTTATAATTTTTCTACAAGTTTAGGAACAACTATTTATGGTATGTTTAACTTTGATAAGAAAAAACAAGGTAAAAAACTACAAGCTATAAGACACGTAATAAGACCATCTATTAGTTATAACATTAATCCTGCATTTGATAATTATTATGATACAGTAGAAGTTATAGATGCTGATGGTACTACACAATCAGAATATACACGTCTTGAAAACAATCTTTTTGGAACACCTAACAACAACTACTCTAGTTCTATTGGAATTGGAGTTTCAAATAATTTTGAAGCTAAGGTGCGTGACAAGGACTCCACAGTTGTCGAACCTAAAAAGATAATACTACTTAACAACTTAAACTTTTCAACATCTTACAATGTTGCTGGTGACTCTTTAAACTGGAGTCCGATTAGAGTGACAGGAGGTACACAATTGTTTAATAATAAAATGAATATAAACTTTGGTGCTACTTTAGACCCTTACGCCTTAGACAATAATAATGTTAGAATCAATACTTATAACATTGACAATAACGGAAGTTTATTTAGAATGACAAGTGCCAACCTGACCATGGGTTATTCTTTTGACAGCAAAGGATTAAGTGCTTCTAGAGATGAAAATGAAAATTCTAGAAACGAACGTCTTTTAAGTGGTGGACGTGATGATGATTTATTTGGTGTCTCGCAGGATTTTGCGGACTCTAGATTTTTAGATGATGATAAAGATGAAGACAAGGATGAAGAACCAAGTGAACTTTACAATTATGGAATTCCTTGGAATTTTAGATTAGCCTATGCCATAAACTACTCCAATAATGCTAGGCAAAACGAAATTTCATCACACTCGTTAATGTTCTCTGGAGATTTAGATATTGCACCACGTTGGTCCATTGGAGGTTCTTCTAGTTATGATTTTAAAAACAAAGGCTTTGGTTTAACTCAATTGCGTTTTCAAAGAGATCTTTTAAGTTGGCGAATGAATTTTACTTGGGTTCCGTTTGGTACTTATAACCGTTGGAATTTCTTTATAGGAATCAAGTCTAGTATATTACAGGATTTAAAATACGAGCAACGTCGTAAACCTGATGAAGGTTTATAAACTAACTTTAAGCTAATACATCACTTTACTTTTATGAAAAAGATAATTACTACATCTAAAGCACCTGCTCCAATTGGACCATACAATCAAGCAGTTTTAAGTGGCAATACCTTATACACTTCTGGACAAATAGCATTACATCCTGAGACAGGAGTACTTGTCATGGATGATATTAAAACAGAAACAAAACAAGTTATGGAAAACATGAAAGCGGTATTAGAAGCAGCTGACATGACCTTTGAACACGTTATAAAAACTTCAATATTTATTAGTGACATGCATAACTTTGCACAAATAAATGAAGTTTATGGTACTTATTTTAAAGATGAAACTGCTCCTGCAAGAGAAACAGTTGAAGTTGCTAATTTACCTAAGTTTGTAAACGTAGAAATTAGTATGATTGCTGTTAAATAGCTTTAATTAACAGCTCTGCAGTTGCTAAATTTGTAGCCAAAGGTACGTCGTGCACATCACAAAGACGCATTAACATTAATACATCAGGCTCATGTGGGTGTTTTTCTAGAGGATCTCTAAAAAACAATACCATATGGCATTTACCTTCTGCTACTCTAGCAGCAATTTGTGCGTCTCCACCTAAAGGTCCAGACAACATCCTTACCACTTCAAATCCTGCTTTCTTAACTTTTTTACCTGTAGTACCTGTAGATATTAAAGAGATTTCTTTTTGAAGTAATTTATCTTTATGCTCATTTAAAAACTGAACCATTTCAGCTTTTTTCCCATCGTGTGCAATTATAGCTATCTCCATTTAATTAATTGTATTGGTATGATAAGCTACTAACCCTTCGATTGGTCTTCTTTCAAAATTTCCTACTTTAAAATTTAGTTCTTCAGCTACAGCTTTGATTTCTTTTTGACAGAAAAATGCTATGGAACCAGCAAAATGTACAGGAACCGTTTTTAATTCTTCCTTATACTGCAAAATCATATTTTTAGCAAAACGTCTAATTCCAGATTTTATTAATTCTACTATATATTTAGAGTCTTTGTTTAAAATCATAAACTCAGCAAATTGCGCTAAATAGGCATTTGGATTGGGTTGTTTATATAGATTATACTTAATGTAATCTGCCTCTAGATTATACTTGTCAGCAAAAGCAATTCTGATATCTTCAGGCATATGGTTGTAGTAATAATCACGTAATAACTCTTTACCATAATAGTTACCAGAAGCGTCATCCATGATACTATAACCTAATGATTTTACACGTTGGTGTAATTGTTTACCATCAAAATAACTACAATTAGAGCCTGTACCTAATATACAAACTACAGCAGCTTCTGTTGGATTGTTAATAGTTGCATATACTGCAGCCATAGTATCCTCATCAACTAAAACATCTGCATTTGGAAAAAACTCTTGCAGAATAACTTTTAACATCAATCTTGGTTTTTCTGTACCACAACCTGCTCCATAAAAAAAGACATGCGTTACAACCTCTTTATTGTCCTTTAATGCTGCACTTTTTTTTAAGATTTTTTTAATCTTTTTTTCATTAAGAATTGCAGGATTTAAACCTTTTGTACGGATTTTTTCTAATAATTGGTTTCCGTCTTTATCGACTGCAATCCAATCACATTTTGTAGAGCCACTATCAACAACTAAAATCATATTTTGAATATTTATGGTAAGATAAAAAAAAGCACAGTAACTAGATAAAATTTATCTATTTACTGTGCTAAAATTATAAAAAACTACACGTATTATAGTGTATTAATTTTTTGAGCTAAGTCAACTAATTTATTAGAATATCCAAACTCATTATCATACCATGATACTAATTTGAAAAACTTAGAATTTAACTCGATAGCAGAGTCTGCATCAAAAACACTTGTTTGCACTTCGCTAACAAAATCTTGAGAGACTACAGCATCTTCAGTATAACCTAAAACACCTTTCATAGCACCTTCAGAAGCTTTTTTCATAGCTGCTTTAATGTCTTCTAAAGATGTATCTTTTTTAGTTCTTACTGTTAAATCTACTACAGAGACGTCAGCTGTTGGTACTCTAAAAGCCATACCAGTTAATTTACCATCTAATTCTGGAATTACTTTTCCTACTGCTTTTGCAGCTCCTGTAGATGTTGGAATAATATTATTTAGTGCACTACGACCTAAACGGTAATTTTTAGGTGAAGGCGCATCCACAGTAAATTGTGTAGACGTTGCTGCGTGAATTGTAGTCATTAATGCTTCTTCAATTCCAAAATTATCTTCAATAACTTTAGCGATTGGTGCTAAACAGTTAGTTGTACAAGACGCGTTAGAAACGATAGTATCTGCTGCTGTTAATTTATCGTCATTTACACCCATTACAAACATTGGTGCATCTTTACTTGGTGCAGAGATTACTACTTTTTTAGCACCACCTTCAATATGGTAATTAGCTGTTTCTAAAGTTGTAAAAATACCTGTACATTCTGCAACTACATCTGCACCTGCTTGATCCCATTTTAAGTTTTTTGGATCTCTTTCTGCTGTAATACGAATCGTTTTTCCGTCAACAACAAGGTTTCCGTCTTTTACTTCGATAGTACCATCAAATCTACCGTGTACAGAGTCATACTGTAATAAGTAAGCTAAATGGTCTACATCTAACAAATCGTTAATTGCAACAACCTCTACGTCACTACGTTTTACTGTCGCTCTAAAAACGATACGACCAATTCTACCAAATCCGTTAATTCCTAATTTTAATGTTGACATATTATTTTTTTTATTTGTAATCAGTTTATATTATGTGGTCATGATATCTGACACACGTATCAATTCTTCGTTAATTTTTGATTTTCCTTTTACTGCTTGTTCTAAAGGTGTTAATTGTATGGTATCGCTTAATAATCCAACCATATAATTAGACTTACCTTCTAAAAGACTTTCTACTGCTTTTACACCCATTCTACTTGCTAAAACGCGGTCAAAACAAGATGGTGAGCCACCACGTTGCATATGTCCTAAAACTGAGACACGTACTTCGTATTCTGTCATATTTTCTTCGACGTAATCTTTAAGTTCAAAAACGTTTTTACCAATTTTATCACCTTCGGCTACAACAACAATACTAGATGATTTACCTGACAATTTACTGCGTCTTAAAGACTCTAATAATCTATCTAAACCTAAATCTTCTTCAGGAATTAAAATCTCTTCTGCTCCAGCTCCAACACCTACGTTTAAAGCAATATGACCAACGTCACGACCCATAACCTCGACAAAAAATAGTCTGTTATGAGAACTTGCTGTATCTCTAATTTTATCGATAACTTCCACAACAGTATTTAAAGCGGTATCATAACCTAATGTATGTGATGTACCGTAAATATCATTATCAATTGTCCCTGGTATTCCCATTACTGGGAAATCAAATTCTTGATTAAAAATTAATGCTCCTGTAAAAGTACCATCTCCACCAATAACGACTAAGCCATCAATGTTTGCTTCTTTTAATACATTGTATGCTTTTTGACGTCCTTCTTTAGTACGAAACTCTTTAGATCTTGCAGATTTTAAGATAGTTCCTCCTTTATTAATAATACCTTTTACGTTACGAGCAGTTAATTCTTTAAAATCACCTTCTATCATTCCTTCATAGCCACGATAGATTCCAGCACATTCTATATTATAGTATGCACATGTTCGGGCTACAGAACGGATGGCTGCATTCATCCCAGGAGCATCTCCTCCAGAAGTCATTACAGCTATTTTTTTTATGGTTTTTGACATGTATTTTTTATTATCAAAGTAAAATTACTAAACAAATATTATATATGACATCGGTTTTAACAAAATTTTGCAATAAGCGCAAAACTATAACGTTTTCGTTAATAACTTAATAAAATACAGGCTATTAAATGAAGAAAAATACAGAATTGATAATCTGTTATTCCTCTTCTTTGATGGTCATATTTTGAGGAAAAGGAGAATTGTTTTCAGGTTTTTTTTCCGGAGTTTCGTCTTCAGAAATTATACCTTCGTTTTCTTCTTCTTTTTTAGGATTGAAGATTTTACGCATTAACTCGCCAAACGTATCAAAGGATACACTATAGGATATACCTACACCTTGTGTGTAACCAATCTCTTCTCCAAAATTACGGATACTATTTTCGCGATTAAACACTTTTGCGGTAAGTGTACCTTCCTCGTTAAGTAAAAAGTCTACTTGTACATCTCCAGCGATTACAGAATCACCTAAACCACCAACAGGAACACCGACTTTACCGTTAATTAATACACGATCAGATATTTTGGTTTGTAATGTCAAACCTACACGATTGTCTGTTTGATATTCTGGGTTATTTGTACCAGCTTCAAAATTAACACCAATATCAAATTTACCATCACCACTAGATAACAGATTATTAACTAGTCCATTTAATCTTTCAGTTAAGGTACCTGTAAAATTAATATCATTTAACCCACTACTAAACGCACCTGTTGCTATTAAAAATAAGGCTTGACTTTCTTTTTCTTCATTAGTATCTAATCTATAATCCAGCTCTGATTTAATTTTTGAGCTTGTAGTTGGAAAATCAAATTGATAGGCTATCTTTGGTTTTTTTAACTTATCTGTTAAAGCCAAAGTCAGCTCGACAGGAATACTTCTATTAATAGGATTATCTAATAAAGGTGATGGATTAGCACGCGTTAAATATTTAGCTTTAATATTTATAATGGCGTCTAATGGTTTACCATTCCATGCTAAACTACTAGTGTAAGGCTCAACAATAAATTTTTTCTGAATAACACCTCCATAAAAGAAGTTATAAACCCCTTCATATACCACAAAGTCACCATACATATTAAATTTATTATTGGTATTTATTTCAATTAATAAACCACCAACACCACGACCTTTAATAGTACTTCCTGAAGTTTTGTCTATTAAAATTTCTATTTCTGCGTCCTCGGTAACATCTAATTCAAAATTTAAATCTAAACCTGAATCTGTCTCATTTTCTAAAACAACACCTTCTTGTTTAGCTTTTTTTTCTTCTGGACTTAAAAAATGAATGATTGAATTATCTCCAAAGGATTCGTTATCATTTAAAGGAATTTTAAAGACGGTTCCTTTTTTAGTTTCACCAATAACATTAATACTTAAACTCTCGGTTGGTCCAAAAATAGAGGCTGATCCACCAATAAAACCAGTACCATAATATAAAGACTCTTCGGTTTCTTTCGTATCTAAAACTAGTAATCGTTGTGTTTCAAGATTTAAATCTAATTTCCATTTAGAAAAATTAGTGTGACTAATACTTCCATCCAATACACCTTTAGACGCCTCTTTAGTATCTGTTATATTAATAGTATTAAATATAAAACTTTGGTTTTTTAATGTTACAGAAGCATCATCCTGAAATGCATAATCCACATTTAAATATGGTACACCTAAACCACCATTATTTATATTTAACTGTCCATTAAAATTAGGTTTGTCCAAGCTACCTATTACTTTAGCTGTACCAAAGACATCACCTCTAATATCACTTAAAACACCTTCTAGAAATGGATTAAGAATTTTTAAATTGAATTTATTAAAGTCCAAATCCACATCAATTGAAGCATTATCTGCTGCTACATTAACGTTACCTTTTGCTGTAAATGAATTGGTATCGTCATCTTTAATCTTAGCATCTACAACATAACTGGATAGCGTTGCATTACCTGCAATTTTTGCATCAAAAGACCCTAAAAATGTGTCGTTTACCTCTAAATCGTCAATGATAATTGAGGAGTTTGGCAAGTAGCTTCCGTTTTGTTGTAATACATCTAACTTTCCATTTATATTACCTGCTAAGGATAAACCATCAAAATCTGGTACAATCTTATTTAAATCGACATCTTTAAAATTTAATTTTATGTCTTTGTAGGTTGAGTCTTTTATGATTCCTGCTAGTTTAATTTCTTCATTTTCATGATTCATAACTAACTCCTCAATTTTAAAGTCTTTAAAATCCCTGTCAAATATTACTTTATTTAACTTGTTTTTTTCTTCATTTACATACCATTTATTACCTTTAAAAGTAACATCACTCTTTTTAAAACCAACTACAGATTGGTTGTCTTTATTGATGGTATGATAAAAACTTAAGTTGTAAAAATCGTCATTACGCTTACCTCCTTTAAACTCTGATCTCATGAACAATGTATCGTTTAAAGTCACATTAATTAAATTAAACTTAGACACGCTATAGTGTTTAGTATACACGCTATCCACTTCTACGTAAGTATTAAATAATGGGTTATTATTATCCACTTGCACCTCAATTGCATCTGCAAAGTAATCTAGCAACTTAATTTTTGGTGATTTAAAGGTTAGTTTAAATGCTTTTTCGTTACTCTCTACACGTCCTTTAATAAAAGTATTGGCTCCTACCTCTAGTTCTGGCAAAAAGACTTCAATTATTTTATTATAAATTTTAAAGTTAAAATCTACATATTGATTACCTTCAATTTTATTTGGAACATAATTAGTGTAGATACTTTTAAGTGAATTTTCAAATAACAACTCCAGGTCATTAAACTTAAAATTTCCTTTTAATTGTCCTTCGACAATTTCTGGAGAGTTGACTTTAATAAATCGCTCGTCTTCAATAAACTCTGAGCTAATGGCAAAATCCTTAAAGGTATAGGTGTCATTTTCGTTAATATAAACTGTGTTTTTAAAATTGATGCTTCCAACAGCGTCGTCTATATTATTAGCAGTCATTTTCATGTCAACAATACCTTTAAACTCTGATTGCTCATCTCTGTTATAAAAGTTAAGCGCTTTTAAATTAGCATAATCTACTTTGGCAACAAAGTCAAAGGTTCTGACATCTTTAGATAAATCTGCTAAACCATTAAACTCTAGTTGCAAATTTTTGTCATTAGACACTAACTCTCCATTAAACTTACTTTGTTTGTATTGTCCATTAACTACAATACCTTGGTAATTATATTTATTATAATTTATGCTATAAATATCTCCTTTAAGTTGAGTTTTTAGGTTTTCTTTTTTAAAACCAACACCATCAACATCTACATTTAAAGAGGTACTACCTAAATTAGGGTCGTCTAACATTTTACCCAAATTAAACTCGTCTAAAATAATATTACCTTTATAAGATGCATAATCTATATTATCTATATTAGACATCTCTAAATTAGAATTTACAAATCCTAAAGAGGTACTTATTTCTAGATTAGCCTTAATTTTTTGAGTTGTAATATTAGTGTTTCCAACTACCTTAAAATTACCTAACTTATCAAATATAGAAGGAATAGACTCTCCTAAAACATTTGGCAATAATGCTTTTAAATCTTTATAATTAGAAGATAAATTTTCAAAAATACCTTGCATTGCAAAGTTGTTGTCTGCTGTATTAAATAAGTTTTTAAAATTAAGTGTTCCGTAAATTTTAGTATTTCGGCTAGTCTCTAACTTTAAATTTTCAGCAGTAAGATTATTTAGCGTACCTGATAATTTTGTAGAAAAATCTGCTCTTTGGTTTATACCAAATTCGTTGTAAAACACATTTAATTCATCTAACAACACACTTCCTTCAGTAAAGTTAGCTTCTACTTTAACTTTATCTTCAAACGCTTTAAAATCTGCTCTGTTATAACTAAAAACTAAATCACCTTGCAAGTAGGATTCAGGTGTTTTTAAGTTTAAATCATCAAAACGCATTTGAGACAATGTGTAAGAAAAATTGGAGGTTAAATTTTCTAATTTTAAACCACGACTGTCTACAAATTGCATGGTATTTATTCTGGTTTTGACATCACTACCATCAATAACAAAATTGGTTCCATTTAAATTAATACCATGAAAATTAAGTATTTCTGGTGTCTCCTTGTTGTAGTTTATAAAATTAAACGTTCCGTTAGAAATTGTTACATCACTAGAGGATAGTAAAAAGGTACTTTTTTCTGGTCTAGGGTTATCGTCGTCAAACCTAGCCACAAATACATCAAGATTAGTATCTGTTTCGTCCTTATAGGTTACAATATTAAAAACTAAATCTTCTAACTTAATATCTGCAAAGTTTAATTTTCCATTATATAAATTTCTAAAATTAACAATTGAGGTATTTAACTCGGTTGCACTTATTAGGGTGTCTTTTTTGTAATCTCTAATTAAAACCCCTTTAATCTCTACGTCTCCATTAAACTGAAGTCCAACCTTTTCTATATTAATATTGGTTTTATATTGGTCGTTTACCCAATTAGTGGCAGATTTACCTAAACGCGTTTGGACAGCTGGAATAGATAAAACTAACACCAAAATGACGAATAATAATAGCAATATTGCTACCAGTTTACCTATTATTTTTAGAATTTTTTTGATACTACTTTTAAAGTTAAAAATTATACGGAATAACTTACTTTTGTAATTATAATAACAAATGTAATTGAGTTGTTAAACATTTTATCAAAATTAACAATTATTATGCCTAAAAATAACTAATGACTTCACAAAATATTTATATACTCGGAATTGAAAGTTCTTGTGATGATACAGCAGCATCTGTTATCCTTAACGGAAAAATATTAAGCAATGTTATTGCCAATCAAAAAATACATGAAGCTTATGGTGGTGTTGTACCAGAATTAGCCTCTAGAGCACATCAACAAAATATTGTACCTGTGGTCGATCAAGCTTTAAAACAAGCAGGAATAACTAAAGACCAACTTAATGCTATAGCATTTACAAAAGGTCCAGGGTTAATGGGAAGCCTACTTGTAGGTACGTCGTTTGCAAAATCGTTAGCTTATGGATTAAACATACCTTTAATCGATGTCAACCATATGCAAGCTCATATTTTGGCTCACTTTATAGATGAAGAGGGTTTTAACAAACCGCCTTTTCCTTTTTTAGCAATGACTATTTCTGGTGGACACACACAAATTGTAAAAGTTAAGCACTACTTTGATATGGAAGTTATTGGCGAAACTATTGACGATGCGATTGGAGAAGCTTTTGATAAAAGTGGTAAAATTTTAGGGTTAGGTTATCCAGCAGGTCCACAAATAGATAAACTTGCAAAGTTGGGTAATCCTAAAGCGTTTCCTTTTACCAAACCAAAAGTAGATGGTCTTAACTTTAGTTTTTCTGGATTTAAAACTGCTGTCTTATACTTTATCCAAAAACAAGTTAAATTAAACCCTAATTTTATAGCCGAAAACCTTAACGATATTTGTGCGTCAATACAATACACCATTATCGGCATTTTGACTGACAAATTAAAAAAAGCAGTCAAACAAACTGGTATAAAACATATTGCAATTGGTGGTGGTGTATCTGCTAATAGCGGAATAAGACAAGCTTTAAAAGATGCCGAAACCAAACACGGTTGGACAACCTACGTGCCAAAATTTGAATTTACAACAGATAATGCTGCAATGATAGCCATAGTTGGTTACCTCAAATATTTAGATGGTGACTTTGCAGAACAAAATGTTATGGCTAATTCTAGACTAAAAATATAACAGCAATAATAGCAAATACCATTAATTACGCTTCACTTAAACTTAAATTTTGTTTTTTTGTTGAAATTAAAATTATTTAAAAAAAAATGAAAACCTTTATTAGACTTACTATTTGCCTACTAACCCTTTCTGTTTACGCTCAAAAAGATTTAGAAAAAGAATTAGATACAATAGTAACTGTAGAACAAGCTGAAAAATTTTTAGTAAATAAAAAATCTAGAAAAAATAAAATTTTAATTTTTAACGAAGAAAAGCACAAAACAAAACTTGCTACAAAATTATTGAGTACCAGTGTTGGTAGTACAGAAGTTGTTAAATCTGAATTTACAACCACACATTACAAGGTTATTGACAAAACTGACGAAAGACATTATCGTATTAGTTATATATTTTTTGATGGAAATGCATTGGACGCAACACAAATTGTAGAATACAAAAATGAAATTTTTAAATCTTACGAAGAAGGCATTAGTTTTGACGACTTAGCTAAGCGCTACTCTATGGATAAAAATGCAAAACGAGGTGGCGATTCTGGGTGGCTAAAAGAAGGAAGTATGCCTGTAGAAGTTGAAGAACAAGCCTTTAATTTAGATAATAAATTAGACACACTATACACTATAAGAGTACCTGAAAGTAATGGTTTTTACATTGTCTTAAAAACAGAAAGAATTAAAAAAATTAAAGAAATTAAAGTGCTAAAAGTAATAGCAAAATAAGGTTATATGCAATTATTTTATAATCCAAATATAGCTCCAGATACTATTCAATTTTCGTTTCCAAAAGACGAAAGTAGACATATTGTTAAAGTGCTTAGAAAAAAAACAGGTGACCAACTTAATATTACTAATGGAAAGGGTTACTTATTTGAAGCAGAATTAACCATTGCTGATCAAAAAAACTGTGTTGTTAATATTTTAAAAACCACACATCAAGCTCCTAAAGATTATAAATTACATTTAGCAGTTGCACCTACTAAAATGAATGATCGTTATGAATGGTTTTTAGAAAAAGCAACCGAAATAGGTATTACTAGCATTACACCTATTATTTGCGACCATAGCGAAAGAAAAGTAGTTAAAATTGAGCGATTTGATAAAATTATTCAATCTGCAATAAAGCAATCTTTAAGCTGCTACTACCCTGTTTTAAATGATCCAATTTCATTTAAAGACTACATAAATCAAGACTTTAGTGGTGATTTATTTATTGCGCATTGTGAGGATACCGATAAAAAATCTTTAAAATCTCAGGCACTTCCAAAAAAAGAAATCACCATTTTAATTGGACCAGAAGGCGATTTTTCTGTTAAAGAAATAAAAATGGCAATTCAGAATAAATTTATTCCTGTAACTTTGGGAGAAACAAGGCTACGTACAGAGACTGCTGCAATTGTAGCATGTCATAGTATTGCTTTTATAAACGAGTAATTTATGAAGCTAAGACACTTTATCATATTTTCTTTATTCTCAGCTTTTTTACACAGTCAGGATTTAGCAATATTAAAGTACAAAGGTGGTGGAGACTGGTACAGTAATCCGACTGCATTACCCAATTTGATTAAATTTTGTAATGCCAATATTGATACCAAAATAAACGATAAGCCTGAAACTGTAGAAGCTGGAAGTGTGGATATATTTAGGTTTCCGTTGTTACATATGACAGGTCATGGAAATGTTTTGTTTGATGATGATGAAGCTGAAAATTTACGTAACTATTTAAAATCTGGTGGTTTTTTACATATTGACGACAACTACGGTATGCAACCGTATGTTATTACTGCATTAAAACAAGTATTTCCTAACAAAGAATTAAAAGAATTACCAACCTCGCATCCTATTTTTAGCACTGCATTTGTATTTAAAGATGGCTTACCAAAAATACATGAACATGACGGTAAACGTCCACAAGCATTTGGATTGTATCACGACCAACGCTTAGTGGTTTTATTTACTTTTGAAAGCGATTTAGGGGATGGTTGGGAAGATCCAGAAGTACACAATGACCCAGAAGACATTAGGCTTAAAGCGCTAAAAATGGGAGCCAACATTGTTAAATATGCATTTGAAAATTAATAACTTAAAAGTATATTTTCTATTAAAGACTTTCAGTTATATTAGCCTAAGTAATTATATTTCAACATAAAATATCTTAACAACTACTAAGTTTATTTACTAATTTAATTAAATAGTATTAATCAATTTGCAACTTACACACTACACTACCAAATTTAATCAACAACAGTTCCCGATAACAGTTGTTAGCGAAAACGTTTCTAATGCACCTAATATAGGTAGCCTTTTTAGAGCATGTGATGCTTTTGGTATTGAAAAATTAATATTTTGTGGAACAGACATTCCGTTAGGTCGTAAAATGACAAAAACATCTAGATCCACCGAAAAATCTGTAAATTACCAAATACAAAAATCAGCATTAGAAGTAGTAACTAAATTAAAGCAGGACAATTATTTTATAATTTCTTTAGAAATATCAACCAATAGTCAAGCTTTAAACAATATAAATTTTAATATTGGAAAGCCAATCGCTATTATAATTGGTGATGAAAACTTTGGCGTGTCTGAAGATATACTAAATATAAGTGACGCAATTGTACATATTAATATGTATGGTCAAAATAGTAGTATGAATGTTGTACAAGCAACAAGTATTACGTTATATGAAATTACTAAACAGTTATCTCAAAAATAAATTTCAATAATTATATATTTACATATATGACATCAAAAACAATTGCAAACGGGATTTTAAAAGCATGTGCTGTCCTAATAGGACTTGCCTTATTAATATGGTTTGTATACAAAATACAATCTGTAATTGTTTATGTCGTAATTGCTGGAGTGGTGTCCTTGTTAGGACGACCATTAGTTGTGTTTTTAAAAAGCAAATTAAAATTTTCAGACACCTTAGCGGTAGTCACAACTATGCTTCTATTTTTAGGATTAGTCTTTGGATTAATAAGTCTATTTATTCCATTAATTTTAGAGCAAGGTCAAAACTTATCTTTATTAGACATAGACCTATTGCAATCTAATATTGAAAACTTATATAAAGAAGCCATTAGTCACTTTGGATTAAGTAGCAATGAAGTTGAAGATTCTTTTAAAAATTCAAAAATAATGTCTAAAATTAACTTTGGAGTTATACCAGAGTTTTTAAACTATTTTATTTCAGGATTAGGAAGTTTTAGTATTGGACTATTTTCGGTACTATTTATCTCTTTTTTCTTTTTAAAAGACAGTAAATTAATGAGTACTGGTTTGATAACTGTACTTCCAAAAAAACACGAAAAAAGACTTAGAAAATCATTTGTCACAATACGCGATTTATTAACTAGATACTTTGGTGGATTACTATTACAACTTTTAATTCTTTTTACTATTTATTCTATTGTATTATTAATTTTTGGAATTGAAAACGCTGTAATTATAGCAACACTATGTGCTTTATTAAATATTATTCCATACGTTGGCCCAATAATTAGTGCCTTTTTACTTATACTATTAAGTATGTCTAGTAATTTAGGCGAAAACTTTAGTGATGTAATCCTACCAAAAACAATGTATGTCATGATTGGGTTTATAATAGCACAACTTGTAGATAATTTTATAAGTCAACCTTTTATTTTTTCTAAAAGTGTTAACTCGCATCCATTGGAGATTTTTTTAGTAATTATAATAGCAGGATTACTGTTTGGTATTGTAGGCATGATATTGGCAATTCCAACATATACTGCTATAAAAGTAATTTCTAAAGAGTTTTTATCAGAATACAGAATCGTAAATAAATTGACACAAGGATTAGATGACTAGTTTTAATAAAGAAATCTTAGATTTAACAATTCAAGAATTTATTAATCAAAATATCAATTCCGATATATCTAAATTAGCTTTAAAAGGAATACCATTTTCGGATAATTTAAAACAAGATATAATCACACAAATTGAATCAAAAAAAAAGTGTGAAAAAAAATTACCAACATGGTTCAATTCACAAAACATCTTTTTTCCACCAAAACTAAATATTGAACAAACCTCCTCAGAGGTCACTGCTAAATATAAAGCTGATATAATAACTGGCAATTCTATTATAGATATAACAGGTGGTTTTGGCGTAGATTGCTATTATTTTTCAAAAAAAGTAAAATCTGTAATACATTGTGATTTAAATATAAATTTATCACAGATTGTAAAGTATAATGCGTCTATTTTAAAAACAAATAACATAGAGTTTTATGCAAATGATGGTATTCAGATATTAAAAACAATAAATAAAAAAGTAGATTGGATATACATAGATCCATCAAGAAGAAATGATATTAAAGGAAAAGTTTTTTTATTAAAAGACTGCTTACCAAATGTTCCAAAGTATTTAGATACGTTGTTTGACTTCTCTAAAAATATAATGATTAAAACATCTCCTATTTTAGATATATCCTCTGGTGTTAACGAATTAAAAAATGTCAAACACATACATTGTATCGCAGTAAATAATGAAGTTAAAGAACTATTGTGGGTATTAGAAAAAGGATATAACGCTCCAATCGAAATTAAAACTGTAAATATTACAAATACCGAAGAGCAACATTTTAATTTTTATTTAAATCAAGAATCTGAAGTTTTCCCGTCGTATAGTAAACCTTTAAACTACCTATATGAGCCTAATGCTGCAATCTTAAAGTCTGGAGCTTTTAATAGTGTAGCAATTCAACAAAATATTTATAAACTACATAAACACTCACATCTTTATACAAGTAATAATTTATTAGAATTTCCTGGTAGACGTTTTAAAATTTTAAAAACGACGGACTACAATAAAAAAAATTACAAAAAAGAAATTAATTTAGATGTTGCAAATGTTACTACAAGAAATTTTCCTGAAACAGTAGCTCAAATAAGAAAGAAGTTTAAAATTAAAGATGGTGGTAAAAACTATTTGTTTTTTACCACCATCTCTAAAAACTCAAAAATTATAATCAGTTGCGCTAAGATTTAATCTAAAGCTAAAATAATTGGTTCATTAACTTCATTAAGACTATTAATCACAATCTCAACTTTTGTGCACGTAGCCATTTCTAAAACAATTTTACTATCTTTTATATTATTGTCAGTACCATCAATACTAAAAATTGTTTGTCCTTCATTAAAACTTGACCAAGTAGAAGATGTACCAGGTGCAACATTTAAGACTTCAATCACATTTTGATCAGTATCGATAATTGTGAAGGTATAAGTTATCGTTCCATTGTTAACTAGCCTTGATTGTGGATCTTGGTTATCACAAAAAACAGATGTTGTAGTATTAGATATTTTTGTAGAATTATTAGTGTTTTCATCCTCTAAAGATTCTAGACTACAACTAGTTGCTAAAAAAAATAGGCATAGACATGCCACGAATTTAAGTAGGTTATTCATTTTTTAAAATTATTATATGTAAACTTTTGCTTACATATCGATTTGGGAGTGCAAAAGTAGTATTTATTTTAAAACAAAATAATTAATTTTAATATTTTCGACGAAATGCAAAAAATATT
>Ga0105356_10002294_pt1 | contig 19077 bp, 11 predicted proteins | sample GOMGulsemesocosm_3_FD_83502 | JGI IMG/M metagenome (GOLD analysis project Ga0105356, IMG submission 83502) | Methane-oxidizing microbial communities from mesocosms in the Gulf of Mexico - GOM9D Gulf of Mexico | ecosystem: Environmental > Aquatic > Marine > Cold seeps | place: Gulf of Mexico... | reverse complement strand
TTGGGTAAAGCAAAGTTATATTGCAGTAATAGTCTTCAAAAAATCTATATCAAAAACTTCTTCTACAATGTCTATGGAACACTTTTTATACGAAACGACGAAAGGAGGGAAGTGTAATGTGTGTGGAATGGGAATCACAATATAATTAATCAATAGAATGATTAGATATAAGAAATAAAAGTTACTATTTTTGTTTTTAAAAAATAATAACCTTTATGAAAACCATTTACTTTATACTATCAATTGTTTTTTGCCAATTCTTGAATGCTCAAATCCAAATAGGAGATGACATTGACGGAGAAGCATCATTAGATTTATTAGGAAGTTCGGCTATTTCAGATGATGGTTCTATAATTGCCGTTGGTGCAAGTAGAAATGATATTAATGGCACAGATTCTGGGCATGTTAAGGTTTACAGTAATGTTAATGAGCAGTGGGTACAATTGGGTAGTACTATAAGTGGTAATGCAGGTGATTATTTTGGGAATACTGTATCGTTATCTTCTGATGGAACTATTTTAGCCGTAACAGCAAATCGTATTAATCATTATGTTAAAGTTTTTAAATATAACGGAAGTGATTGGGTACAGTTAGGTGGAGATATTATAAAACTATCTGATCAAGGAAATTACTCCCCAAATGCCATATCATTATCAAGTAATGGAAATAGAATAGCTATTGGAGACTCAACTAATAGTGATAATGGTTCTGGCACAGGGCAAGTTGCAATTTATGAATATGACGGAATGGATTGGCAGCCATTAGGGCAAGCTATAAACGGTTTAGCTACTACATTAACTATAGATGAAAGATTTGGTGCTTCAGTATCATTGTCTGCTGATGGCAATAGGATAGGTGTAGGTGCTCCAGGAACTGGTTTAGCAGAAGGAAATGTTAGAGTATATGAATACGATGGGACAGATTGGATACAACTAGGTTTTGATTTCGGACCTGCTAATCAAGGTGGTAGATCAGGTGCTATCGTTTCTATGTCTGCAAATGGTAATCGTATTGCTATCAGTGTACCTGGTGTAAATGGTGCAGTGATTTATGATTATAATGGTTCTCAATGGGAAATGGAAAAATATTTCAATCTAGATGCTGCATCGCAGGTATCACTATCTGCTGATGGCACACGTATTGCTATCAGTGACCCTTTATATATTTGGACAGGAGATGACTGGTTTACAGGTGAATATGGTAGGGTGAGAATCTATAACTTTGATACCTTTAATGACGAATGGCTACAATTAGGTAATGATATCATTGGTGAAAATGCTTGGGACCAATTTGGAGGCGGAGTCTCTATTTCTGCAGATGGAAAATCAGTAATAGCCGCAGCACCTAAAAACGATGATAACGGTTTAGATGCACAAGGACAAATTAGAGTATTTGACATAACTTTCAATACCATATTTAGCGTAGTCTCTTTCGATTCAAGCAATAATGGTTGTACATCAGGATCTGTTTTAGCTAATAATGTGAAAATTGAAATTCTTAATGTAGATGGTAATCAAGTAGGTTTTACTAATGTAGGAGGACTCTCTAAAGTGCTGGTTCAAAATGGAACATATACTGTACTACCTGTTATAAATGATGCTCGTTTTGCAGTCTCACCAATAAGCGAAGAAATTGAATTTAATAATATAGCTGAAACAATAATAGTAAATTTTTGTGTTTCTAGTATCGTAACAGTAAATGATGTTGCTACTTCAGTGATGCCTTTAGAAGATGCACGACCAGGATTTGAATCTGCTTACAGAATTACTTATGAAAATTTAGGTACCACAATTATTGATGGAGATGTATCTATTCAATTCAATGATGTTTTACAAGAATATATTCAAGGAACTCAAATTCCACCAGATACTGAAACATCAAATACTTTAACCTATAATTACACTGCGCTACAGCCTTTTGAAACGCGTTATATTGATGTAATCTTAAAAACAAAAGAACCTCCAATTGTTAATTCAGATGATATATTAGCATTAACATCAGTAATAAATAGTAATGTATTAGATGATGATTTAGGAAACAATGTGTTTTCGTTTAATCAAATAGCAGTAAATTCTTTTGATCCTAATGACAAATATGTTTTAGAAGGCGATGAGATTACAATACAAGAAATAGATAACTATCTTCACTACAGAATACGTTTTCAAAATACAGGTACTGCAAGTGCTGTTAATGTTAGAATACAAGACGTTTTAAGCGAAAACCTTGATTGGGATACTTTCAGGCCTATATCAGCAAGTCATACAAATTATGTTCAAATACATCATGGCAATTCTGTTGATTTTAATTTTGAAAATATCCATTTGCCTGCATCTCAAGATGATGAACTCAATAGCCATGGATTTGTAACTTTTAAAATAAAACCGAAATCAAATGTTCAAATTGGAGATGTCGTGACTGGAAAAGCCAATATATACTTTGATTATAATTTGCCTATTATTACTAATACTGTTAACACAGAAATTGTAAGTACACTAAGTATTCATGATAATAATTTAGAGAATTATATTAAAACTTACCCAAACCCTACAAGTGAAAAAATTTATATATCTTCTAAATTAGGAGTTAGGATTGAAAAAATTACTTTGTATTCAATTACTGGGGAATTACTGTTGGAAGACAAGGAACCTTCCAAAGAATTAAATTTAAACCAATTTCTAAAAGGTGTATATTTCTTAAATATAGTATCAAATAAAGGAAGTACAACAAAAAAAATTATAATTGAATAAAGTAAACTAATTCTAAAATTAATAATATGTTTTCCTCTATCCTGTAAAATAGACTACTATGTTTAATCGGCCCCATAGAATTTTGGTTAAAACAATAGGTGAGTGGAGCGACCATATTTTAGGGGTATAGTTTGAATTATAATCGGTTTTCCAATGTTTAAGACGTGTTCTTTAATAATATAAGTTAATTCTAATGTTTCCTAAAATATAGTGTAACGAGCCGTTAATTGTTTCTAAAATTATATGAAGCCTTGAATTTTTGTTTCTTTTGTTTCAAGACAAAAGAAAATGAGAAAACTATTAAGAGCTATTATAGTAACGAGAATATAGCAAGTGTATAGAAATTTAAAGCTAGGATAATGTTAGGGAAATTTTATACTGTTGCGGTAATTACACGAAAACATTCTGATTTTTTTATAACGTAAATATCCAATCAATTCTAAATATAAATATAAACTAAAAGGTTTTGCTTTTTTTGGTGGCTGGAAGCATTGGCAAATTATTCACGTCATTTTTATTTTAAATTAAGGCGTTCATGAATGCTACGCATTTGTGTTATAAAAAACAATTGAGCGCCTTTGGCGAGCGGCAATTTTACATAATGACAAATTATAGATGCAAATGGCTAGTTAGCAACATTCTTATAATTCTCGTATTTTGAAATTACTGAACCATTGTACAGAATATTGAAATTAAACGAAAGCTCAAAACTATGAATGTATAAACACCCAAGTACTTCACACTATATAATAACTATAAATACCGTGGGATATTTTACATAATAAAGAATTATAGATACATAATGTTTTATAAACTCTGCAAAGCAAACCGCTTATTAGTTTAATGACCCAAGTTCCAATTATTCTTATGAAAACGAATGCATCTGGGATATTTTACATAATACTACATTATAGCTATCAAATGGAAACAAAGGCTTAAACAATATAATGAACATTTGTACTATAATGTTCCGCGTTATGTAACTTTGCTTTGTAAAAGCAAAGTTTACTTTTTCATTTTTTCTTCAAAAAAATATTACTTAAAAACTTCTTACAAAATGTAATGGAACACTTTTTATACGAAACGACGAAAGGAGTAGAGTGTAATGTGTGTGGAATGGCTGAAATTCAGAAAACAAATACTAAATCTATACTAAGTTCCTAAATCACTCTTTTTGTTACCCAAAAAAGTTATAAAACATTATTGTAATTTTATACATCTTCAAAAATCACTTTCTATTTTTACTCCTAGCTATTAATTATTAGATGGGGTATATATATATAGAACCAAAAATATAAACTAAAAAGAACTATTTTATTATGGAAAGTTAATAGAATACTTTAAAAACAAAATTATAAGTCTAGGAAGTTGAATTTTTGATACCCTAAAAAGGAAGCCAGAAGACATAATCTCAACCAGGATGAGTTGAAAATAAGAACACACGAAGTAATAAGTATTACCTAATATATTCAATAGAACTAGAAAACTGAATCTACATAAATAAGAGTTAACTCGTCAAATAATAATCAAATATACAATCAGATGAAATTCAATAAATCTCAATTTGAGAAATCAACACGGCTTAATAATTATGAACAAAAATTAAATTCAATTTTAATGTCAAAAACATCACTCGATGTAAATGAACTTTATAACGTAGGTGGATTTAGAAATAAAGCAAGTCTAGAAACTTTACGTGAGATTGCAAAGCACTCAAATTCATTACATATACAAGATAATGTAATTGGACTTCTTGGGTTATTTGCCTCTGTTACATATACTATTTCTGGTAATGGTATATGCGGTGTTTTTTTAGCAGGAAAAAGCGGGAATACTTCAAGTGGAACAGTACATGGTGTGGCTATGAATGGAGCATATAGTTTTGATATCTCTGTAGTTCATTCTGGTGGAAATTGGACCTTTAATACGTCTAAAATTTTAGTTAATGATGGCTCGAAAAGAACATTAAGAGCTCCAAAAACAAGTAATCAATCAAATGATGTTATAAATACACAGTAACAGCATAAAATAAAAATCATGAAACATTCACTTATTATTATAGCAATAGCAATTTTTGGAGTAAATTTTTATAGCAGTGCCCAAGTAGTTGGTCAGGATGCAGAAGGTTTTAGTACTATTGTTTTACCGTCATCTAATCTATACTTGCAGGTTAGTGATCCTAAAGCAAGTTTTTCATTTTACGCAGAAACATGGAAAGGTGACAAACCTTTTAGTGATCTTAAACCTGAACAATCAGCATTTAAGGATAAAAGTCTATTCTCTACAGTTCTTACACAAACTAAAATCGATTCAGTCAAAACAATTTTAAAGGGTACTATTTGGAAGTACAATAAGACACAGTTTAACTCCAGTAATAGAGCAAAATATTTTATCCTTGGCGGAGAAATATCTGGTGGTATTTCTAATGGCTTATCGACATTGTTTTCTGGAGGTGAATTCTCTACCTCCAATACTATCACAGGCTTAATAGGTTATAATTGGTTTAAATTAAATTATAAAAATGACGACGAACTGATAAACAACTATATTACATCAAGAGTAGATTTAGAAAAAAACGCTTTGGAGTTGACAGAAAACGAGAAAGCTATATCTGCAGAGATTGATAAGTTAGTACGCTTAGGTGTTTTAAAACCTAGTCAAAAAGTTTATTATATGGGTTTTAATAATGGAAATAGTATATCAGATATTAAAGGTTTAGAACAATTTAAAAAGGAAGTAACTATAGTTCAAGGAGAAGGACAAGGTGACTTTAATGGGCTCATAGATGGTCTAGAAAGCGTTAAAGCTATTGCTGTAGAGAATCAATTAAAAGCATCGAAAATTGTATCTAGAGATCAGTTAGATACTGCTGAAAAAGCATTAAAAACTGCAATTACAGAGTTAAAAAAAGCTAATGCTGATGTTAAAGATACTGATAATCAAACCAAAGCTGAAAAAAAGAATATAGCAGAGAAAACTATAGAGAAAACTATAGAGAAAAAAAAGAAAGAAAAAGAATTAAAGGATTTAAAAAAAAATGTCAAGAATAATTTAAGTAACAAGAAAGAAATCGAAACCAAAACAGAAAAAATTAATCAAGAATTACAGCTTCTTCCAATTGTAGGTAATGCAATTCTTTCTGAGATAAATACTACTATTTCAAACAATCATTATAGTAGTGAAAAATGGGCGAGTGTTATAACTCTATTGAATAAAAAATTAGACTTGCTTGAATATTCTAAAGACACTGCAAATCCTTCAAATTTTGACGACTTAATCTCTATGTATTCTGATAGAATAACACTTCTCAATAAAACTATTAATCACAAAGAAAGTCAAATTGAAAATATAAACGAAATCATATATTACACACGTACAATCTTATATGCACGAGGTGGTTATAATGGTGCTAGTTTTAAACTAGATAAAATGAATGATGCTGCTACTATTGATGATCGTTTCCGAAATGTAAAATTCGATGGCTATACTATTCAACTAGGTTTAACGCATCAATACAGGGTTTATAATTATTTAGGACTTAGTACATCATTATCAAGAGGATACAATTCTGGAGCTTTATCATCGAGTACATATAAATTCACAAGTGAAGACACTTCAATTACTACTGGTACATTTTCTAGTAGTCAAGAAATTACAGCATTTAGTGGTACCTATGATAGTTTCTTGAGGTATAGTATAAATGCAGATTATGTGCATTTATTTAGTTTAAAAGAGTCTAATAACCCAAATGATGCTACAACAAGTCATCTTTATTTAAGTCTTAATCCGTATGTGAGGCATCATGGTTATAAGCGTTCTGAAACTTTAAAAAACAATACAGTATTTGGTATAGGTTTACATGCATTTAATAGTAAAGACAATAAACTCATGGGAGGTGTTTTTGTACAAACTAACGATACCTTCGGAGCTAATAAAGCAACACCCAATGCCTTGGGTAACCGATTTACATTTGGACTTATTGCTAAGTTTAGTTTTTCAGGGCTTAAACCTGCAGCAACAAATTAATATTAAGGATATTTAGTTTGATTCATATAATTTTGCTAAACCAATAGGTAAGTTGAGTATACATATTCTAGAGAGCGAGAACAAAATATAATTTAGCACTCGCTTTTTTACTTCCTATAATTTTCTTAAAAACTTCTTACAAAATGTAATGGAGCACTTTTTACACAAAACGACGAAGGTAGGGGAGTGTAATGTGTATAGAATGCATTATGATCTCTGATTTTCAACTAATTACACAAATCCATAAATATTTACATGCTAAATGAGTTATATTTACTAATAACTAACTGTCAAATAATAAGTATACAAGATCAATATTTTTTATTAGACGAATACTACTTCAAATGAAAAAACTATATATCCTTTTATCTTTTATCTCATTATCTATTATACACATTTCTGCTCAAGAAATTAAAATAATCAATGTTCGTGTAGGACAAGGTGATGCTACAATAATTCAAGGTCCCTTGCAAAGTAATGGAAAACAAGTTAACATATTATTTGACGCAGGCAATATTTCAAGTAGAGATGGAGGCAATATTTTAAGAACTGTACTTGCTAAGAAAGGTATTAAAAAATTAGATTACGTAATAATAAGCCACTATGATGCTGATCATATTGGAGGGATTATATCTGGAGGTGTTCATGGCACAAGTCTTTTGTTAGGATATGATGAGGAATTAGGAGGGGGAGATGACATCGAAGTTGTTAATTTTATTGATCGTGGAGATAAGTACCCGCCCACCTCACAGGCATATTTGAAATATAAATCAATAGCTAATTCGAATAATAGAATATCATTAGATACGCAATCTAAATTAAATGATTTTGAAATAGACTTGGGTAACGGTGTTAAAGCTTTTGCATTAGCTGCAAATGGTTTTATTAAAGGAGGTTCAAAAAAAGTTGATAAAGTAAATACAGAGAATGAGAGAAGTCTTTCATTTTTAATCAAATATGGTGAATTTGATTTTTTAATCTCCGGAGATTTAATAGGACGAACATATGGTAAAGAAAATGCTAAAATTGAAGAAAAAGTGGGAGAATATATAAAGAATGAAAATATTATTATTGACGTTCTACATGTAAACCATCACGGAGGAAATAACGCTTCTGAAGAGAAGTTTTTGAAATTGATAAAACCAATAATAGCAATAATATCTGCAGGTAACGGTAATCGTCATTCTCATCCTAATAGGAACGTATTAAATAGATTAGCTGAAGCAAAAGTATATAGAGTAATACAAACTTCTTGGGGTACTACAAGGAATTCGATGCCAAAAAATGTTAGAGAGATTCAAGCTATTTATCAAAATGACATAATTGTAACATCTGACGGTAGTGATTTTACTATTTCTACAAGTAGAAAATACAAAACAGATAAAAACCCAAATAGAAGAAATTAGTTGTTAAATAGGTAAATAATACTGAAAAACTTCTTTTACAAAGGTAATGAAACACTTTTTACACGAAACGACGAAAGGAGGGAAGTGTAGTGTGTGTGGAATGAATAATTATATCGTTTACAATCAATTTACTAAATAATATTAATAACTCCGTACAAAATAATTATGGCTTTAAAGTAAGCATTCTGCTTACTTATTTCAATATAAATGATTAATAATTAATTTTAGAGATGCATTATTTTTGGATTAAATTTTAATTGTGTACGGGATTCCGTAAATAGTTATCTGTTCAATTCAGTAAATTTATACTTGAATATTTAAAGTAAAATATTATGACGACAATTAAAGCATTTAAGCCTGGGCCTAAACCAAAATATCCAAAGCTAAAACCTCACAAACATAAACCCAACGATTAAAAATATAATGGCACACAATTTTACGAGAAAAGACTAAAGTAGGCTAGTGTGTGTGTGTGTGTGTGATATAGGTTAGTTATAAAATATTCTTAGAGTAATATTAATGTAAATGACTTTTGTGTATTTAAAATCTCATCATAAATAGTGATATTACCAAATTCAATTATCATCAACACTAGTGAGTTTATTAAATAGTATTGTTCATAAATAATTAAATTTCAACACATTGAAAAGTAATAAAAATAATTACTCATAATGGCTTTTATTACTTATGTTTTTTTAATTTTATATGTATAAGAATAGGACTACTAAAATAGTAAAGTTAAATATTTCCAATTTGACAACCAGATGGGGTTTTAAAGGTATTTGACCCTCATAAAGAATCAAAATTGATGAATAAAAGGAATATCTATAGAGAAATAGCCATTGGTCAATTACAACAAGGTTATATTTTTAATCAAGCAGTCTCTGACGATTACACCAGTAATGAAATTCATGGTATTATAATTACACCTAGATGTGATATTGAAAATGAAAAAGTTCTTACTTTTCATTATTTACCAATAGTAAAAATGGAGGATTGGTTTAACAATGATTATTGGTTCATATTGCGAAAAATATTGATTAAAAACCTTAGACAATCAGTAAATCAAATTTTAAGTACAAAAGGTATCAGTCAAAATTTAATTGACACTTTTAAACTTGAAGTAGTTAGAGATAAGTTTGAATCTCAATTTCAGAAAAAACAAAAAGAAAGTTTCGTAAAACAGATAAACTGGCTAATCGAAATAAAAAATAGCGATAGAATTATTACCAAAGAGTTTCTTGAAAAAATTCATGAAGAAAAATCATTTAACAAAGCAGGAGTTTCAATTTTAAAGGATTTAGGGCAAAATAATAGGAAAGAATTTTATTTGATTGAAGATTGGGGTATCACTGATAAGTACTATGTAGTATTATTACGTGAAATTCAGAAAATGAGTTGGGAGCTTGGGATGAAAATAGCAAAAGGAGTTCATAATAATACATTAGATGCAATTCATTTTGAAAAAAGTGACCTTAAAAATTGTACGGATGGATTTATTGCTCCTATTACGGCAATAAAATCACCATTTATAGAACATTTAGTACAAAAGTTTTTCACAAATTTTGGGAGAATTGGTATTTCTGACCACGAACCGAATTTAGAAACAAAATTAATAAAAGAAAATTTTTCCAAATGAAATATATAGTAATTGAATATAATGCAGTAATATCAATAGTTGGACATAGAAAATTACAAAGTATAGAATACCAAGAATGTAAGGAGTTTATTTCTTTTTTGAAAGGAGATATAAATGAATTAAAACTTTGGGACTTAACGATGTTACATGATAATGATGGAGCTATCATTCATTCAAAGGAAATATCTAAAAAACAAGGAATTGTATTTGATTTAGATACTTTTTCAGGATTTAAAAATGGTAGTAAAGAATCAGAAATTATTACTATCATACAAAAAGTTCTGAGATTTGGAATTAGATATTTTGAAAAACAGCCATTTAGCTCTTCAGAAAAAAATGTTAGTAATAACTTATCCATTATTTACCCTTTTTCGAGCTTGATTCATGAAACTTATAAAATTGGAATAGATCGAAAACCAGATGAAAAAAGAATGGCTAAAAGAGGAGATTATCTTTTAGTTTTTGGTTATGGTAATCCTAAAAAGTTTGATGCTCCAGCAAGCTATACAAATTTCAAGAAGGCTTTTGAAAGTATAAAAGAAACTGGGGTAAGAAAATCAACTTTAAGTGAAGATAAGGTAATTGAAACTATTGGAGTAGTAAATTTAGATACTCAACAGAATCTTTCTATAGATACAAACATTGGGTATGAAAATTGGCAATTTTATCTAACGGAAAATCAAAAAACATTTGTTAAAGCTCCTATTAATGGACCTGAGAGGTTAGAGGGTGCTGCAGGTACGGGTAAAACATTAACTTTAATATTGAAGACCATACATTTAATTAGAGAGAAAAAAAGTAATAATGAAGCTTATAATATACTTTTTGTAACTCACTCAATTACAACTAAAAAACAAATTATAAGTATCTTTAAAGCAAATTGCCCTGAAATTTCAGATTATTTTGACAGAGTTCATTCTGAAATTAGCTTAGAAGTTACTACTTTACAAGAGCTATCATTAAATCATCTTGGAGCAAGTTTAGGTGAACATGAATATTTAGATCGAGATGCTCAAGATTCTAAGGATTATCAATTAATGATAATTAATGAAGCTTTGGATAGTGCTATGACCGAAGACTTCAACTCATTTAAGGAATTCTGCTCAACAGAATTTATCTCTTTTATTGAAGAAGTCCCTAAAACTGAAATACTGGAAATGTTACAACATGAAATAGCAGTATCAATTAAAGGAAGAGCAGGTGAAAACATAGAGAAATATCGAGAATTATCGAGATTCAAACATTCAATCCCTGTTAAAGAAGAAGGAGATTTGAATTTTTTATTTCTAATTTATCAAAAATATCAAGACAAACTTACTAAAACTGGGCAATTTGATAGCGATGATATTATACTCTCAACACTGGGAAAACTTAATACCCCAATCTGGAGAAGAAGAAAAGAATTGGAAGGATATAATGTTACATTTATAGATGAAACACACTTGTTTAATTTTAATGAACTTGCAATTTTTCATCATTTAAATAAGACCACATCTAAGAATAATATAATTTTCGCTGTGGATAAGTCACAGGCTGTTGGAGATAAAGGACTTACAGATAATGTGCTTTATGAGTCACTTGGTATAGAAGAAGATCAAAAGAAAGGCTCGCCTTCTTATAATTATAAGACCGTTTTTAGAAGTTCTCCTGAAATTGTAAGTTTAGCTTTTGAAGTTTTAAGTTCAGGTACAACATTGTTCACAAATTTTGAAAACCCCCTGAGTAAAGTCGAGTTTTCATTTACAGCTGAGGAAGAAAAAAAATCTAGAGCACCTATTTATTTATTTAAAGCAAATGATAAAGAGATAATTAAGGAAGCATTTTCTCAAGCTGACAAAATTTGTAAGGATCTGGGAACAGTCAGATCTAAAATATTAATTGTTGTAACCAGCCCGTTGCTACTTTCTGTAATTGAAAAATACGCTAATAATAATAATAAGCCTTTCGAGATTTTGAAGAATAGAGGTGATGCTGAAGTAATTAAATCAGCCTTTAAAACTAATCGTTATATTATTGGTGGCATCGATTATGTAGGGGGGCTTGAATTTGATGCTGTTATAATTATCGGTGCAGATAAAAACAGAGTACCTCCTTCAATGTCCGAATCATGCTTAGATAGTCATCATTTTCTTAGTTATGCATGGCATAACAGAATGTATGTAGCAATAACTCGTGCTAAATATATAGTGATTTTGATTGGAGAAAAAAGCCGAGGAAAGAGTTCATTATTTGATACTGCAATAGAAAAAGGCATAGTTGTAATGAATTGATATAACTTTATTAAAAAAAATATTTGTTATTCAAACAGAGCTTATTTTATAGTTATGGCCTCATAAAATTTTGGCTAAAACAATAGGTGAGTGGAGCGTCCATATTTTAGATAGCGAGAACCGAATATAATTGGGTTCTCGCTTTTTAATTTAAGTTCTAAATGAACTAAGTCAGTTTAAAACTTTTCTAAAATATAGTGAAACAAACCGTTTATTGTTTCCAAAAGTATATGCAGCCTTGAATTTTTGTTTCTTTTGTTTCAAGACAAAAGATAATGAGTAATCTTTTAAAGGTAATTATAGTAACTAGATTATAGCAAGTGTATAGAAATTTTAAAGCCAGGGATAAGTGCGGTAGGAAAATTTTATATTGTTGCGGAAACAATACGATAACATTCTTTTTTTTTGTTATCGTAAATATCCAATCAATTCATAAGCATAAATTGAAACTAAAAGGTTTGCTTTTTTTGGTGGCTGGAAGCGTTGGCAAATTGTGTTTAAAATAAAATGCATTAGCATTTAGGTTTTATAAAACAATCGAGCGCCTTTGGCGAGCGGCAATTTTACATAACGACTAATTATAGCTTAAAATGGTTAAACAGCTATAATACTATTATAATACATTTGAACTATAATGTTCCGCGTTATGTAACTTTGCTTTGGCAAAAGCGAAGTTCTTATCCCAAATTTTTTTTGATTTTTTTCTTCCTCCAATAGTCTCTTTAAAAAGTGTAATGGAATACGCTTTGCCCGAAGCGACGATAGGAGAGAAGTGGGAATGTGTATGGAATGATATTATTACTTCTAGTTGTCAAATAATTACGATATTTCATAATTTTTTACTTGTTAAAATTCTGTATATTTAATTTTTAATTATCAAAAATTTAAAACTAATGGGGAAATATAGAGTATATGCAATTATGAATGATATTGAATATGGCTTGTCGCAAATTGTATATGATGATGATAGAAAAGTTAGATTTGAATTAATCAAGGCTCAAGGTAAATCAACAATATATCCAAATGAAGAAATAGCAAAAGAGGTTATTAAAAATCATAAAAGGACTCGAGAAGACCAAAAAGTTGATGAATATAAGTTAGTAGCAGTTTTAAATTGAAACACATGTTTCTAAACTAGAGTAATAATATAAAATTACTTCTTACAGAATTTCATTGGCTACAATTTGAAGTGCTATCTTTTAGTTGCTTGCGAAATGATATTTCTATATTTTAAACCTAAAACATTAGTAAAGCTGTAAAAGAATAAATGAATCAACTATCTACCATAAAAGAAAGGCTTAAAAATTTCAATGAAACTGAATTTCAAGAACTTTGTGATTGCTTTTTAAGTTTAAGGAATCGCGGTTATAAAGCATATTCGCGTACAGGTGCTCATGACGTTAAGCAAAAGACTACGCGAGGCACACCAGATTCTTTTATTCAAATACCCAACGGACTTTATTTATTTGTAGAATCCACTACAACAGAACATAAAGGAAAAAGACTGTTAAATAAGCTAAAAAAAGATATTTCTGGTTGTTTGGACGTCGATAAAACAGAGATTCCTATTAATAAAATTCAGGAGATTATTTTATGTTATAACTCAAACTTAAAAGTTGTCGAAATTGAAGAAGTCAACAAAGAAGCTGTCGAAATTTTGGGTACAGTTCCAATGCATTACAGTCTTGATGCATTAGCAACTGAAATCTTTTTTCATCATAAAAACTTAGCAAAAGATTATTTAGGAATTCCACTTGATACTGGGCAAGTTGTTTCATTAGAAAAATTTGTAGAAGAATATGATAATGGAAAGCAGAAACTAGCGACACCGCTAGCTGGTATATTTCTACATAGAGATGAAGAACTTAAAGACATTAAATCTAAACTAGCAACTAATGATATCCTTATTATTTCTGGTCCAGCAGGTGTTGGTAAAACAAAGCTAGCGTTACAATCAATTAATAAGTTTATTAAATCTCATTTAGACTATAATGGTTTCGCTATTTCACCTAAAGGAGCAGACTTAATTGGAGATTTAGGGGCTTATTTTGAAGGAGATAGTAACTGTGTTTTATTGGTAGATGATGTGAATAGAGTGGATAAATTTGAGCAAATTTTAGGCTTTTACAGAGGTTTAAACCATGGTAAACTTAAACTTATTTTAACTGTTCGAGATTATGCTTTAGATAATGTCCGTGAATGGATGAGTGAATATAAAAATTCCATAGTGGAAATTTCAGGTTTTGATTTTGAGGAAATTAAAGCCATTATAGAACAAGAGCCTTTTGAAGTTCGACATGGGAAATACCAACGTAAAATTTATGATATCGCAAAAGGAAATGCACGTTTAGCTGTGATGATGGCGATGATTGCAAGAGAAACAAATAAGCTGGAATCACTTAATAACGTTGCAGATTTGTTCGAGCAATACTTCGAAACGTTTGTAAGAGATGAAAATGCTTTTAAGGATAAGCACATATTAAAAGCATTAGGTATTATTTCCTTTTTTTATACGCTACCATATGATGATAATGAGTTACTAAATTCAGTTGCGAATTCCTTTTCAATTTCTAGTGATGAATTAAGAGAAGCTTTTGATAAGTTGCATAACTTGGATTTGGTTGAGCTGAATTATGAGCACGTTAGAATTGGTGAACAAAACCTCTCTACCTATTTTTTCTACAAAGTTTTCATTAAAGACAAATTACTGTCATTTGCACAGCTTTGGAACAATTACTTCGACCAACTAGAATACCGATTTAAGGATACAGTTTATCCAATATATCAAAATTTTGGAAAAGAAGTTATAATCAAAGAAATCAAGCCCATACTTATTTCTTATTGGTCAACTATTCAATCCGATGAAGAAAAAGCATTTCGCTTTTATAATTTTACTTGGGAATTTTTACCTGATGATTGTATAATCTATTTAGAAGCACGAATTAACTCATTAGATACTGTAATAACAGATGAATTAAAAACAAAATATGAAACTAATGATTTTACTAGTACAAATAAAAAAGAAAAACATTTAGACCTACTATCAAACTTTTTTAAAAGCCCAATGTTTTTCTTGGATGCACTCGAATTGTCATTTCAATTTGTCAAAAAGAAACAAAAACATCTACCACAGCTAATCTACCACATAGACCAAAATATTTATTTTCTTGATGAGGATTACATCAACCATTTCGAAAGATATGCTATTCTTGTAGATTACTTAATTGAGGAGTCTGGACAAGGAAGATTGGAGGCGCTTTCTTTTTTTGCTATCTCAAACAAATTACTCAAGCGGCTGATATGGAGCTATAAAAGTAAAAAGGAATCTGAAAAGGATGATTTTAATATTGCTTCGGTTAAACTATCTCGTGGGAAAATATTAGATGCGCTTTGTAACCTCTACAATGATTATCCAAATGAGGTATTAGAGGTAATGATGAATTTTTCAATAGCACACGAGAAAGCTAGTAAATATACTTTTGCTTTCGATTTAGATTATTTAATTCTATGGATAGATTCTAATTTAAAAAGTAAATCGTTTCGTCATTGCTATTATGTACAAGAAATGATACGTTCTTCAAGAAAAGTAAAACATACTCATCCTGATTTTAATAGGTTGAAATCAACTTTCAAACATCCAACGTATTTTTTGTTTGAGCTAGTAATCTGGGATAGACATAGAGGTAAAGAAGATTATGATTTTGATGATTACCGAGAATTTGATGAGCTAAAAAAATCTGATATAGCCAAGAAATTTACATTTAAAAGAAAAAAGGATGTTCAAAAATTTATTTCTCAGTACAAAGAAATATTAGAATGGAATCGGATTAGAATACATTCTCAATTTAATGTCTGTGAAGCTATTATAAAAGCTAATCTTAAAAAAGATAATGAAATTGGATTTACAACTTTTATAGAATTTGTGAAACTTCAAGATGAGGGTAGATTTAATTCAGATGTATTCATATCCTATAATGCTATAGATAGCTTGACCGTTAATCCAGAATTAACTGAAAGATTTTGGAAAGCAATTAAAAATAAAAATCTGAATGAGAAATGGAAACTAGAGGTACTTACCAGCCTTCCTGATAAATCTATTAAAAAGAAGCATATTTCTCGACTTTATGAGGTTTTAAACACGATTAAGGAAAATTTTGGAATTCAGTTTCAGCGACTAAAAAAATATAAAAAACTTGATACTGAAGTCTTCATTAAAGTATTACAGATTGTTGTAAGAAGAATTGATGATGACAATATGAAAATTTGGTTACGTGAAGAATTTTTTATTCAAGTAGTCACTTTAGTTGAGGATACCGAATTATTAAAGAAAGCTTACATTCAGCAAGATGAACTCGACCATCATTTTGATTATGGAGGCAAGTGTTTGTTAATGGTACTTCAAAAAGATAATAGGTTTTTACTAGAATTTTTAAAAGTTATTTTTGAAAAAGAAACTCGACATAGAGCCAGAGACCACAAAGAACTCTCAATAGTTTGGGAGTTATCTAATGCTGAAAAAATATTAGATGAAGTAATGGAGTACATGGCTAATAATTTAGATTATTACTTTATTTCAGAACACTTTGCGAATGCTTTTTTCCAATCACTTACTAGTAATGGCGGAAGAGCTGACAAATACCTTTTAAGTTTAATTGCTAGGTATAGTGAACAAACACAAATGATTAGTATTGTATTCGATATTATTCATATAAATAGGAAGACTTTATTTGAAAAAGCATTTCGATTTTATGTGTTAAATAATCAAAATTTGGAATGCTTTAAAAAAGTTAAATGGACTGACAACCAAGTTACATACCATGGTGATGCTATAATTGGAGCAATAAGAGCTGCCAAATGGGAAAAATTATTAAAGTTGGTAGAAAATATGAAGTTAGGGACTAAGACACGTGCTATTCGGAATCATATAAAAGGTCGTAGAGATAATGAACTTGAATATGCTGAACATGAAAAGAGAAGAAAGTTTTTAAGGCATTACTAAATTATGAAAAGTATATCTTTCTAATTAAATAAGTTTCACTTTAATAAAATAAATGAATAGAGTAATACATGATTGATGAACTAAAAAAGCTATACCTACGCTTTAATTATACAGACAAAAAGGGTTTCATATTCAACGCACCAACTTTTAAAAAAGGAGAACATATATCAATAGGTTTAGATAACAAAAGAAAAGAGTTCAATGTTCACTTTACTGATGACAATATCAAAGAACCTGGAGCAAAAAGAAGAAACTTCATTTTTACCATTTCAGCGTTTCGCTTTTTTCTTTTCTTAAAACGCTTCGAGTTATTTTATAGTCAAAGTATTCTTAATCTTATATTCACATCTAAAACCAATCTTGGTAAATTAAAGAAACATAAGTTTATTATTAATACGTTTATAGGTTCTGATGAAGCTGAGGATAAGCTTATTCACAAAAAGAAAAATGGAAAATACTGGAGGTTTAGAGAGAATTTCGATATAAATAATATCCTTGAAAATTATAAATATATTGAAGAGGCTGATTTATCAGACAATAGTTTTCATTATGTCTATAAGTTCAAAAACAACCATTTATTAGTACAGGGTATTATTTTTAAGTTTAAAAAGTTAAACGGAGTATACTTCATTCCAATTAAAAAATGGAATCGGTTTATGAAGAATATGGCTATTGCCATGTATAATCACTTCAACTCTTATCCAACAGAAGAAACCTTACCTTTTAGACAAATAATGTACGAACGTTTAAAACATCCTTATTTGGATGTCGAAAACAAAAATTATCAATAGTATCCACAAGAAAATATGATTGATAAACTAAAAGTTTAGTTTTATAACATTATGTCAAATGGAATTTATGTATTTATACCTAGATGGGGCGGAGGGAAAACGGCCTCAGAAAACTTTGCCTAAAACAATAGGTGAAATGAGCGGCCATATTTTAGAGGTCTAGCAATACATACTATTAATAGTTTTAAGATTTAAGGCTAGTTCAAAGTAATTTTAGTCTGTTCCAATGTTTTCTAAAATATAGCGATTGAGCCGTGATTGTTTCCAAAGGTTTGTGTAGCCTTGAATTTTTGTTTCTTTTGTTTCAAGACAAAAGATAATGAAAAAAATTAAAATGTTAATTTATAGCACAATTAGAGCATGTGTACAGAAATTATCTCGTAGAGTAATTTTGTACTCTTGCGGAACGCTTTACGAGAATGCTGTGGAAAAAATATTGCAGGATTATTATTGAATACAGGATTTTAAAACAAACCTAAAAGTTTAGCTTTTTTTGGCGTTGGCAAGCGGCTGGAAATTGTGTTTTAAAAAATTACTGCGACAGCATAATTATTTTAAAAAGCAATCGAGCGTTTGCGAGCGGCAATTTTACATAATGGCAAATTATAGATTCAAATGACTAGTTAGCAACATTCTTATAATTCCCGTATTTAAAAAATACTGAATCATTGTACAGAATATTGAAATTAAACGAAAGCTCAAAACCATGAATGTATAAACACCCAAGTACTACAGATATTACTAGAACTACAAATACTTTGGGGTATTTTACATAATAGACAATTATAGCTTTAAAATGGATAATCAGCAATGAAAACAATTACAATACATTTGAACTATAATTTATATTATGTAAAATAGATTGATGATTAAAAAATACTTATCTGACGAATTACAACCCTTTGGTTTTGCTGAAGATGTGTTTATGTAAATTATAAACCATTTACTTATTCATAAACTAACGTCATGTTTTTAACATACTATTTCATTTTGTGTTCTTTGTTTTTCGTAGCTTTGCATTATAAATGAAACAGTTATTCCATAAAACAGCATCTTTTTTAATGGCCTTTGTAGTATTGTTCTCTACAATGTCATTCACTGTTGATATGCATTATTGTGGAGATACTTTAGTAGATAGTGCTTTATTTAAAAAAGCAAAAAGTTGCGGAATGGAAATGCAGAATCCTTCAACAGAAGGT
>Ga0105356_10002292_pt1 | contig 19080 bp, 16 predicted proteins | sample GOMGulsemesocosm_3_FD_83502 | JGI IMG/M metagenome (GOLD analysis project Ga0105356, IMG submission 83502) | Methane-oxidizing microbial communities from mesocosms in the Gulf of Mexico - GOM9D Gulf of Mexico | ecosystem: Environmental > Aquatic > Marine > Cold seeps | place: Gulf of Mexico... | reverse complement strand
TGCAGGTGTGGCTTGGATTGGTGCATCTTTCTATTTCGTATGGCTAGATAACAGCTTAGAAAATCCACCGCAGTGGAAAAAAGATAAGGGTATTGGCGGCGACTTGTGGGCGATTCACGGTGGTGGCTTCTACGAAGTAGCAAAATATAAGTTAGGGCCTGAGTCAGAGCCAGAAAACCTACATTGGTTCAAATGGGAAGCTTATACTACCTGGTTAACGGGAATGGTGATGTTATGGATTGTTTATTACGTTGGCGCAGAAAGTTTCTTAATCGATAATAGCCGCTTAGAAATGACTCAGTTCCAAGCGATTGCTGCTGGCCTTGGTTTTATCACCGCCGGTGTTGCTGTTTATGAATCGATGGTGCGTTCTCCTTTACGTCATAATGCAAAACTGTTTGGTTTGATCTTGTTTGGCTTCCTAGCTTTTATGTCTTGGTTCGCGAATGAGATCTTCTCTGCCCGTGGTGCTTACATCCACATGGGTGCCATTATCGGTACTATCATGGCGGGTAACGTATTCTTGGGAATTATGCCGGCACAAACGGCACTAGTAGCTGCGGTAAAACGTGGTGAGTCCCCAGATCCTAAATACGGTGCGTTCGCAAAATTGCGTTCAACTCACAATAACTACCTGACCTTGCCAATCATTTTTATCATGATCAGCAACCACTACCCAATGACCTATAGTCATGAGTTTGGTTGGTTAGTATTAGTCGCCATAAGCTTTATCGCAGCCTTCGCGCGCCACTTCTTTAACTTACGTCATCGTGGTGTAACCAAACCAATTATTTTAGTTGCAGCAGCTGTTATGTTAGTAATTTTGGCAGCGGCTATGGCACCGGCAAAAATCGAAGCACAAAAAGGAGAAGCGGTATTAACTGATGCACAAGCTGTGAGCATCATGGAGCAGCGTTGTATTTCTTGCCATGCAGTAACTCCAAGCAATGCTGGTTTTGCTTCGGCGCCTGCTGGAATCGTATTGGAAAATACTGAACAAGCTTTAGCAGTGAAAGACAAAATGATTCCTGCGCTGCAGAATGGTTATATGCCATTAGGTAACCTTACTAAGATGACAGACCAAGAGCGTCAGCAGCTTATGGTTTGGCTTTCAAAGTAAAATAGTAATTAGATATAACTTCTTTCTGTTAAAGAAGGGTTTGAAATATAGTCAATAGAGCGCTTCAGCGCTCGCTTAAAGCCCCTGTCCAGTCTAGTCGGTAAGGGGCTTTTTTAGTTCAATTCAGCCAAATACTCTAGCCTTCATCAATAGTGGCTGTCATTTACCAACCTGTTACCAATGGCGTTTCGCATTTAGAATAGTTGCATCATAGTGATCTAGCTTTGGAATAATAATGACAAAACATCAAGCCGCTCTAGACATCAGTAGAAGCATGGACATCCCTGGTCGTAAAATGGACTTTGAATTCGACCTTGATAGTCTTCCACGTTATTGGAATGATGGCGACATTTTCAAAACGACGTTTATGAATGCTTTATCGTGTTTATTTCCTGAAGGTGAGCGCATGTTTATCGATGCAGTACGTGATAATAAGCACTTTGTAGAAGATGAGAAACTGCTTGAACAAGTAAAAGGCTTTATCAAGCAAGAAGCCATTCACGGTCATGAACACTCACAGTTTAATAAGTACCTCGATAGTTTAGGCTACCCTGCGAGTAAAGTTGAAGCCTTTGAAAAGAAAGAAAAGGTATTAATGAAAAAATATGTTCCAGCTATTGGTCGCTTAGCGATTACCAGTGCAGTGGAACATTTCACTGCCATTATGGCTCATGACATATTAACCAACCCTAAAAGTACCGAGGGCATGGATGATAAATTCAAAGCCTTGTGGAAGTGGCATGCCGTTGAAGAAACAGAACATAAGGCTGTGGCCTTTGATGTGTATCAGCAGGCGGGTGGAGGTTATATTCGCCGTATTATCGCCATGATGATAGTGACAGTGACGTTTTGCTTACGGGTCAGTTCAGTGCAGGCGATTTTCTTATGGAAAGATGGAAAACTATTTAGTCCTAAAGTGTGGTGGCAAGGTATGAAAATGTACTTTGGTCCGAACAGCTTAGTTAAGAATATCTGGCGTGACTACATTGATTATTATCGCCCAAGCTTTCACCCTTGGGACCATGATAATAGAGAGCTGTTACAAGAGTGGATCGATAAAGGTCAAAACTATAAAACTGTATAAGTCAGTATTAGTTTCTGCCGTAGTATCGAGTTCGTTGAAAGCGATAAAAACCATTTAATTCTTCACGGCTAATAGTCTGCGCACTATTGCCGAAGAATTGAATGCGAAGTTCATCCAGCTGGCTGCTAGATACCTCATCATTGTTTGCCAATAATTGATCTCTAGAGGCCATGTAGGCATAACCGTTGCTCCAACGCTGCTCACGCTGACTATCTAAGTTAGACATCTTAATAATACTGTCTTCATCAAAACCCAGCTCTCGGCGTATGGCATCTATTTCGGATTGGCGATGTTCAGGATCAAGTTGTTGTAGCTCTTTTTGCACACTGTTTAAACCGAATAAAACCGATGCTACTGTATTTTTATGAATACCTCCCTCCGCACCTATAGTACGTGTGAAGACATTATCGGCTTGCTGAAATGAGGCTTGTAAACGCTCAATTCTTTCCTGCATAGGAATATCAAACGCTTGATCGAGTTGATCAACTTCACTGTGGAAATTTAACTGGGCCAGTTCATAATCATCTTGTTCTTTGTTCCATATATCTCTAGCTGCAATAGGGAATAGTTCAATGCGTTTCTGCCAAAGAAAGCCATTACGACTCAAAGTATCCAGCTCCATGAGTGTACGGTTTTGTTCTACTAACCATTCTTTATATTGATCCATCTTAGACCATACTTCTAAAATACTATTTTCATGGTTAGGAAATATTGCTGCTATAAGCAATTGTAAACTCTTATCAATAGGTTGAGCTAAATGATTGACTAACGACTCTCTAATTGAAATGAGCTTAGCTTGAATATGAATGTGATGAATTTTGTCTGAATATTTTTGATTTAACTGCTTTATTATCTCCTGAAGAGCGCGAGGCCAAGTACGATTTTCAGTATCAATGATTGAAATAGCTGAAGCATTATTCCCAACGTCTAACGTGGGTATAGCTATATGATCAGCAGTGGCTGGAGATAGAATTTGATATGCCGAAAAGGCTAATAGAATGGATAAGCCCGCCGCGAATATTATTTTTATAATCATGGTAAATTCCTTCAATATTAATATAAAAGCATTCACTAAGCAGATCGCTTAGTGAATGAATATAGACTTATAGAAGAGGTTCTAAGTGTGGCCAGATTAAATCAGCCAACTTACGTGAGCCCGAGCTGGCAGGATGAATGCCATCAATAATAATGTCACTATTAACGATGGAGGATCTTGGATCAACAAAGGTACAATCTGCTGTTGAATTTTCACATGCTCTGGCTAAGGTATCATTTCCATAATCGACCGCTTGCTTTAAACTCTTTAAAGACAGTAGAGCATTTTTGGTATAGTAATAACCTAGATAAATAATATTTTCGACACCGTCGTTATCCATGTCATTCAATAAGTTAACACCGTCTACGTAAAGGTCATCGATAAACTCCTGGCATTTAGAGCTCAACTGACCAAACTGATACCAGCGTGTTTTACAGCGATATGGATCGAATTGAGCTACTACAGGGATTAGAATATCATTACCACCACCATCCATTACAATCGTTCGGATGTCAGAATCATCTGCTTTAGCTTGTGCGTATTGTTCAACAACCGGTGCAACACCAATACCACCATTGTATAGTTGAGCGCCACTTAGAGTATATTTTCTAAACGTTTGGCCAGCATAACCTTCTAAATTTCCTTGCAATTCATCAGATAAATCAAAGATTGAATCTCCAAGGGTAATCACCTGGTTATTGTCGGCATCACTGGTATAAGAACTTCCACCACAAGCAGTTAATAATCCTGAAAATGCTAGTAGCATAATATGTATTGGTTTAATCATAATTCATCCTTCATTATTTTTTGTTATTTATAATTTCGAATCACATGAATGACTCAAGGAATGAGTGTAGGAATGATTAAAGAATTGAATGAGTTGAATTACGACAAAGTAATAATTTGGTCAAAACTGACAGAGAATTATTATGGGATTTTGACAATGAAAACGAAAATAATAATTAACGTCTAATGTCTTGGTATGGGAATAAATAGAATGCGCCAATAATGATTTTTGGCTGATAAATAATAGTGGCTGAGAAGGTCCAGCCACTGGCGTTTAAAGGCTACTTTTCTAGCGAGTTAACTAGGTCATGTAATAAAATGGTGGCATCTGCCGTTTTATTGTTTCTTAATAATTCATAAGCTTTCTTAATTTCGACTTTTAAATTCGCCAATACGATCTGCTCATTATTATCAGCGGCTTGAGCTACTTCTTCATAAGGATTAGAGCTAGCAGCTTTTAGACATTTAATTTTTTTCTTATAGCTTTTTTCATCATTACATAGGCCAATTTCGATAGTCGAGATATAACTTTTTTCAGCTATTTCCGCCATGCACTTTTTATATTCATTACTAAAGTACTTAGCCGTATGACAAATGGCTAAAGATTGTTCTTGGTATTGAGCATCTTTAATTACCCCTAAGCAGCCCTTGATTTTATTCCAACTAGTTTGCTTACCACAGTAACTTAATGCGGTTTCGTTGTATTTCACCTGTTTAACTTGAGCCATACATTTCTTGCTATAGCTTTTTTGCTTTAGCTGCTGACAAATCTCAACGGCACTTTCTTGGTAGATTTCGTCGGCTTGCACTGAAAAAGTAAACATTATACTCAGCAGGGTTATTATTATTTTCATAATGGCTAGGTTCTCAATCGAGTTAATAAAGTAGCAATATTAAATTGATGCTCTTAATTAGTCTAATGCTAATCAAATAAACCCTTGTCCCAGTAGGGGTAATCTTCGCCAAAGTATTCGATAGCGAAATCTAAAAAAGCCCGCACCTTGGCCGGTAAATAATGGCGTTCAGGGTAAATGGCATAAACTTTTTTTGCTGGCATACGATATTCAGGGAATAAATTAACCAAGCTTCCATCGCGTAAAGCATCACCGGCAACAAAGCTGGGTAACCGTCCAACCCCAAGACCTTTTAGTACCGCTTGTTTAAGCGCATCACTATTATTAACACGGTAATTACCATCCACATGAATGCAAACCTGTTGTTCGGTTTTATTAAATTGCCATTGGTCTTTATTGGTCGAATAGCTATAAAGCAAACAGTTATGCTCAGCTAGCTCGCTTGGGTGCTCGGGCCTTCCAAAGCGTTCTAGATAAGCGGGAGATGCACAAACAATACTATGGATAGGTGCTAAGCGCCGTGCAACCAAGCTAGAATCGGTCAGTTCACCATTACGAATGGCTACATCAAACCCCTGCTCAATCAAATCAACGGCTTTATCGTCCATAACGAGATCGATGGATATTTTAGGGTAGCGCAATAAGAACTCTGGGATTAACCCCGCCATATGAATCAAACCAAACGACATAGGGGCATTTATTTTTAACTTACCCTGTGGCTCACCTTGTAGCTGGCTTACCGCATCTTCTGCATTCTGTGCTTCGGCATTGGCTTTTGCTGCATATTCGTAATAGCGGCTGCCTGCTTCTGTTAAGCTAATTTTACGTGTTGTACGGTGTAATAAGCGAACCCCTAAATGAGCTTCCAATTGGCTAATACGCTTACTCATGGCCGATTTAGAAATCCCTAAAGCATGAGCAGCAGGGGAGAAGCCTTGGTGGTCGACAACGGCAATAAAGTAGGGAATAACGTTGAAGTGGTCCAAAGGCTTTCCTAGGTTTAAGGGGTTATTGAAGAGCATGCTAACAGCTTTATGGTTGAGAAAAACTCAACTAATAATCTATCGATTTGCATATTATCAATTAAATGGAAACAAACTATCTTATAGCTCTACTTAAATCAATGTTCTCAAATCCAATATCGAGGTATCCAATGAGTCGTTTAGAGCATGTTAATCTAGTTGTTAAGACAATCCAGCCGAGTCTGGACTTTTTACTAACCGCTTTCCCTGAGTGGTACATTCGAGGCTCAGGTCAAGGTCAATGGGCCGGTGAAAGCAGGAATTGGCTGCATGTGGGTAATGACGATTATTACCTGACCTTAAATGATGGCGCACAAGGAGATAATCGAGACCTAGCAGGCCTTACCCCAGGCTTAGCGCATCTTGGCTTTGTTATTGATGATGTCGAGGCCTTAATGGCTCGATTACAGGGTAAAGGTTATGCCGTCGATATTATTGGCCGTGATCATCCGCATAGAAAGACTGTCTATTACATTGACCCTAATGGTTTCCAATACGAATTCATACAGTATCTTACCGACGATGCAAGGTTGAAAAATCAATACGGTGGAGAAAGAGGCCCTTTAATACGGGGGAAATCAATTGAACGTAATGCTGTTAATACGGCTGTTAAAGGCGAAGGATTCATTCGAGACCTGTATCGCCAAATCGATGCTAAAAATATCGACTATCTTGCAGGAATATTGAATAGCGAGATAAATTTTTGTATTGGGGATAATCCTGTACTGCAAGATAAAGCGGCAGTATTGTTGGCTAACCAAGGTTTCTTTAGCAGCATTAACAGTATGGAGCATCAGCTGGATCATATCTGGCAAGATGGCGAGCATGTTGGCTGTTATGGACAGGTGAATTATGTACGTTTAGACGGCTCAAAATTATCAGCTAAATTCTCTACAACATTAAAAATAGAGAATGAAAAAATCAGCGACTATTATGTGTTTGCCGATCTTTCTAAATTATAAACTGAGATAGTAAGTAAAAGGCTATTTCAGTAATAAACTAATACTCATAGCAATACAGACTGCGACCGTCATATAGCGAATAAAATCGGTACCTTGCTTTATGGCGGTTGCGGCTCCTAGTCGAGCTCCAATAACCTGACCTACTGCCATCGCTAACCCTATCGCCCAGACTATTTGGTCAGAGATAATGAAAATAAAGAGTGAAACAATATTGGTGGTGAAATTCATAAGTTTGGCGTGAGCCGTTGCTTGTATCAAGTTGAGCGCTCGCATTTTACAGTAACTCAGGGTGAAAAATGTGCCTGTGCCTGGGCCAAAAAAACCATCATAAAAGCCAATGCCGGTTATGAAGCTAGCATTGAAATTTTTCTGAGATAGCTTTTCAGTTTGTTCCTCTTGACCAAAGTTTTTAGCTATAACTAAATAAATTGCAATGATAATCAACGTGTAGGGTAAAGCCGAAATTAATAAACTCGAATCAAATAATTGAATAGCGACGGCACCAATAATGGCACCGAATGAAGCCGCTAATATGCCCCATTTTTGTTTGCTGGGCGATACAAGGTTTTGTTTAATAAAAAAACGGGTGGCGGTAAAACTACCAAAGCAAGCTTGGAGTTTATTAGTAGCAATAGCCTGTACTGGAGATACACCAGCAAAAAGTAATGCTGGAATTGTGAGTAAACCTCCACCGCCGGCTATGGCATCAATGAATCCCGCTAAAATAGCAACAGCACTCAGCAGTGCAAGTAACTCAAAACTAAATTCCATAACAATCAATTCAAGGGTAATTGAAGAGCTTGTCATAGTAGGGGAAAGTCACCTTCATTGATATGAATGAAGGCGCTTGGAAAGAAGTTCTAATTAAACAATGAACTGATTGAGTAAGGTATCTTGATTGCCAACTTGTTTCACTTGAGTTTGCATCGCACTATTTGTTTGGGTTGCGTTATCCATAACCTGTTGAGAAAGGTCTCGAATATTAGAGGTATTACGATTCATTTCTTCCGCGACTTGGCTCTGCTCTTCAGCAGCACTGGCAATCTGCAAATTCATATCAGTAATCTGGCGAATGCTATCACTGATAAGCGCATTGGTTTCGTTGGCTTGCTGAGATTTCTCAACGGTAGCGGTTGTGGTTTGTTTGCTATTATCCATCACATTAACCACAGCGGTTACACCGGTCTGCAGCTTTTCAATTTTCTCACGAATTTCGGAGGTAGATTCTTGAGTTCGAGCTGCTAGATTCCTTACTTCATCAGCAACGACTGCAAATCCTCGTCCCATTTCACCGGCGCGTGCCGCCTCAATCGCCGCATTCAAAGCTAATAGATTAGTTTGCTCTGCAATCCCGGTAATGACCCCTAGAATGGATTCAATACTGGCGGTATCCGTTTCTAATTCTTGTACCGCAATAACGGCCTCATCAATCTGTCCCGATAGTTGAGAAATTACTTGAGTCGTTTCATTAATAGCATCAACGCCCTGCAGCACAGCCTCGTCAGCTTGCTGTACCGCACTCGCTGCACTTTGTGCATTGTTAGCAACTTCTGACGCCGTACTGGCCATTTCATTCATAGCTGTTGCCAGTTGTTCAACTTCTTCGTTTTGTTGCTCCATGGCCCCTGTAGCAATGCTCGCGCCTTGAGCGGTTTGCTCCGTACTCAGCATCATACTGGTGCCAATAACCTTTACTTCTTTGATCATGGTTTGCAGCTTTTCAGCGAAGTTATTAAAGCTTCTCGCTAAACTAGCAAACTCAACATCGGTATTAGTATTGAGACGGCGAGTTAAATCTCCCTCTCCTGTAGCAACATCTTTCATAGCATCATTAAGTACTTTTAATGGCATCATCAACTGCTTGATAATGGCACCTAAGGCTAATACTGCAATCACCAAGGCTAGCAAGGAATACATAATCGCATCGCGGCGTAACTTGTGCACAGGGGCGAATATAATGTCTTCGTTTAATGCAATTCCTAGGTGCCAGTTCAGGCCTTTTAACGGCGCAAATAACATCAGGTGTTGAGAGCCTTCAAGTGTGGCATACGACAATGCTTTATCTGCAGAGATATTGCCAAAAATGTCGGCCATGGCTTTACCATTCAATTTTGCATCGGGGTGAGCAATAAAATTACCGTCAGTACCAACAATAAAAGCATAGCCAGCTCCAAACAGTTCGGCACTATTACTGATTTCAGCTAACCCCTGCAAGCTCACATCAGTAAACAAAGCGCCAGCAAACTGGCCGTTAACTTTTAAGGGGGCTGCGGCAGAAACAAGAATCTCACCGGTTGCGGCATCGGCATAGGGAGCAGTGAATAATAAACGATCTTGGCTTTTTGCATCCTTATACCAGCTACGTTGCCTTGGGTCATAGCTACTACCGGGGGTCCAGCTTGGGTCATTACCCATATAATGGCCTGAGCTTTCGATGCCGATGCCAGCTAATAAGAAATGTTTCTTTAAAATAGGCTTATTAAGCACTTCAAAAACATGCTCATCCGATAAGTCATTACCGATCATTGAAATTGCATATGCCGTTAAGTCCGCTTTCGTTTCCATAACGGCTTCAACATTATTACTCAACGAAGTCACTAGCTCTTGGGCACTAGCACTCACTAGGTTGTCAATTTCAGTTTTAACTTGATAGTACTGATAGCTGGATAAGAGGCCAAGAGAGAGCATTAAGATAAAGCTAGCAGCAGCTACAATTTTATGTGCAAATTTCATCGGGAATTACTCAAATATAATACATTATCTAAGAGTATAGGAGTGGACATTGAAACTTGCTTAATCGCAGGGGGATATTGGCCTAATGTTGCAATAAATTATCGTATTGACCATTCTTTTTGATCACAAACAAGCCCTGATCAAGCTTATCCGTAAAGTACTGAGCCTGTTTATGGGCGCGCGAGAAGGCAACATAGATATCACTGACATGGTTGAGAGGCCCTTTTTGAATACTACCCTCAGGTAACTCCATTGTCTTAAGTGTATGGCTAGCGACCGCATCAAATAGGATTGCGCTATCGATCCTACCCAGTCTGAGCATATTGATGACTTGCTCTTGGCTGGAAACTTTTACTTCTTTAAATCTATTTTTATGCTGCTCAAACAGATCGCCATACTCATAATCAATAATGATCCCCACACTCGTTCCGGCAGGTATATCAGCAATGCTTTGGTACTTTTGTGCAGCCTTATTTTCAGGGGAAAAGTAGAAAGAGGCAGCTGCTTGTAATAATGCTTGCTGACCAAAGAGGTAGAGCTTATCGGTGGATGCTTGGCGAGTAACATTATATCCACCGACGAGGGTGCCTTTTTTGACCTCATCCAAAACTCTAGCGTAAGGGTATACTCTGGTTATTAGCTTGATACCGACAGAGTTAAAAGCTTGCTTGAGGATGTCAGTCGATATTCCTTGGCCATTAGCATCGGCGTAAGGAGGCCAGCTATCTTCTACGGCTAAAACTATCGAATTCACTCGGCCATTCTCAGCTTGGCTTATAACAGGCAAAGCGGAGGAAAGTACGAAAATAATGTAGGGAATAACGAATCGAATACAATGCATGTAGATAGCCGATGACTTATTAAAGAAATAATGAAGATAAATTAGCATCATTATTTCTTATTATAGTTGACGTTTAGCAAGGCTAGGGGTTATTGCGCGGATTCATCTGCTAGATACATGAACTGTCTTGCAGACGAATAATTTCTTCAGCGCTATAACCCAGTTGCTGCAACATATCGATAGAATCCGTACCTAATGGTGTGCCGACTTGATGAGCATTATCACGCTTAAATGGTAGGGCAGAATCGATTTGAGCCACTTTATTGCCATTACAATCCTCCGCTTCTGTGATCATGCCACGGTCGATAAAATGAGGGTGCTTAGCAGCTTCATTAACTGTCAATACGGGTTCAACACAAGCATCGACTTTAGCGAACTCTGCTTGCCAGTAACTAAGAGACTGAGTGCTGATTTTATCACTAATCGCAGCGCGAACCTCTTGTTGAGACTCTTCACTTTGATCGGCAATCTTCTTTTTCCAATCAGTTAATTCTAAAACCGACAGTAAGGTCATGGCAAAATTAGGCTCTAGGCTGCCAATAGAAATATAGCGATCATCAGAGGTTTGGTAATAGTCGTAAAACAAACCGCCATTAAGCATCTCACCGCCCAGCTCAGGATTTTCTCCACTGGCTAAAGCATTAGAGCCAAACATCGTTGTTAATGCCAGTGCCGCATCACTCATACTGATATCTAAATACTGGCCTTCATTCGTAGTGATACGTTGAATATGTGCGGCCATAATTGCCATCACTGCGTGATGAGAGCCGCCTGCAATGTCTGCGATTTGGGTGCCCGATAAAACAGGGCCGGTTTCTTTTCTGCCAGAAAAACTAGCCAACCCCGACAGGGCTAGGTAATTAATATCGTGTCCAGCACGGTCTTTTAATGCTCCGGTTTGGCCGTAGCCGGTAATCGAGCAGTAAATCAACTGTGGTTGAATCTTTTTTAGTGAAGAATAATCTAAACCTAAGCGCTGCATCACTCCAGGTCTAAACTGCTCAATCACAATATCGTATTCTGCTAGTAACTTATGAATAATTGCTTTTGCTTCAGGGTGCTTTAAATCCAAAGTCATACTTTGCTTATTACGGTTTAACGTCGCATGGGCTGCAGAAACTTTTCCCTTACCATTCTCATCTCCTCCAACAAAAGGGGGCATCAATTTTACTAAATCTGGACGAGTCGGAGATTCTATCCGTAATACCTCGGCCCCCATATCGGCTAATAGCTGAGTCGCATAGGGCCCGGGTAATAGTGTAGTGAAATCAAGGATTTTTAAACCCGCAAGAGGCAAAGACATAAGTGCAGTATCCGGAGAATGAAAATGTCGCTAGCCAGAGTTGTTCTGGCTAGCGTTCAATGCAAAGTAAATATATGAAGATGATTAATTGTTATTTAACAGCTACTTAACAATGTCACGACCAATAATCAATTTCATAATTTCATTGGTGCCTGCATAAATCTTTTGCACACGGGCATCAGCATATGCGCGAGCTACAGGGTATTCCCACATATAGCCGTAACCACCATGTAACTGTAAGCATTCATCAACAACATCACATTGAATGTCGGTGGTGAGTAGTTTAAGTTTGGCCGCAGTAACTGGATCAAGTTCTTTATCAATGTGAAGCTCTAAACATTTATCAATGAATACTCGAGCCATGGTCACAGTAGAAGACATTTCAGCTAGCTTAAACTGAGTATTTTGGAATGATGCGATCGAGGTGCCAAAAGCTTTACGATCTTTCACGTAGGTGACTGTTTGTTCCAAAATAGATTCTGCACAAGCGACAGCTGATAGAGAAACCGATAAGCGCTCTTGTGGAAGTTCTTGCATTAGGTAGATAAACCCCATGCCTTTTTCACCTAAAAGGTTTTCTTTGGGTACTTTCACATCTTGGAAAAACAGTTCAGAAGTATCCTGAGCTTTCATACCAATTTTATGCAAATTCTGTCCTTTGACAAAACCTTCTGTCCCCGCTTCAACTAAGAACAAACTAGTACCTTTTGAACCCGCACTCGGATCTGTTTTTGCGACAACAATTACAAGATCAGCAAGTTGGCCGTTGGTAATAAAGGTTTTTGAACCATTAAGAATATAATGTTCACCATCATCACTTAATACAGCATTGGTTTTCACACCCTGTAAATCGGAACCTGTGCCCGGCTCAGTCATAGCAATGGCCGTAACAATGTCGCCGTTAACACAGCCTGGTAAATATTTCTGTTTTTGTTCTTCGCTGCCATAGGCCATGATATAAGGCACCGCGATATCCGAGTGCAAACCAAAACCAATACCGGTTAAGCCAAAGTTCGCCACTTCTTCTGCCACTACTGCGTTATAACGGAAATCGACTTCTACACCGCCATAAGCTTCTGGTACGGTTGGGCTTAAATACCCCATCTCACCGGCCTTACGCCAAAAGTCACGGCTAACCTGACCGTCTTTTTCCCACTGCTCGTGATAAGGAACCGCTTCTTCTAATAAAAATTTGCGGAAGCTATCACGAAACATCTCATGTTCAGATTCAAATGCTGTACGTTTAATCATTATAAATTTCCTATTCTTATTTTTAAAAATATTAGTTGTTAAATTTTATTGATCTTTAAAAGTCAGTTTGTCTTTGGCCATTTGCTTTAACAAATTTGGCACTGCAAAGCGTTCACCGCAGGTTGCTTGTAGTTGTTCCGCGCGTTCGATGAAAGTATCTAGTCCAGTTTGATTAATAAATTGCAAGACCCCCCCCGTCCAAACCGGGTAACCAATACCCATGATGGAACCAATATTGGCATCACGTACGCTGGTTAAAACATTTTCTTCAAAGCAACGAACGGTTTCTATCGCTTGAATATAAAGTAAGCGATCTTTAATCTCCGCTAGATCAATCTTTCGATCTGCTTGCGCAAAGGTTTCTTTTATACCCGACCACAATTGTTTCTTAGCACCTTTTGGCAGCTCTTTATCAGGGTATGAGTAGAAACCTGCCCCCGCGAGTTTGCCTTCGCGCTGCAGTGAAACCATCTTATCAACGGTCGGTTCCGCAGGGTGATGAATATACTCTTTCCCTTCGGCTGCCATATCGAGCATAGTTTGCTTACGAATCTTCTCGAGCAACGTTAAGCTAACTTCATCGGTAACCGCTAATGGTCCAACAGGGAAGCCTGCTAAAAAAGCACCATTTTCAATCGCCGCCGCAGAGATGCCTTCGCCCAGCATGGCAATACCTTCGTTAGCAAAGGTACCGAATACGCGTGAGGTATAAAAGCCACGGCTATCGTTGACTACAATCGGTGTTTTACCAATTTGTTGCACATAGTCATAAGCGAGGGCGAGAGTTTCGTCGGAGGTTTTTTCACCGCAGATAATCTCTACCAAAGGCATTTTATCAACAGGAGAAAAGAAGTGCAGACCAATAAAGTTCTCAGCATTTCTAGAGGCTTGTGCCAAACCAGTAATGGGCAAGGTCGATGTATTCGATGCAAAAATTGCGGAAGATGATAACTGAGCTTCTGCTTCTTGAGTGACACTGGCTTTTAGTTCACGGTTTTCAAATACCGCTTCAATGACCAAGTCACAACCGGCTAATTGTTGGGCATTATTGGTGGGTAGAATTTTATTTAATAACCCATCGGCCTTCTCTTGGCTGATGCGTTTTTTCTGCAGTTTTTTGTTAATGATGTTTGCAGAGTAGGCTTTGCCTTTCTCAGCACTTTCCATACTGACATCTTTTAAAACAACATCAATACCTTTTAAGGCTGAAGAATAGGCGATTCCTGCGCCCATCATGCCAGCACCTAAGACACCAAGTTTTTTAACTTTTTGACGCTCAATGTTTTTAGGACGAGCAGCGCCGGCTTTGATCTCGTTCATCTGATACCAGAAAGTACCAATCATATTCTTAGCCACTTGGCTGCATACAAGCTCGACAAAATAACGTGACTCAATACGCATCGCGGTATCAATATCAACTTCTAGACCTTCAACCATTACCGCAAGAATCGATTCTGGCGCAGGCAAAGTGCCTTTCGTTTTCGCACGAATCATAGCAGGAGCAATCGGTAGCATTTTTGCTAATCCTGGGTGCTTAGGTTTGCCTCCAGGAACTTTATTGCCTTTTACATCATAAGGCTGCTGGACATTACAATCGACAGAGGAGTTTGCTTTAATCCAATTAACTGCCGACTCAAGCATGGCTTCGGGAGAGTCAACAATTTCATTTATTAAACCAAGCTCTAAACCTTTCTCTGGTTTAAATTGTTTACCTTCTAATAAAAAAGGCATTGCTGCTTGTACGCCTAATAAACGCGTCATGCGAATTACGCCACCACCACCGGGTAATAAACCCAGGGTGACTTCAGGTAAACCTAATATCACGCCTTTATTGAGTGCCACACGATAATGAGCGGATAACGCAAGCTCCCAACCACCACCTAATGCAGCACCGTTAATACAGGCAGCAACAGGCTTACCTTGAATTTCGATTTCACGCATGGCAAGTTTTAAACGATTAACCATGTCGTAAAGTTGATCAGCATTTTCTTTTTGTGTAGTAAACAAATCATCAAGATTACCACCGGCAAAAAACGTCGATTTAGCCGAGCGGAAAATGACTCCTGCATAATCGTCTTGGCGAAGTTGTTCTACAGCTGCAGATAATGAGTCGGTAAACTCATTGTCCATTAAGTTAGCACCGGCATCGGGTTTATCAAGAATCAGGTGAACAATGTTGTCTTGATCTTTTTCATAAATCACTGAACTCATAGTCATATTCTTACACTCTCTCAATAATCGTTGCGATGCCCATACCGCCACCAACGCATAACGTCACTAGGCCAGTCTTTAAATCTCTTGCTTCTAACTCATCTAACAAGGTGCCTAAAATCATTGCGCCCGTTGCACCTAAAGGATGACCCATGGCAATGGAGCCGCCATTAACGTTAACAATGCCTTCACTGATTCCCATCTCATCGATAAAGCGCATTACAACGGAAGCAAAGGCTTCGTTCACTTCAAATAAATCAATATCAGAAACATCCATGCCTGCAACTTTTAATACTTTGCGCGCAGCAGGGCCTGGGCCCGTTAACATAATGGTGGGTTCAGATCCCACGACTGCCGTCGCTACAATACGAGCACGGGGCTTCATATTAAATTGTTTACCGGCGGCTTCACTGCCAATCAGTACCGCCGCTGCTCCATCAACAATGCCAGACGAATTACCTGGGCTATGAATATGATTTATCGACTCCACTTGTGGATAAGCTTCTTTTGCAACCCCATCAAAACCCATGTCGCCCATCATCTGGAAAGATGCTTTCAATTTTCCCAGAGTTTCAACGCTACTGTCAGGACGAATCAATTCGTCATGATCAAGCAGTGTTAAACCATTACGATCTTTTACCGGAATAATCGACTTACTAAAAGCCGCTTTTTCCCAAGCCGCGGCTGCCTTTTGGTGGGAGCGCATTGCAAACGCATCAACGTCTTCACGAGAATAACCACCTAACGTCGCAATTAAATCGGCACCAATACCTTGTGGCATAAATCCGGTGCCGATATTAGTTTCTGGATCCATCGCCCAAGCACCACCATCACTACCCATAGGCACTCGTGACATAGACTCAACACCACCGGCAACAACTAAGTGTTCCCAACCAGAGCGCACTTTCATCGCTGCAGTATTAACAGCTTCTAAACCCGATGCACAAAAACGATTCAAAACGACGCCGGCGACGTCATTATCCCAACCGGCCGTTAAAGCGGCGGTTTTGGCAATCACAGCACCTTGATCGCCAACCGCGGTGACGCAGCCCATGACAATGTCATCCACGGCTGCAGTATCAAATTGATTACGCTCTTGCAGGCTGATCAGCAAGTCGCTCAGTAAGGTAATGGGCTTTACTTCGTATAATGCGCCAGAGGCTTTACCACGCCCACGAGGAGTACGAATGGCATCGAAAATAAAAGCTTCAGTTGTCATGCTATTTTCCTTCTGTTTATTCAGACGCTGATATTTGCGCTGTATTATTTTGGAGCCATACGTAATGCGGAGTCGATTCGAATAACTTCGCCATTAAGAATTGGGTTTTCAACAATGTCTCTTACCAAACGGCCAAACTCAGCGGGTTTACCTAGACGAGAAGGGAACGGTAATGTGGACGCGAGGCTATCTTGGATTTCTTGTGAGAAAGATTCCATCATAGGCGTCATAAACAAACCTGGTGCAATGGCTAAAACGCGAACACCAAATTTAGCCAGTTCGCGAGCCGCTGGTAAGGTCATAGCAACAATGCCACCCTTAGATGCTGAGTAAGCCGCTTGACCAATTTGACCTTCATAGGCAGCAACTGACGCTGTAGAAATAATCACACCACGTTCGCCATCGGCATTGGCATCACGGTTTTTCATTTGGTCGGCGGCGAGGCGTAAAATATTAAATGAGCCAATTAGGTTTACTTGAATCACCTTGCTGAAAAAATCCAACGTCATCGGGCCTTCACGACCAATGATACGGCCAGGGTTACCAATACCGGCACAATTCACCGCAATACCACAATCGCCGTGAGCTTCTTTCGCGGTTAACATCGCTTGCTCAGCACTTTGTGCACTGGTCACATCACAAAAAACTGCGATGCCGCCAATTTCTTTGGCAACGATTTCTGCCTTATCCATTTGCACGTCAAACAGAGCAACCTTAGCCCCTTGGCTTGCTAGAAATCGTGCGGTTGCTTCCCCTAAACCTGAAGCACCACCTGTAACAACTGCGGGTACGCCATTCATATCCATTGCAAAATCCTCAATTCTTATAGTTGTCGTGAACAATTTTTTAAAAGTTATGCCCTCAATAGTGGCTAAATTCACAGAGGCAAGCAATGTCATAAAGGGCTAACTTATTACCAAAAACGGACATTAAGGATAAAAAGATTGGCAATTCACTCAGTATTGAGCAGAATAAATAACTTAAACGGACAAAATCATTCTTTAGCCTGACTTATAACGACTGACGGTATGCATAGAAAGACTCAGACCATTTCGCCTTATTATCAAAACGTAATCATTCGTGGTGCGAAGCGTTTGAATTACAATACCCAAGTTTTATTACAGGCTGCGGGCTTGGCTGAAGTCAGTATCGAGCGTCAGTCACCTGAAACGGCGACTCAGCTAATTCGTTCGGTATGGCAGGTGATGGATGATGAGTTTATGGGCTTTACCCAGCAGCGCTGTAAGCAGGGGGTATTTGCCATCATGGCGAGACAGGCCATTCAATGTCAGACTTTGCGAGAAGCGCTGCAGCAGGGCACGTATTTTTATCACACCATACGCAATGATATCGCTCTGAGTTTTATTGAAACAGATGGCGAAGCCATTTTAACCCTGCAATTAAAAGACGAGTCACTGGACCCGGATCACTTTCTTATCGAATTCTTTCTTTTAATTTGGCACCGTTTTTCGATCTGGCTGGTGGGGCAAAAAGTGCCATTAAAATACGCAAACTTTAAATACCCTGCCCCAGAACACGTGAAAGAATACAGCTTATTATTACCTTGTCACTGCCGTTTTAACCAAAACGATAACAGCATAGTATTTGAACGCAGTGCCTTGTCTTTACCCATTAAACAAAAAGAAAGAGAGCTTAAGCGGTTTTTAAAAAACGCTCCCGCTGACCTGCTTAGTAAACCCATGTTTCATAGTACCTTTACGACACAGGTGATGAATTATATGGGAGAAGGGTCTTTAGAAAATAAAATAGAAAATATACCGGTAATCGATCACGTTGCGAGTTACTTTAATATGAGCTCGCGTAATCTTAGGCGACGATTAAAAGAAGAAGGTAGCAGTTATCAAAGCATTAAAGATACGCTGCGTAAAAATTATGCGATGAAATTACTCAATAATAAAGAGTTGGCGATTAATCAGATTTCACGGGAAGTAGGCTTTAACGAGCCCGCAGGTTTTACTCGAGCATTTAAGCAGTGGACAGGACAAACACCTAAGCACTATCGAGATGAAGGTCAGAACTAGATTAGCGAAGGGTTAGGCATGGATCAAAGAATAAAAATAATTAGAGGATTTAAATTATGGATATGGCGTTAAACGAAAATCAATCGATGATTCAACAGTTGGCCAAAAAGTTTGCCCAAACAGAGTTAGAACCTATTGCCGGAAAATTAGCAGGCAGTGAAGGGCGTAAGAACTTCCTAGCCAATTTAAAGAAGCTTGCACAGCTGGGGTTTATGGGGCTCAATATTGATTCAAATTATGGCGGCAGCGAAGCAGGAACCATTGCTTTTAGTTTAGCCATTACCGAAATAGCCAAAGCCTGTTCCTCAACCGCCGTGACCATGTCAGTCAATAATATGGTGGCCGAAGTGATTCAAGCAGTGGCTTCGCCAGAGCAAAAAGAAAAGTATCTACCCAAGTTATGCGGTGGTGAATACTCTGCAGGAGCTTTCTGTCTTACCGAAACCAGTGCCGGTTCTGATCCGTCGAATATGAAAACCAGCGCAGTATTAGACGGTGACGAATGGGTGCTTAATGGCAATAAGCAATTTATCACCAGTGCAGAGTACGCGGGTTTATTGATCGTGTGGGCCGTCACTGATAAGAGTCTAGGGCGAGGCAAAGGCATCTCTTGTTT
>Ga0105356_10002289_pt1 | contig 19091 bp, 14 predicted proteins | sample GOMGulsemesocosm_3_FD_83502 | JGI IMG/M metagenome (GOLD analysis project Ga0105356, IMG submission 83502) | Methane-oxidizing microbial communities from mesocosms in the Gulf of Mexico - GOM9D Gulf of Mexico | ecosystem: Environmental > Aquatic > Marine > Cold seeps | place: Gulf of Mexico... | reverse complement strand
AGTTTCCGCCACTCTCAATTGTGTTAGAACCGAATGGATTCGAATCGGTAGTGCTGGAAAAGAAGATTGGGGTGATCTCGTAATGTAATTGCCAAGCTACGGTATTGCCGGTAAACGCATCAGCAGTTACTCGTAAGGTATTTTGTGATTGAAAGAGCGTGTGAAAATCATCGATACTGTCGGGAAGATTATCTATTTCAAATGCCCGTTGTGCGATAACAAAAGACTTTACATAACCGGCGAAAGAGACATCAGTCTCGGCAACAGATCTATTAGAGAAACAACTAAGTAATAACACTGTAGCTAGGAAGATGTGTATATTTAGTGGCTCGCGGATCGAGCGAGAAATTTTCCCTGAGATAATCATCGTTTTCATCATTGCCCAGACTACGCCGCTAGTCCTTCTCTGTGTTCTTCTCGTTCCACTAGCCCATCGCGTAAGTAAATCAAACGGCGCGCTCTATCCATTATTTTTTGGTCGTGCGTTGAGAAGACAAATGTCATGCCGTGCTTCTCGTTTAAATCCTTCATCATGTCAAGCAAGGCAATGCCTGTTTTCGAATCCAGATTGGCAGTAGGCTCGTCAGCGAGAATGATATTAGGTTTGGATACCATGGCCCTGGCAACTGCGACTCGCTGCTGCTGCCCCCCGGACAATTGCGCCGGGCGCCGGTCTCCCAATCCGGTCAAACCAAGAAGATCCAACATCTCATTAACGCGATTACGGCGCTCTGTATTTGAAATACCTTGTAGTAACATAACGTATTCAATATTCTCAATAGTCGAGAGCACCGGTATTAGGTTGTAAGCCTGAAATACGAATCCGATATGGTCTCGGCGAAAATCAGACAGCGCGGATCGACTCATTGTTCCAATATCTGTGCCGGCCAGTGTAATATCCCCGTGGGTAGGGTTATCTAAGCCACCAATTAAATGTAATAGTGTGCTTTTTCCTGATCCGGAAGGCCCAATTATCGCTGAAAACTCTCCCTCTTCAACTTCAAAGTTCACCTGGTCCAGGGCCTTTACCTGTAGCTCTCCCTCGCCAAAATAGCGGCAGAGGTTGGATGTTTGAATAACTTTTGCCATAATTATTTCTCGTTTTCAGCTTTCGTTTTGAGCTCAGACTCTAAGTTCTGGTTTGTGAGCATAAGATGTAAAAGCATTTTATAAGGATTTGTGTAGTGCTTCCGATGGTACAATTCGCGCTGTGAACAACGCGGGGTAAATTGCAGCGACCATGGTTAACAAAATCACTGCAAAAGGTAGTACGGTAAATTGCGAAACATCAAGAACAGTTTTGATGTTGTTTTGGATACTGATACCTTCAAATTCCATTTCTCCCATCGGAATACCAACAACGGAAAAATGGCTGCTCAATACGTAAGCGATGATCATACCCCCAACGACCGATAAAATTGCCAGGAAAAAGGCCTCTGCCATAATGAGACTAACCATTTGGCTTGGACGAGTGCCGATGGCCATGGCCACTCCGAATTCGTAAATGCGTTCGTAGATAGACATAAACATGGAGTTGATAATACCCAGAGCGGCAATAATAAACAGGATAGTGCCTATCAGAAAGAGCGAATAGTCAATCATCCCCAACATGGCCGACATCTGGGGTTGCAAGGTTATCCAGGTCGCGGCTTCGACGTTGCCATTGTTTAGCGCCTTTAAAATATCTAGATCCGGATTCATCGCTGTTTCTGAATCAACAAAGTTAAAGGCAACCTCATGGGCGCCCTTACTTAAACCCAAAATCTGCCGGCTTTGCATAATGTTGATAAAAACCATGGATTTGTCCAATTCCCTCATGCCAAATTTAAAAACGCCTGACAGTCGAAAAAGCGCCTGTGACAGCTCACCGCCATTCACTTGCGATAAAGTGACAACAATGCGATCTCCCAATTCGACTTCCAGTAAGTCAGCCATCTCTTGTCCAATGAGCATTTCGTTATCTCTGCCTGTAAGATATTCTCCCTTGACTAGCGCTTTCTTCAACTGACTCACGCGGGTTTCGGATTCAGCATCTACACCCCATAAAACCGCGCCTGTCATATTGTCTGCCGACGAAATCATCGAACCCGACATGGTTCGAACGGAAAATGCTTCGACACTTTTGTCGGCAGCAAGTTGCGCTGTTATTTCACTAGTGTCCTCAATATAGAGGTTAACGTCGAAGGCATCTCGAAAATGCTGTTTATGGACTTGTGCTTCGCCCGAAAACGTTCGGGTGGTGGTGTCTATCATTAGCGTCATCATGCCTTTCATAATGCCATCGGTCAGTACCAGGGCTATTAATGAGGAGGCCAGTAACAGACAGGTTAAAAAAGTACGGCGCCCATTTCTGAAAATATTGCGCCAGGCTAAGCGTAAGGTAAGACTCATAGAAGATTCCTAGCGGTCAGACAGTGCGTCTAAGGGGGTTATTTGTGCTGCACGAATACCCGGCAACAAACTCACCAGCGCAGCCGAGCCGACGATAATGACAGCGGGAAGCGCAAACACAGTCAAGTTCATTTCTCCTTTCATCGTGTCGTAGATTATCCCACCGAAGTCCATTGCCTGTGGCATCGTGATACCGACAGTTGTAAACCAGTAGATTAGCGGTACCGATAGAATAAATCCCCCGAGACAGGAAAGTATTCCCAACGCGGCAGTCTCGAGAATAATCATCGACATAACCGTAAACCGATTGGTGCCGACGGCTAGCATGACGCCAAATTCACGGGTTCTCTCCAATACGGACATTAGCACGGTGTTCAATACACCGATACAAACTAGAAATACGACAATACCCATCGTGACTTTTTGACCTTCCTGATCTGCTTTCATCGATTTATAGAAAGTCTCTTCGACTTCTTGCCAGGGTGATACAGTGACCTCCGTATTGTCAATGGCTGCGCTGAGGGAGCGTGCCAGCTCGCGAGCATCGGTCGAGTGAGCAGTGATTACCGCATATTCGTGGACTTTGTTAACCATAGAAAAAAAGTCCTGGGCAGCGTTGAGCGGTAAGTACACATTCATTTTGTCATAGGAAGTCCTATTGCCTACCATGGCTTGTACAATATAGATATCGTTAGCAATTGATCCGTCGACACCGCTCGAGATTAATACAATTTCGTCACCAATTGCTAGCTTAAGCATGTCTGCTACGCCGTAGCCTATCATTGCAGAAAAGTAGCCGTCTGCATTTATCTCGCTGCCGAAATAGTCTCCTTGATGGATTTTTTCAGAAATCGTGGTAGTGTTTTTTTCCAATTTTGGATCGATACCGACAATAGACAGCGGTGCACTCTTTTCACCACCATAGCCCAAACCGACGCCGTAAATTCTTGGCGCCCAACTAATGACTGCGCCCTCGTTATCGAGTATTTTTTCAATACCGGATGTTCTCAGCAGCGTTTTTTGAATGCCGGGCCGATCTACGTAATTGCCTTTGTGTATTTGAACATGCCCAGTATGATCGTGGGTGAATATATCAATGAGATTGTTGAAAGACCCTTTTGATAGAGACAAGGTGAAAGCGAGCAGTAGATAACCTCCGCCCATACTGAGGCCCGTAAGAAGCGAGCGACGACGTTGTCTGAAAATGTTTCTGAATGCCAATTTTGCTAATAACACGTTTTTTTCGCCTCATCGATTCTAACGCAAACGTTGCTTGAGAGATCTCATGGTGAATAATTTTTTATCGACATCTTCAGCGTTAAGCTCGAGTTTGTCGTAGGTAATCAGTGTTCTATGTCCCACTTTGTTTAGCGGAATCATTTCCAATACAGAGGGTAGCGTAACATTGCCAAATTGTTTTGGCTCTTTATAGCTCATCACGCGTACCTTTCGGCCCTTGTCATCAAAAAATGCCTGTTCGGCCGGCGTATTGTCAATTTTGTTGATCTTAACGACGATCTTGCCCCATACCGTAACCGTCTGAATTTTTGGTGTAAGAGTGATCTCGTAGTAATCGGCGTCCTCCTGAACAACCAAGGAATAGTCCTCCACGAGGCTACTTTCTTTAACGAGGTCATCGTTGGTAAAATCAGAACCCATCCAGGAACCCATCATCATAGAGGGAGGAACCTTGATCGTTTTGTTGATTTTGGGGAAGTAATTCCACATTTCCTTATCGATTTTTAAGGTTGCAATGCCTCTTTCCTTTTTCGGCGCGAGAATACGTATTAACATTTGATCTTCGCCAATGGTGACGGATTCCATGGTCATCGAGCGATCATAATTGGGAGTCTGCATGCGCATGGTCATGGTTGCACGGCTGGCCGTAGAGCGGTACATATCATCCATCTTCCGAATTAGCTCCTTAGCACGGTCTTCATTTGTCATCGATTGTGATATTGGCGCTGCAATGAGTAATAGAATGAAAGTTATCGCTTTAAACATGTTTTGGCCTCTAACCGGAGAGCGGGTAAAAAAATATCTAATTGGCGGATTTACACAAGTCACTTCAACCTGATTTGTCTCGTTCTTTTAAGTAGTCAATCAATAGGGAAATTTGCAATTCGAGACGTTTGCTTTCACGATTCATTTGGTTCTTGCTCATATCTTGCCAAAAAAACAGATAAATAGTTGCGATACTAATAGCGCACATGGTCGTAAGAAACCCGTAGGCTAGCATTTCCTTTATCTGGTCGGCCATAAAAAACTGGTAGATTGAAAAGATAGCCAGTATTTCCGCCGCAACGAGCTTGACACTGGATATCACAAAAAGGAATTTGTACTTTCCGGAGAACGTTTCCGCAATGTCAGTGCGGTACGTCGATTTATCTTCACCAAGGTAGACATTCTTTTCAGACGCAGATTCTAATGCAGCCTTGATTTTCGAGTCGAGATCAGTCATCGGAAGCCTCCGCCAGTTGTTTGAAATTTACTCTTGCATGGTGCAAACGGGACTTCACCGTACCCCTCGGGATAGTCAATATTCCAGCAATATCCTGAATTTCGAATTCTTCGAGATAGTGTAAGACCAAAACGGACCGATGTTCCTGAGATAATTGCTTGAGGACAAAATTCACTTCTTGTCGAGATTCAAATAATCGTTGATTTGAATCATCTACTTGCAGGTTTTCCGCGCTCAGGGATGCCGCGACATGATTATTTTGTACTTTTACATGCTTGAAATGGTCGTATATTTTCCGGGTGAGTATTTGATAAAGCCAGGGCCGAAAACTTCCCGAGTCGCGTAGAGACCTAATTTTTTTGATGACGCTGATCCAGGTATCTTGTACGATGTCATTAGCCAGATCGCTATCGTGAGTTGTCATTCGAGCGTAGTTCACAAGTCTTTTTTGCCATCGTTCAACTAGCAGTGGAAATGCTGTGTCATCGCCACCCTGATAGCGTATGACTAGCAGTTCGTCATAGATTTTCTCTGAAGTTTTTGTCACCTTACAGCCTTTTCGACAGTCTCAGAGAGAGCCCATTTAGTATTAAAGACGACTCAGGAGGATTTGAGGTTCACAGTACCTTGATTTTTATCTTATTCTTTCTCTGTTTTTGTATAACAGTATTTAGGAGCCGGCGGAGTATTAGCGGGGCAAACGCCTCCGCCCACACTCAACCTAATCAAAAAACAGGCTATTGGCTACCGCTTATCGCCGTGTAGGCACCCGCCAGCTATCATTAAGCCAGCAATCATTCACTTTTCTATCCCATTTTCTCGATTAATTTAATGATTCAAGAAGTTTGCCCACAGGATACCCTGCTATTCTCCTCCTTGAGTAGCATTAACTGCTACCTTCCCCAATTTATTTTCGTCGGGTAAATGCGCTCACCGTTAAAGCTAACGTAGCCAGAACCGCAGAAATTGATATCGCAAATAAAATCTCCGCCATAGAAATCTTAAAGAAAATATAGGGCGTGAAACCACATGGCATTTTTACTTCGAAGATAGCTGGGAACCATTTTTCCAGATCAAACCACCAGGGAAGACCCGCTGTCATGTCGCAACTGCCATCGAGGTCCCAGAGCCGTTCTACACCAAGTAAGTAGTAGCTACGTTCGAATAAACCTACAGAAGTGATCACGCCAAGTACGTTCATTGAACGAAGGGCAATAAGATTTTCTCGGATTGCCGACCCAAAGAAACCAATAATAATATAAGCCATAATCCAGATTCTGACTTGAATACACACCACGCAGGGCTCTTCGCCAATGACGTATTGATAATATAAGGCTACGCCTTCAAGACCAATGGCGCCGACAGCCATCACTAGCCAATAGAAAATAGAGGAATTGATTTGTTGAAGTAACTTCATTTATTGAACTTTTTTTAAAGGGTTAGTGCAAATTATAACAAGTGACACTTTATGAAATCAATTGTGGTGATATGTCGCTAAATGCATCGACAAATACTGTGATTTGTCTTGTTCTATCCAATGAAAAAAGTTAGCTCGGCAGTGCCCACATTCTCTTTGCTTCCTCTCAATCACCTCTCGTATACAGGCGATTCTCCGGATTTCACGAAATCTAGCTGGATTCCACGTCTGCCCCGGAACCGTTGTCGATTATGTACTTCCATGACCCGTCCGCCTGCTTTCGGAGCAGCTCGATGGGGCTGCCGCTCATTTCCAATGATTCTCCATTAGAGCGTAGAAAAGTGATGGTGAACTTTCCACGAACAACAGCCAAATCGTTGGAAACATGGGTCCATACAGCTTTACCGGACATACTCGTTACTTTTTCAACGTAGGTACTGTATTCCGCTCGAATTGCGTCCAGTCCCACCACCTCCGACCCGTCCGGTCGAACGAGTACTGCTGTCGGCTCGTAGTAACTCAAAAGTGTATCGTAGTCATTACGCACGATGGCATCGCACACATGCTCAATCATTTCAGCCGGATGATTCACGCGACTATCCATAGCGTTCTCCAAGAATATTTGACGTCAAAACTAAGCTAATAGTCCTCAATTTCCTCATCAATCGCAAGTACTCTACGCTATCAGTTATGGCTAGTTAACTTGGCCGTACTATAGGGGGGGGTCTAGACTCGATCGACAGGGGGTTTATTCCCAAACAACGCCCTCGGCTTGTAGTTCACAGCCGTTTACTGCGCTCGCATGCCGTGCCGCCACATCATCCCGCAAAATCTTTAATGTATGCGTTAGCAATTCGTTCTCAATGGTCCAGGGCTCCTTGCACACCACGACATGACTAATCAGTTCGTGGGCTTCAAGTTGGTCGTTTACTTTTTTTCGCTGATGATCCAGCTGATCTCTTATCTCTGCTTGTGAAAATGATTGACTTGCTTCGGTTAACGTCAGCAACATAATCGTTTGCGCTAGCCCAGGGCCAACCAGGCACATTTGCTCAACCAGGGGACAGCTCGCGTATTTGTTTTCGATCGGGGCAGGCGCCACGTATTTACCTTTGGCGGTCTTAAATATTTCTTTCACGCGCCCGGTAATATGCAAAAAGCCTTGCTGGTCAAACTTTCCTTTATCACCGGTACGAACCCAGCCATCGACGATGGTCTCAGCCGTTTTGTCTTCGGCTTTGTAGTAACCCAGCATGATGGAAGGTGCGCGTAACAGAATTTCTCCATTGTTGGGGTCGATCATTACCTCGCCTTGTTCGTCGAAGCATTTTCCTACGCTGCCTACGCATACGTTTCCGACGGCATTACTGGTGCCAGACATGCATTCTGATTGACCATAGCCTTCAAAAATGGGCAGCCCCAGCGACTGCCAAGTAAGCAAATCTTTGCTGGCGATCGGCGCAGCGCCGGAAAAAGAAAAAGTTACTTTATCCAGTCCCATCGCTTCGAGGAACACCTTACCTGCATCAAGGGCGCGCTGTTTGTCGTGCTCGAGCTCGGCCCAGGCCTCACCACCAATTTTATTGAGAATGGCTGCTTTCAAATTAACCCAGATGCGTGGTACCGCAAAAAAGAATGTTGGGCGTACTGCTTTCAAGTCACTGGCGAATGTCTCGCGAGATTCATTAAAATGAACAGTGCCCCCGGAATAGAGTGAATGCAGCTCTACTAATACTCGTTCTCCTGCGTGGGCCAGCGGCAGGAAAGATAGAAAACGTCCCTCTTCCGACTCTGTACTAAGTGCTGGCAATGTAGCCGCGGGGTGACCCAAAGTCTGTTGTGAGTGCATCACGCCTTTAGGCATACCCGTAGTGCCAGAGGTATAAACGATGGTCCACAAATCGTCTTTGTGCGCTGCCGGAAAACCGGGTAGAGGCTCGTTTTCCACCTGTATCGCCATCATACTGGTATCACTTTGACCCGCGATTCTGTCATTCATTGCAACCACCAATGCAGCCTCTGGCAGCGCAGTTCGGATGCTGGTAATGTCCAAGCTGCCGTCAGTAAACAACATCTTCATATCACTGTGTTCGGCGACATAAGCCATTTTGGCTACAGTCATCGTGGTATAGATGGGGACCAGCACCATCCCTGTCATCATGCAGGCGAGGTCAACAATGAACCATTGTGGACTATTGAGCGCACAGATGCCCACCTTGTCCCCCTTCACAAGATCCGATGACATCAACGCGTTCGCCACTCTTCGCGCCTGATCGCCCACTTGCCTCCAGCTGTACTCATCCCAGCCACCGTCCCGTGACATTTTTAGCCAGACCCTGTCCGGCGCTCGCTGCTCCCATGCGTAGAAAGATTCAATTGGACTTTGAAAAGTAGCGGATCCCTTCATGATCTAATTCCTTTATGTTGAGGCTAGATTGAAATAAGCCGGATTAAGCAACTGCAACTCAATAAGGAAGGTGAATTTAGGCGCAGCACCAATAACGCCGCTGCAATCGAATTAACGACTCTACATTTTGTCGTAGTTCTGTGGATCGCTTTATGGATTTTTTATAGCTTTAGCGCTGAAAAACTAAACATGTGCTTGTTATTAGACTAACTTTTTTGCACCGGCAATTTAACTAACCAGTGGTATCGTTAGTATTGGATGCCACAACTGCAATATAGGTCATTTATTGACCAATAACCACTTTGCGGGGACAGTATTTTTTAGGCTGCGAGAAGGTTTTGACAACTTAACTCATCCGGGGCGCAGGAATCTGCCATATAATATCAAGCAACTGCCCTATTCCAATCTGCAAACGCACTTATCCTGAGATACCGATAGTGTTCAGCAGCTGCCCAGCTGCCTCCCCAGATTGAAGAGATTTGAATCCGCGGCATGAGCAGCAAGGAAGCGTTGCGCAGCCGCCCCATCACGCTTTACTTGAAGATACACATCAACCACTTCGCCATCCTGTTCTACGGCTCGCCGCAGGTAATGCTGTTTGCCGTTGATCGAATGGTCCGGCACAGCGGCTAAACTTCGTCGATATAGAAGGTGTCGCCGTAATCTCGGTGCTTGCGTTTCAATCTGCTAGTGTATAACGCTCCACATTTGATACACCAGAGTCCGCTGCATTCTCGGCTGACGGTGATGCTGCGTTCGGCCGAGAGGTCTTCGATATCTCTGTGACTTAGATTGAATCTAAAGTACAGCCAGACTGCGTAGCTGATGATATCTGATGGGGGCGCCTAGCCGAAATCCGTGACGTTTGTAGGTATTCATGGCCCTATTCTACCAAATAGATCAATTTACTTGTCACTACCGCTGGCACCATTTGTAGGTCTCGGCCAGGGCGAAAGCCCCGGAATTGGCGGGTCTAAGCGGTAAGGCTTAATTGATGGTCTCAGGCATGAGTCCTGGAAAATTGGGGTTTTCTTGCTGGTAGTCTTTTTTGCTTTTATCCTGCCCGAATAATATTTTATAGGCCTTCCAACTATCTTCCATTAAGTCCCAACCGGCACTGTTGGTTTCTTCGTAGTGACCTTCGGTGTACCCCTGCGTTTGACCGATCATCATGCCGTAGTAGCAACTGGCTTCTAACACTTTGGCAATTTCTTGAGGAATATTGCTATCGATGACGCCGTTATTGTCGACGATATTTTTACATTGGCTGCCCATAAGCTCCTTGGGCCAGGCTATGAAGCCCTGTTCAAACAGTTTCTGGCAGGTTCCCTCTCCTGCAATAGCATCGGCGGCGCAGGGGACGCGAATATCTGCCATGGGTACCCAGTACCCCAATTCATCGTTGCCAAGACCAATGCCCATAACAAAACTGTCATCTACCAGATCTGCAACATACCCGGGTAGTTCGTAGTCACTGGTGGCGTGCTGCCCCTTTGGACTGCGATACCATTGTTGGGGATTCTCTCTAAAACCTTTTGGTAATCCGACAAGATACTCCGGTGGGAATTCGCCGGGCATATATAGCAGTCCCGCATCGTCGTCCAGCTGCAAATATCCAACACTGGTTTGGACGACATTGCCTTTGCGAATTGATCCTGCAACCGGGTCGTCAATAAGATCACCGCCGTCGTCAATACAATTGTCCACGTTAACTTCGCCAGTGCAGTTGAACAGGGGTTGCACCTGCCAGGCCAGCTTCCCTTGTGCTAACAGTGCCCTGAAACCCAACTGATGCATTCGGGTAAAAAATGACTGTTGCTTCCAGTCAAAGGAAGCGCTGGTTATTTCTCTGGCCTTTTCACGCAGCTGTATGACACGTGCAGCCAGCTGCTCTCCGACAACTTCAGCTTTTGAAAAATTGCGATCAAGATAAGTCTTAGCTCCTCGTATGGGCTTGGCTCCTTCTGGTATTGTCCAGCCGTTGCCGACGGGATGTTCTGCATCCACTTCCCATACCGGTGCCTGTCCCGGCCCAATCTGACTTCCGATAGCGCCAACAAAATACAGCACCTCACCTCCCAGTGATTGTATTAGGCTTGCTCTCAGCTCGCCGGGATAATCGGCCGTTATATATCGGCCTGCGGCGCTGCAGTCTTTTTCCGGCCAATGTCGTTTAATGCATATTTGTGAAACATCAATGGGGGGCGCCCACCCCAGCGTTTCTTCTACATGACTATTCCATTGAACGGCCGTGGCAATGGTTGACTGGTCTGCTTTGTCGGTGACATAGATAATATGTGTATTGGTATCGATAATAATGGGATCGCGGGCATCATTCAGGCCAAATCGATGTTCGCCTTTTGCAATTTTGATTTCAGCAGGGCGCATTGCAGCAACAGCATCAGCAATAGCTTTGGCTGTTTGCGTCGCCATTAGCTCATACCAGGCATCATTGACTGAAAACATGGTGCTGGGACCGTGGTGATTATGGGTTGAGGAAATCAGTATATCGGCACTCTTCCAGTCTTCAGGCAATAGAGACTTTGCCCGCCGTATGATTTCGGCACCGTCGGTGGCGGTAATCATATAGACGTCGGAGGCAACAAGAACAGTTTTGTTGTCACCTGACTGTAATGCTAAAGCCGTGGATCGAATATCATCGTGAACCCAAGCGGCATCGGGAGATCCATTGTCAATATCGATCACTCCCTGATCAAATGCGTCGACATAGTAGCCAGGAGAAAACGGATCGGTCTTGTCAGCAACGTCTGGTAATTGTTCGATATAGTCATGATTGCCTCCGATGGTAGGCAAAATGGTAGCACTGGCGGCCCCGGCCAATATCGAGACATCAACCGGTTTCTTTGCTTGACAGGCCGTGAGTACGATAATGCTGAGAGTCAGTAAATATAACTTGCTTGAACTCATGAAAATGCCTTTGTTTATTGTTATTTTTTCGATCGATAAGAAGGAATATGTCAAAACAGACTGTAACAAATATTTTGTTACAGTGGATCACTTTTTTTGCCAAATTTAGTTTTGTTGAAGGGAGTTTTCTTCCACATTTGAAGACGCGAAATTAAATTTGAAGTGCATCACTTGACTAGGTAGAAAAAGAGGCCTGCTGAAAGTAAGCTTTGCAGCTTTTTCTCCGGCAAGAGATGAAGTAATGACGAGACAGTACAATCAGTTGACCTACGAGCAAAGATGCCAGATTTCGGTGCCAATTAACAGTGGTTTTGTTAAAAGGATGATGGCTAACGCAATTGCTGTAAGCCAGTCAACCATCAGCAGAGAGTTGGCTAGGGTACTGTCAAGTTGACGAGCCAACTTAAAATGGCCCTGCCTGCAGTGGTGCCCTTGGTGCTGGCAGCGGGTTAGCTTGGGCAAAGGCCTCGTTTTTACATCAAGGTGATCACAATGCCGCATCACCAGAATCCTCTTGATGATCAGTTACCGGTACATTCAGTACGTTGACTCCATCCCTCGAACTATTGTACTGCGTTGACTGCCTCGATTAGGCTTTCTACACCATAAGGCTTCTTCAAGATTATTTTTATGTTCTCAGGCATATCGGCCTCAATGCTGGTTTTATCCAGAAGCCCGGTTGCCAATATGATCGGCATTTTCGGATTTGACGACCACAAAGACCGCGCCAATTCGAGGCCCGTCATGCCTGGCATAGTGTAATCAAATATCGCGACATCATACTTGTTCGAGTTCGCAAGGACAGCGTCTAAGGCTTCTACGGAAGTGTTATAAGCATCAGCCGTAAAACCACGACTTTCCAGTAAAAGCGAAGCCAGTGTTGTAATGGGCTCTTCATCATCTACAAGCAGTACGTGTCCGCTACCACGACGAGCCGTTCGATTAGAAATTTCATTTTTTTGCACATGCATGCCAGTATCGCCTGCAATAGGCAGAATAACGCAAACCTTCGTACCTTCGTCCTTCTCACTTTCGATAGTGAGCCCGCCCTTTGTACGCCCCACAATGCCGTACACCATCGCCAACCCCAAACCTGTTCCTTTCCCAACCTCTTTGGTCGTAAAGAAAGGATCGAGAACGTGACTCAGCGTATCCGAGTCGATTCCCGTACCTGTGTCAGTTACAGAAAGTTGAACGTAATCGCCAGCAGCGATAATCCCGGTTAGGGTTTCGACCTCAGACTCCAATACGAGCGGCCGCAATGACACACTCAACGAGCCGCCGCGCTCTTCCATCGCATGCGCCGCGTTGGTGCAGAGGTTGGTTATCACCTGATGAATCTGCGTCGCGTTTATGTTGACCGGCACGCACACCGGATCAATTTCGGAATTGATTTGAATGGTAGTAGGCAGGGAGCTTCTGGCGAATTTGATGGCGTTTGAAACTAGCGGCTGCAATTCCTGAACTTTACTTTCGACTATTTCCTTTCGACTAAATGTGAGAATTTGCTCGATCAGATCCGCTCCCCGCTCACCTCCTTTTTCTATCTCCTTCAAGCACTTTTGTAATATTTCGCCGTTTTCTGTTCCCTGCTCACTTGCCACTTGAGCGAAACCTAAAATAGCCTGTAGTATATTATTGAAGTCATGGGCAATTCCCCCGGCGAGAGTTCCCAAAGATTCAAGTTTTTGCGCTTGTAACAATTGTTGCTCAAGTTCGAATTCATGCAGTTGCGCGCGCTTACGTTCGGTAATGTCCCGCGTAACGCCAAGAATCTGTTGGGGCTTCCCCTGTGTGTCACGTAAATATGTCAGGACTATTTCTGCGTCTACTAGGGCACCCTCACGGTGTAGTAGCTGTAGTTCTATTGTTCTGGAACGATTGGGATCGGCGGTTCCTGTCTCCTCCAGTGCATGTTCCTTCTGCACAGCGCTAACAAACGCCGCCTCGAACTCTGGCTGCATGTAAAGAGAACTGCTATTAGACATGACTTCTTCGGGAGTATATCCGAGCAACTGTAGAACAGAGGGACTAACGTAAGTAAAAGTCACGTCCAGATTCATCGTCCAAATCGTGTCGCGCACGTTTTCAGCAAGCAGTTTAAAGCTCTCTTCACTTACACGAGTTTTCTCTAATGCTCGTTCAAGCTCTACATACTCATTCTGCAGGGATTGATAGAGCTCTTGCGTAACCTTCTTGGAGAACAACAGGCGGGAGATACTACGTCGAAGCGGTACGAGAAATCCCTCTTTCACCGGGTATGTCACTTCAAAACAGACTTTTCCCTTGGATTTTGCCATAGTGACCCGAGCCTCTTCATGGCCCAGCAACTTGGGAACTTCCTCGAGATGGCCGTGAAAGAAGTAGTACATGACATCGGGAACATCGAATTTTTCTGGCCAAGTTACTTCGATTCGCAGGGTACCCTCCCCCGTGTCACGCACGATAGTACGCATAAAGGGGAAGGTTTTGGTAACTATGCCAGATACCGCACCATATCCAAGTTCATAACATTCACGCACAGTGAGCACTTGACGCGCGAAGATATAGAGTATGCGCAGCTCGGAACGTCGAAAAGAATCCCGTGAGATTTTGACAATTTCGTCTTCGGTGAAAACATTCCCAATATTAACTAGAAACGTACGGTAAAAGTCCCAGCCGACTTTTCGGTTTCGATTGTTCAACCATTCCTCTGTGAATGGAAGACCCTCCAGCAAGCGCTCCGGAGATATATTCCGCTCATCACACATCTTAAACATCCACGCACTTAATCGCATGGATATCAAAAGTTCATTTTCCTTTTCCTCGGGCTGAGGTCTCATTGCTAAACCCTTAAAAGACGTTGCGGGAACGCGTCACTTCTGCGGCACTTTCGAGACAACACCAGAGTAATAACTGCTATTGAAGAAGCCTTTCCTGTCCATGGTATTATTGCCGAACCTAATAATCGTATTATCAGTATAAGCTGAATAAACGCCCATCCCCACACTCAACCTAGCCTAAAAACAAACTAATGGCTACCGCTTATCGCTGAGTAGGCACCGGTATGTGTTGAACGGAGAAGGGGTCGCCGTAACCCCGGAGCCTGCGTTTCAACCTCCGAGTGTATAACGCTCCAAATTTGATACACCAGAGTCTGCTGGATTTTCGGCTAACGGTGATGTTGCATTCGGCCAAGTGGTCTTCGATATCTCTGTGACTTAGATTAAATCGTAAAGTACAGCCAGACTGCGTAGCTGATGATATCTGGTGGGGAGCGCCCAGCCGGAATCTGCGCCGTTTATAGGTATTCATTGTCCGATTCTAGCATTTTCGGCGAGTTTACTTGGCAAAACCGCCCTACCAAAACCTAGAGATGGACACTAGAAAAAATCGCAGTCATCGTCGTCTGTTAGTACTATTTGCTGCTCGATGGCAAAATTAGGCAACCAGGTAACACTGAAGATAAATCTCTGAAAGAGGGTGGTATCGGGCAACACACCACTGTTATCGCGAAAGGTGTATTTAATACAAAGATGCGGTCTGGTAGTACCAAAGGTAATATACCTTTCGCGATGATTGGTAATAATTGGCAGCTGCACGTCGCTGATAGGCTGACCGGCACTGGCCTGTGACAATACCTTGCTCTTTAACACACCCCATATAAGATTAGTCATTTCGCCTAACCAAGCGTTGATGTCACGAAAGTCGCTAGAGTCGCTAGAACCCAGAAACGTCTTATCAAAGCGTATCAGTTGGCCCAACTCGTCCTGATTGACCTCAACCATCATATGGCCCTTACACCAGTTACTCTCCAGAGAAATAATTGAATGCAGGTCGCCGTGAATAAGCCGATCATTGACCAGTTTGGGACTGTCGACCTCAACAGACATACCTTGCAATTGTGATTCAATCACCTCAGTCGACAATGTCTGTATGGCGTTCACTAAATGGTTGGGATAGTCGTCACTAAAAATGTGTTTATCGATCAGCACCTCTAAGTCTGACAGCCTGTCGAGATGATAAACACCAGCAATGCAATGTTGTAGCTCGCAGGGTAGGTCTGCCTTGCCCTTAATTCCAGCTGTGCGTAAAAAAATTGGCACCTCAGGACGACTCTGGTGAATGAGTCGGGCCAATTCCAAGCCATTGCCCTGCTCATATTGAGAGTCTTCCGCGAGGAATATAGCGCCAAGATTGATATTGCGACTGAGCACGTCGAGCAAATCACTGCTGCTTTCTCGCAGCTGAATTAAGCGGTTATCCTGACAAAATGCCTGAATCCGATTATTGGCGCTGGTATTTTCATCGTGAAAGAGAATATAACTGACAACAGTATTAGCCTGCATTGTGCACTCCGTCAAAGAGGGAAACCATCAGTATAGACTACTAGAATTATTTGTTGAGTATAAGCGGGACAAACGCCCCCGCCCACACTCAATCTAGTGTAAAAACAGGCTATAGGCTACCGCTTATCGCTGTGTAGGCACCGGCCAGATCCGGACTTCAAGCTGGCAAAACCTTCTTGTCAACATCACCTTGTTAGCATCAGAAAAACAATTGATAGTCTTTACGATGATTCTGCATTTTTATCGAGCGGATCGGCGATAATATCGGTTGAATGTCAGAGACTTCTAGCAGCCAACGATTCATTTCTTTTTGCAGCCGATTGGCTACCGTTGGGTAGTGCGTGATCACATTGCTTGTCTCGGCCGAATCCTTTTCTAAATCATAGAGGAAGTAGTCAACTGGAGAGTTGTCGTCCATCGGCCAACCTCCTTCAGGCGGAATCAAGCGACCACCGATGTCTTCTTTTATCGAAACATCTGATGCGATAGGTGCCATGCGCAATAGTTTCCAGCGCTCATCCCGTACTGCAACCGTGGGGCCGGCTTTCCAATGCAGGTACTTGTGGGGAGCACCTACTTTTATGCCATTGATATAGGGTAGTAAATTGACGCTGTCTTCGGTGCTACCGTCACCACCGGCCGCTGCCAGAAAAGTTGCACTGAGATCGAGAGTGGACACCGGCGAGTTATATTCGTGACTACTATTTTTTATCCCATTGGGCCAATGCATCACAAAGGGAACCCTGACTCCTCCCTCCAGGTGATATCGTTTAAAACCTCGAAATGGAGCGTTGGAACAGGCGCCGAGAATATACTCCGCGCAACCATTGTCACTGGTGAAAACGATCATGGTATTATCAAAAATTTTTAACGCCTTGAGAGTATCAACAATCTTGCCAACGCTGACGTCTAACGATCCTACCATAGCAGAGTATACTCGCGTGCCTTCGTCTTCGATATGGCGATAGGCATCAAGATATTTTTTTGTCGCCTGCAAAGGCGTATGGGGAGTGGTGTGGGACAGATAAAGAAAAAACGGCTGATCCTTTTTCCGTTTAATGATCCGAACCGCTTCATCCGTAAAAGCATCTGTTAAATAGTCGTCAATTTCTACTTTATCAAAATTCCGATAGCGGTTGTTCATTCCAAAATGAATTCGCTCCTCCGACAAAGCCGTACCTTCCACACCGGGCTTGTTCGGATCAACAAAAACACTACCGCCGTCAAGGACACCATAAAATTCGTCGAAACCTCGACTCAAAGGATGATGGGATTTTTGCTTACCAAGATGCCACTTGCCGACAATAGCATTGTAATAACCCTGTTTCCGGAGTCGTTCGGCAATGGTTTGTACTCCGTTATCCATACCGGCTTCGGCATCTCTTCCTGCTGGGTTAAATTCCCAGCCGTGACGAACCTGATTAAGCCCGGTCATTAAACCGGCTCTTGAAGGGCTGCAAACCGGATGACTAACGTACGCTTGGGGGAATTTTACGCCAGATGATGCCAGCTGATCGATACGAGGCGTGGAAATCATTTTACTGCCAAAAATGCCCACATCTCCGTAACCCAAGTCATCGGCCAGGATTAGGATAATATTGGGTTTGTTGTTCGTCGTTGCGTGAAGCAGTGTCGATAACGATACCAGTAGAATAAGGAACGAGGCTCTCAGAAGAGAATAAATACATGAATATCCCGACTGAATAGAGTTAGCGTTGAATAGTCTCATCGTTAATAATTCTTTTATAGTTAAAGAACTTGCTGAGTATAGAAGGGGAAAAATGCCCTAGCCCACACTCAACCTAATCTAAAAACAGGCTCATGGCTACCGCTTATCTTTGTGTAGGCACCGGCCAGCTATCATTAAGCCACAAATCATTCACTTTTTTACTCCATTTTCTCGATTTATTTAGCGATTCAAGAAGCTTGTCCACAGGATACCCTGCTAACCTCCTTCTTGAGTAGCACCTGCTGTTATAGTCCCGATTTCTGACTTCCGTTACAGGCTGCGCTGTTACTGGGCTGAGGAGGAGAAAAAACAGAGTAACAGAAAGGCTTTTAGCGGGACGCAGCTTCATCCTTTATTGGCTTTTTCCGGAGTTCACTTCCATCAATTTACGTAGGTTTTCCTCGTGTTGCTTGCGATCTAGGCGGTACGTAGAAATCACCGCAATCATAGCAAGCCAAACAAAAGGCATGACTGGAATACAAAGCATTACCAGAGGGTCGATGGATTCTCCAGTGACTTGTGGTGTCAGCGCCCTCCTTAAAACTGGCTGTATATAGCAGCCTAGATGCCACCATCAAGCTTATGTCTTGGGTGGCTTTGCAGATAAAAGTAGAGGCAGCGAAGAACACCCCTTCTGAGCGACACCCGGTTTTTAGTTCACTCTGGTTCCGCTCTGCAGGAAAAGTCGGAAGGCCCGATTGAGCTATAAAAACGCGGACCATTGCGGGGATCGCGTTGGTAGGTCCATCCTTGGGGCTTCGGGGCCCCTAATCGCTGTTCTCCAGTACAGATCAAAGACAATTAATGGGACTACACCTTTATAGCGGCCATACGGCCATTGATTTGGGGTAGCCACTATCAACTTGAGTGCCCGTGAAACGGATATATTCAGTGCCCTTGATCATATAGGTGTGATTATTGCGAAAGGTCGCGGCGTCGATTCCACTTGCAAAGCGACTAGGCATACCGCGCCAACCGCCAGGTAATTTAGTCGGGTACCCGGCATCAACAGTTACTCCGGTCAAACGAATATATTCATTTCCTTTAAACATATAGTGCTTTTCATTAGCCGGGTAGTAGATCGCGGCATCAACATGCCCCTGCCACTGGGTAGGCATATTTTGCCAACCGCCTGGCATATTTTTTGGATACCCCGACTGAACACGGATGTCATTGAGTTTTAAATAATCTCCGCCGCGCCACATATATCCTTGTGTTGTGGATTGATAAGGCAGTGCTGCGTCGATATTGTTAAACCAGTTAGAGCTTAACCCACTCCAACCACCAGGAAGCGCCGCTGGATAGCCCGAATCGATCCCCGAACTACGATTTTTACTCGTTCTAGCATAACTACCATCGGAATAGAACAAATAGGTAGCACCTCCACTAGCCCGAGTAAGCGCAGCGGTTACTCGTTTTACTGTAGTGCT
>Ga0105356_10002283_pt1 | contig 19123 bp, 18 predicted proteins | sample GOMGulsemesocosm_3_FD_83502 | JGI IMG/M metagenome (GOLD analysis project Ga0105356, IMG submission 83502) | Methane-oxidizing microbial communities from mesocosms in the Gulf of Mexico - GOM9D Gulf of Mexico | ecosystem: Environmental > Aquatic > Marine > Cold seeps | place: Gulf of Mexico... | reverse complement strand
ATATCGCTAACATAGCGCCCGTTAGTTAATATTACTAACAACTGCTCGCTTAGCTCAGTTGGTTAGAGTACTTGCATGACATGCAAGGTGTCACTGGTTCGAGTCCAGTAGCGAGCACCAAATACAGGTTCATTAAGAACCATTAAAGACCCGCAAGGCCATAGTTAATATGGGTTTGCGGGTTTTTTATTGCCTGTAACGTCCAATACAGCCTAATGACATCCAGTAAAAAAAGCGGTATCGTAAGCGGTACTGGTTTCAATTACATAGTCTGGTACCGCTTTATGGCTAAAGTCACTCCCCTTTCTAGCACAGCTGTTAAACAAGCTTTATCTAATTTCAAAGTTAAAGAATCTCATGCTAATGGCAAAGTTCATAAATTACGAGATGGTGATGGATTACACCTTAGAATAAGACCCAATGGTTCAATGTCGTGGGTATTAGATTATGTACAACCCTATACGAAAAAAAGAATAAGTATCAGCTTTGGTACCTATCCCGAAGTATCCTTAGCTCAAGCAAGAAAAAAACGTACTGAGGCTAAAGAGCTTATAGCGCAAGATATTGACCCCAAAGAACATAGAGATGATAAACATCGTGAACAAATACTTGCTGCTAGTCATACCTTAAAAAGTGTAGCTATTGATTGGTTTGCTATTAAAAAAACAACCATTGCAGAAAATACAGCTAAAAGCTTGTGGCATAAGTTTGAAAACCACGTATTCCCTAAATTAGGCCACAGACCAATAGATAAAATATTAGCACCTGAAGCTATTGAAGCATTAAAGCCCTTAGCCGCTAAAGGTAACTTAGAAACTACAGGGAAGATCATCGGCCACTTAAACAACATAATGACTCATGCTGTTAATACGGGGATATTGCACCATAACCCCTTATCAGGTATTCGTAGTGCCTTTCAAACGCCTAAAGCAACTAATATGGCAACCATTAGACCTAATGAGCTTGGTAAGTTAATGAATGATTTAAGTTACGCTAGTATCAAGTTAGTTACGCGATGTTTAATTGAATGGCAGCTGCATACAATGACCCGCCCTAGTGAAAGTGCAAAAGCAAAATGGTCAGAGATTGATTTAGAAAATCAGCTTTGGACTATACCTGCCGAACGTATGAAAATGAGGCTAGAACACAAAGTCCCATTAACCCCACAAACTATTGAAATTCTAGCCCGATTGAAACCCATTAGTGGTGATAGAGAACACTTATTCACTTCTTACATGAATCATAATACGCACTGTAATGTTGAATCAGCTAACAAAGCATTAAGTCGTATGGGTTATAAAAATAAATTAGTGGCTCATGGTCTACGTGCATTAGCGAGCACAACACTCAATGAACAAGGATTTGATCCTGATGTTATTGAAGCCGCTCTTTCACATGTTGATAAAAATGAAGTAAGAAGAGCTTATAACAGAGCTGAATACCTTGAACGTAGGCGCAGTTTAATGGCTTGGTGGTCTGAACACATTAAAAAATCTTCACATGGAAATACTAGTTTATCAGTAGGGATTAAACATTTAAACGTAGTAGGCGGTTCATCATGAGCATGTTTAAACTTACAGAATTTGAGTTTCATAACATTTCAGTTTCATTACCTTTAGATAGCTTTGTCATATCAAAGATATGGTCTTATGGGCAAAACGTAGATGCGGAAAATTCAATCCCACTACAAAACATTAGTATTTCTAGAAAAGGTTTTGTACTAACAAATCAGTTTTTTGTAATGGAATTTCATCCTGATTGCTGGAGTGATTTTTTAAAAACTCAATTTAAAAAAAGTTACTTATTCACTGGTCTTGAAGGAATAGAATGCTCATTTCTAATGACTAAATATAAATCATGGTTAATATCTGAAAATTCCAAGATAGCAGTAGATAAGTTACAACACTCTGAAATTACCTTAAAGGAAATTCTTAGAGATAGACCTGAACTATTTAGTTGTGAGCCTTTACAAAGTTACTACTCTGAATCTGACAAGTTAACAGGTAATAAAAAAGGTAAACGGGCTGTTTATGAACCTAATGAATACCAATTATACATGTACGCAAACCATTATTATGTTCATAATAATTTTAGTTCATATAAGGAAGCTTGCGCTCAAGTCGTAGAAGACTTTCAAGAATTGATCCCTTCGACTTGGTCACATGAATCAGCAGATAGTAATCTCAGTACCAGAATTACTGCTAAATATGATAAACACCCAGAGTATTCACAAAAATCATATAGAAAAAATAAAAATAAGTGATTGTTTTTGCTTGAATAACCCCCTTCCTCTGACGTTTAATAATATTAAACGTATCTGACAGCACATTTCAATAAAGTTCTAATCACTCCTGTTAAATTTAATTAACCTTTACAGGAATACAAAATGAAAAATAACCCAAACAAATTAATTCGACTAGATGGTGTATTAAACATCATTCCTTATTCAAAATCGACCATCTACGATTTCATGAAAAAAGATCTTTTTCCTCAATCATTTAAGATAGGAGAGAGAGCCATTGCATGGAAAGAGTCAGACGTATTAGCCCTAGCTAAGGCTTTATCTGAAGAAAAAACACAGTGTGAAATAAAAGAACTTATGAATAGCTTGAATGCAACAAGAATAGGGAGAAGTTAATATGAAACACATATTTCAAGATGATTCGTATCAATTTAACACATCAAAAAATAACTACTTTGAATTAGATGATGTAGATCGAAATATATGGAAGTTTTACCAGAATAACGAATCAACGTCATTTCATGTAATAGGTACCCCTATTGAGGTGTTTAGTAATATAGATTTAAATCTTCTAAATTGTTTTTCTTGTTTCCTTGTTGATATTGAAATTAAAATTCTATATGCCGAAGGGCTTCGGACACTTGTTTGCAGAGAAACTAACTCTTTACATATAAAAAGTGGACTATATGAACTTGCTACGATTTATCCTTTATTCAAAGGAATGTTGGACTCCTGCTCCGCAATTGTAAATGAAGATGAAATTACAAAACTCATCAAGGCTAATATATTATGATAAACGTAATTAATGAGATTAGCCTTACATCAGAAGTGATAGCTTTCATGGCTAAAAATGATATTTTCATGGCTTCTGATGAAGAAATAATTCCCGATGGAGAGATACATCGTTTTCAATTATCCGATGAACACCGAGGTAAAAAATCAGGTTGGTATGTAATTATTGATAATAGTTTTGTCAGCTTCGGCTCATGGAAAGGCGATAAATTTACAGTAAAACTAAAGCATAATAGTAATTCAATAAAGTGGGATAAATCTGATATTACCAAAAAGATAAAAGAAGCAGACCAAAAAAGAGAATTAGACCATCAACATGCCGCATTGAGTGCTTGGGAAATATGGGACTCTTCCATAGAGTGTCATTCCCATATATACCTTAGCGACAAAAAAGTTATTGCTCATGGTTTAAGAGCTAATAATGGGAATTTATTAATCCCTTTAACGAATGATATCGGTCAATTATCTAGCCTTCAATTTATTAATAGTTATGGAAGAAAATGGTTTCTGAAAAATGGAAAAATTAAAGGAAGTCTTTTTAATTTGGGTAATATATTAAATGCCTCTAGAGTAATCATCAGCGAAGGTTACTCTACTGCTGCATCCTTATTCGATGTAACTCATTTACCTCAAGTAGTAGCATTTAATGCAAATAACTTAGTAGAAACAGCAAGAGTAATACGCTCTAAATATCCTTATATTGAAATAATTATTGCTGCTGATAATGATTTCATGGGTAAACAAAATACTGGTTTGATAAAAGGAAAAGAAGCTGCCCGAATAGTTAACGGTGAATTAATATTCCCTAAATTTTTATCTAATGATTTAGGAAGTGACTTTAATGACTTTGTTAACTTTTATGGTAAAGACAAATTATCTTCTGCATTAATATCACAGGGGGTTTTATGATTGATGATAATACTCCCCAAATAGGTGTGATAGATGTTAACAATGAGACCACTGAAGAATTGTTAGATCGGTTGGCTAATTTACCAAGCTTTGAATATGAAAAAGTTAGAAATGAAGAAGCTAAAAAGTTAGGTATGAGAGTTTCAGTACTAGATGGCTTTGTTTACCAAGAAAAGAAAAGAAACCAACCTGAGACTGAAAATAATGACATTATCGAAAGCTTAGAGCCTTGGCCTGACCCTGTCAGTATTACTTGGATTGTTGATCAAATTAAAACACAAATTAATAATTTTTGTATTTTACCTGATAACTACTTGAGCCCAATAGTTACTTGGATTATTGGTACATTTTGCTTTGACTCTTTTAGAATTTATCCCAAACTTTGTGTTTACTCACCTCAAAAGAGGTGTGGTAAATCGACATTGATGGAAGTATTAGATGCGTTAACTAGTAATGCTTTAATGGCTTCTAATGTGTCTCCCGCTGTTATATATCGAGTTATTGAGGTCTATCAGCCAACATTACTATTGGATGAAGCTGATACTTGGCTAATAGGTAGAAATGCTAATGATGAGATGAGAGGTATTATAAACTCAGGTCACACCAAAACTACGGCAAGAGTGTTAAGGTGTGACGGTGATAAGAGCGAGCCCAAAGCATTTTCTACATGGGCACCTATGGTTATAGGCATGATAGGAAAGCCACCATCAACAATCGTTGACCGCTCTATTATGCTACCTATGAGAAGGAAACTAAAAGATGAGTCTGTATTTAAGTTACCAGTAAATTTTAAGGAATTGTGTATTGATTTGAGAAGAGCAATTCTTAGATGGGTAAATGATAATGGAGAGCAGATTAAGACAATACAGCTGATACCACCTAAGTTATCTAATGATAGAGCAATGGATAACTGGACTTCATTATTAATTCTTGCTCAGCACATTGGAGAACCATTATTAACTGAACTTAACTCTTCTTATTTTGCCATTAACAATGAAGAGGTTGATGAAGAAGATATAGGAGTTGAACTATTAAAAGATATTCGTTCTATTTTCGAACGGCTTAAGGTTGAACGAATACATTCACAAGTTCTTGTAATCCAACTAACCCTGATCGAAGGTAGACCTTGGGCTGAGTGGAAACGTGGAAAAGCAATGACAGCGAATAGTTTATCAAGATTACTTAAACCGTTTAATGTTAGACCTAAGGATATTCGAGAAAATACAGTTGTTAAAAAAGGATATGATAAAAAAGAATTCATGGATGCATTCAATCGCTATATATAGAAATGCAATCGCTACAACGCTACATGATAACAATACTAAGGGCTGTAGCTGCTTATAATAAGCTACAGCGTGTTTATTGTTGCTTTTATAACTTGACTGAAACGACCTTCCAATAAGGGCTGTAGCGTTGTAGCGCTTTCATTATGTATATTGAATCTTATTAGAGGCACCCTTAGTAGGTTCTTCCCCCCGTGTTACAAATGATGGGGGGGCGCAGACTCGCGGTGTGGATAGACTCAGAAAAATTAATTTTTGAGGGTTTAATTTACCAGTATAGTGGTTACCTAAACTTTTGAATTATAGAATATTAAGTTTTAATTATACAAAAATTATGGGACGATAATTTATGAGGCACAATTATATAAATTTAAGGATGAGTTCATGCATAGTGACCGTATGAAGGAGTTAGGACGGTATGCAATACCTGATAAATCTACTAAAGGAAGAGAAATAGCACAAAAAAAAATGGATCAATTCAGTCGTGATCCAGAAATTCAAAAGAAGATTAAAAAAACTGTTGAAAAAGCAGTTGTGAATTGCGATTTACAGCAATTAAATGGAGCTGGACTTCCTGCCGATATAGTTCTTCGAGAATATAATCAAGAATACAATAACAGATCATTTCATTATTCCTTACGGAAGCTACCAAGCTCATTTAATGTTGTAGAAGCCTTTAATACTTTATTACCCGAATCAGCAACATTTCAAATAAATCAAGAAGTAGACTGTGTATTTTCATTCAATGAATACTTAGATTTTATTACCTCTGATGAATGCCCTGATGATATTAAGGGTCTAAAAGGTTATATGGAAGAAGGTATTATTTATTCTTTTAACTCTACAGATGAGCCAAGCAATATAATATTTTCAACGAAGAACGGCAAAGAATTTGGTGTGCGATCTATTTCATTAATAAAACATGGTAATGAAGTTTCTATTATTATGCTTTCAGGACAAAAATGTGATTTAGAAGTTGAATCTGAAAATTTAAGAAACTTAACCATTAGTATCCAAGATTTGAATAACATAAAACCAGCCGATTCTGTAAAAGTAGAAGCTATACCTTTATCGCCCGAAAGTGAATTATGGAGAACGATTATTCTAGCAAGGATTGATATAAGTACTTCAACCGTGGATGCAAGGTATGTCTTTCAAGACTCGGGGCAATCATTTATTGGGTATTCAGATGACATAAACTCCTATATTAATCAGCATGGTGACTTTGCCTCCAAAGAATTGAAAGAAAGTTTTATTGCCCAAAATGAATTAATGAAAGATTACACCCCGCTGTTTGAGTTGTGTAAAACAGCTCTATATCTTCCTGTATTTCGAAATGAGTTTGAGGATACTATTTCCATTGAAAGACATCCTACAATGTTTGGTGAAAAACGAAATAAACCAAGTTTAAGAAAAACTAATAAACTAGCAAAATCTGAATTGAAAATCTCATTCAGAAATGTTGAATGCATTAATACCGGAAATAGAAACCCTCCTGCTAGAAGGGAGTTCTTGGCTCCAGAAATGAAGATAGAAACAAGAGGTTATTGGAAAAAACTCGACTTCCAATCTGTTGGTGAAGACAAAAACAGACAACCGATTCATGGTCGAACATGGGTAACTAAAACTATTGAATGGGCAGAGTCAGAAAAAAACAACATTCCCCTTAAAGTTTCAACGAAAAACTTCCATAGAGAAAATGAGGGATATATCTATGTTATGCGTTCAGCAGCACATGAAAAAAATGTATTCAAAGTTGGGCTAACACGCAGAGATTCAGAAACCAGATCAAAAGAGTTATCAAGAAGTACAAGCTCACCAGATCATTTTTTAGTTGTCGAAGACTGGGAAGTGTCTGATTGTGTACTTGCTGAAAAATTAATACATGAAAGGCTTGATGAGTATAGGGTAAACCCTAAAAGAGAGTACTTTAAAGCTCCCTATAAGGTTATTTTTAAGGTGATTGATGAAGTTATTGATAATGTTTCAAATAACTAATCTGAAATTACCAAAAGGACATTAACAAGTGATGAACGTAGGCTAGAATTTCGAGCATCATAAAATTAACAATAAGGAAGTAAATTGAACAAAAGATTCATAAGGTCTGAGGATATACCCAGCCATTTATGGTGCGGAAAATCTAAAAAAATGTCATTACCTTCAAGACTTGTAGAACTATGGGAAAAGTTGTTAGAACAAAATGACCTTTTAGGTCTAGCTAAAAGAAGGGCTCCAGATGGATTTGAAGGAGGGATGTCTAAAGAGGATACGGATAAGCATTTAGCTTGGCGATATAATGGTTCATGTGCAAGAGTGATGTTGTCAATATTAGACCCTAATAATGATCTATCTGAAGTTTCAGATGCTTATTCTACTACATTTGCGGGAAATGAAGTTTTTTTAGCTGACCTTCCGAGTGGTTCTGGAGCTGCCATTATCACTATTCTTTGTACGTTATTCGAACTTAGAAAAAGTAATGTTTTACCGAGACATCCCTTGAAGATCAAGATTATGGCTGGTGAGATATCTCCAACAGCGAGGGATTATTTAATTGAGCAACTAGATTTACTTAAACCAACTATTGAAGATCAGGCTATATGGATAAGCTACGAAGTTATAGATTGGGATACTTTATGCCCCATAAGCACAGCTGATCTAATAAGAAGAATGACAATTATAAGTAATGACTGTCCTACTAGGTTACTTATTTTAAGTAATTTCACAGGGTTTCTTGCAGGTAGTAGCAGTAAATGGAATACAGCGAAAAAGCAGTTTGAACAAATTTTTATACATAGCAGGGATTTAAATAGTACTGCCATTTGGATTGAACCTCAAAGAAAAAGTGTTATTCCTTTTTATAATAAACTTGTCGATTTTTTCAAAAAATCTTTCAAGAGTTTAATTGGAAGCCAAGTTAATAAAGATAAAGACGACTGGTATGCTCAATCTGAACTAAAATGCATACAGCCAATTGCCGAGGGTGACTTTAGAGTAAATTTAACTGTGATTAGGTTTAATCTACCTATGGAGAGCCAAGAATGAGTAATAAACTTGCAGTAAAAGCATTAAACCAATATAGGAAGAGAGATATATTTTCTTATTTAGGTCTACGTTACTACCTAGAGAGCTCTGCGGGGCGAGAATGCAGGTGGATTAAAGACATTTGCACTCGATTGGCTACGAATAGCCAGCATTCTAGTTATTTAAAAACACATCACTTCAAAGATTATTCTGATGGTCAGTTTGTTCATCGTAATATTTATTTACCGTCACCTAACGAAGTTTTAGCTGAAACGGCTCTTATCTCAGAGATGTCAAAATATGAAACATTCCATCCTAAACCGTATGTCTATAGTTATCGATTCGCTGAAGAAGATGACAAAACAGGTGTTTTTCAACCCTATTTTAATGGCTTTAAAGAAAGACAAAAATATATTGCTGATGCTTGTTGGAAGCTTGATGAGGGAGTTGTTTTATACACGGACATTAAGAAGTTTTACCCTAGCATTAACGCAAAGTCTGCACTAGATACTTGGAATCGATTATGCGAAGAATCAGGAATAGATCTAAAGTTTAAAAATTTAGGGCTCGAAATTTTAAAGAAACACAATAAGGTTAGCGTTAGTGATGATACAGGTAAAGGAATACTGACAGGCCCCATATTTAGTCATGTCATAGCAAACCTTTTACTTGATGCCATTGATGTAAAAATGTATGAGGTTACAAATGGAAATTATTGTAGGTATGTTGATGATGTTGTTTTAATTGGTACATATGATGAGGTAACTAAATGGCGGTCTACTTTAGAATCACTTTATGATGAATTAGATTTAGAGTTACATGATGGAGATAAAGATTTTACAGTAACAATAGCTAACTGGTTAGAGGGAGAGAATGACTTTGAAAAAAGTTTTGGAATCGAATGGATTTCATTGATTGGTGATTTAAAAAGGTTCTTAATTGCAAACCCTGAAAAAATAACTGAATTAAAAGTAGTATTTAAAGAAAATAATATACGTATTCCTATTATTGATTACTCTAATGCTGTGAAAGAATCAACATACTTACAGCGTTTTCAAGATTGGAGGGGCCAATATAAATGGGCAACAAAAGCTGTAAAAAAACTGAACATAACTTCATTATTAGAACAAGCAAAGAAGTGTGAGGTAAACTTTAAAATTAAGATAGATGACATCCTGAGCAGTGGTACAGCAAAAACCCCATATGAAGAAAAGCGAACAACACCAAAGCTTAGGTACCTTTCAGGACGTTTGTTATACCTAATGGATGATGAGTCTTTAGGTATTTTGGCAGCTAAACTATCTAAATACTCTGATCTCTATTTCATAGAAAAAGTAATGAATGCTGTTGCTACTAGAAATGTATCTGGAGTTATGAAAATGGGAGTTGATGCTACTCATGTGGCCTCCCAATTACTAAGGGTAAACAACGAAAAAGTAACTATTGGCGAGGCAAGAGAAAATAGTCCTGTCTTTCAACAATCTTTATCTATTTTGGACATTAACGGTGTTGAGCATGACTTCATTGGAGAGAGTACTAACTTATCTTTATTAGCTAAAGCCGATAATATAAGAGAATTAATGAGCTCCGAAGATGGCTTTATTAAAGAGTTTGCTTGTTTGCATGGAGCTTTACCAAGTAGGCATCAACAAACTTTAGATATAAGCTTTGACCGTGATGAAGAACTTGCGTTAGATGTTCTTAACCAATTACAGCAATCAAGTCACTGTTGATACTTTTAATTACATCTTAAAATAGATAAAGGTAACTTTATTTTGGTTACACTTGATACCTACCATCCTTTCTTTTTAAAACAGAAACTTACAATAGCTGTAAAAAAGAAAGGAGAATAAATTTAGATTGTTGAGATGTTTGGTGAATAATGACATTGCAGATAAGCGGTACCATAAACGGTACCAATAAAAACAAAGTTATTATAACACAATAAAAACAACCCTTTAACACACCCAAACGAGTCCAGTAGCGGCACCAAATACAGGTTCATTAAGAACCATTAAAAACCCGTAAAGCCTTACAAAACAAGCTTTACGGGTTTTTTTATGTCCATTACCTTCCATTCCTGTCCCGTGACACCTGCACTTTTTAGTAGTACAGCATTTATCTAACAAAAGTTGTACTACAAAAATGGCTAAAAAAGTAAATCCCCTTACCAATACATAAGTTAAACAGGCGAAGCCTAAAGATAAGGTTTATAAGCTATCTGACGGTGACTGCTTACAACTACATATTATGCCAAATGGCTCTAAACAATGGCTGTTAGATTACTTTAAGCCTTTCACAGAAAAGCGTATTTCATTAAGCCTTTGGGCTTATCCAGAAGTATCAATACTAGAGGCTAGAAAGAAGCGAATAGCATCAAGAGAGCTTTTAGCTAGCCATACGCTAAAGAGTGTTGCTGAAGATTAGTTTGTCACTACGGATGTAAATTATTGACTACTTCCCCTAATCAAAAACTCATTTTTCGAATATTACAACAACTCAAAGCAACCATACAGGAAGACGTTGTAAGTACATTTAGCCAAACTAATTCTGCATTAAATAGTTCAAGACAATCTTTTGTACTGTTAGTATCAAAAGATGGAAATCACCGATCATTCTTTACTACAATATTAGACTTAAAAAGGTTATTACGACTAAATCAGCGGTTTATGGCATGGCTATATTAGGTTCCTTCAGGCTTCCATTCATTGAATAGCTACTCCTTAATACATTTGCTTACCTTATTTAATAAGCCAATATGCATATGGTTAGAAGGGAATGAGTTATTCGAATAACTCTAGCGTGTTTTTAACAAGGAATATTGTCAAACACATAAAAGACAGCATGCTGAAATACTTACAAATTCATAGAATGTAAAACTATATAAAAAAACAATTTTAAAATAGATGTTAATCAGTAAAAATATAGAGGATTACTCAGAAAGGATTAGACTTCGGCCAAAACTTTTATAAAGATAAAGAAATACGTGTAATTATTTCAGACTTATTTATATTAGACAAAGCTGCCTATTGCATACTTTAAATAAAGAGTCTAGGATGCACAACTTTCATTTCAAAGCATTTTTGATAACCAATTGGGAGTAAGTTTTGTATAAAAATTTCGGTGGTGTTGCAGATAATTTAGGTCTGCGTATAGAATTAAAAGGCTATGAATTTGAAACTTTCTGATATTGAATTACCTTCAAATAGAAAGTTTGGCCTTTTCTTCGCTGTCATATTTGGACTAGCGTTTGCGTACTTTTTTTATATCGATATTAAAACTGCCTACTGGGCATTTGCTGTATTATCTTTAACTTTTGTTATTTTAACGTTCATAAACCCTGATCTTCTAACACCTTTGAATAAGATATGGATGAGTTTTGGGCTGCTAATTGGAATGATTATCGGACCAATTGTAATTAGCATAATGTTTATAGGTATATTTACTCCTATTGGCTTACTAATGAAGCTGTTTGGGCGTGATGAATTACGTCTAAAACTAATAGATAGAAAAAGTTACTGGAAGATTAGAGACCCAAGCGGAACGACATCAGATTCATTTAAGCAACAATTTTAACAGTAAGGTAACGTATGGAAATTATAAAAGAGTTATGGACTTTTCTTAAAGTTCGAAAAAAACTCTGGCTTGCACCTATTATTTTTGTGATGGTTATGCTAGGGGGGCTTTTGATTTTAGCAAATGGTTCTGTAATAGCTCCCTTTATTTACACTCTTTTTTAGATACAGGACAACAAAAATGTACATATTAGGTGTATCTGCGCACTATCACGATAGTGCTGCATGTTTGATACATAATGGAAAAATTTTGGCCGCTGCTCAAGAAGAGCGATTTAGTCGAAAGAAGCATGATGCGAGTTTTCCTCACCAAGCAATTAAATATTGCATTGAACAAGTGAAAATAACTTCTACCGACATTGACTACGTCGTGTTTTATGAGAAACCATTTTTAAAATTTGAAAGACTTCTTGAAACTTATTTTGCATTTGTGCCAAAAGGTATCCGTAGTTTTGCGCTGGCAATGCCTCTTTGGATAAAAGACAAGCTATTTCAAAAGTCTACTATAGTGAATGAACTATCTTTGTTATTAGGAAATGAAATAGATTGGCATGAACGACTTCTATTTTCTGAACATCACTTATCTCACGCTGCAAGCGCTTTCTATCCATCGCCTTTCAAAAAAGCTGCAGTACTAACACTAGATGGGGTGGGCGAATGGACGACAACATCATTAGCAATTGGTAATGGCAAGAACTTAAAAGTAATAAAAGAAATTCACTTTCCCCATTCTCTTGGTTTACTTTACTCAGCATTTACTTATTACACAGGTTTTAAGGTTAATTCTGGTGAATATAAAGTTATGGGTTTAGCTCCCTATGGTATGCCAATATATGCACAGTTAATAAAAGAAAAACTCATAAATATTGCTGAGGACGGAAGTTTTCAGCTTGACATGAGTTACTTTGATTATGCGACCGGTGTAACGATGACGAATAAGAAATTTGATGTTTTATTCAAAGGCCCTCCTCGTAATCCTGAATCTGAATTAACTCAGCGAGAGATGGATCTTGCATCTTCTATACAGCAAGTAACTGAAGAAATTATAGTTAAACTTGCAAGAAGTATAGCAATAGAAACAGGTGAAAAAAATCTATGTTTGGCTGGTGGTGTCGCACTAAATTGTGTGGCGAATGGAGTCCTTATTCGCGAAAAAATATTTGATAATATTTGGATTCAGCCAGCAGCCGGTGATGCTGGTGGTGCTCTTGGGGCAGCGTTAGCAGTTTGGCACTTACATCTTTCTAACGACCGTATTATTTCTGGCAAACATGATGAAATGAACGGATCTTATTTAGGCCCTGAGTTTAACGATTTTCAGATAAAAGAAGCGTTGGACAAATGTGGAGCAAAATATCATAAATATAGCGAGACTAAACTTATCGATCAGGTAGCTTCGGCGATTGCTGACGAAAAAGCTGTAGGTTGGATGCAAGGTCGTATGGAGTTTGGTCCAAGGGCGTTAGGAGGTCGAAGTATTATTGCAGATCCTCGCTCACCTTTTATGCAAAAGCAACTGAATATTAAGGTTAAATATAGAGAAAGTTTTCGTCCATTTGCACCTAGTGTTCTTATTGAACGTATCAGTGAATGGTTTGAACATGACACCCATAGCCCTTACATGTTGTTAGTTGCAAACATTGCAAGAGATAAACGTAAAGAGATGACACTTGAAGAAAGTGCGCTATTTGGAATTGATAAACTCAATGTGCCTCGCTCAAAGGTTCCTGCTATTACACATGTAGATTATTCTGCTAGAATTCAAACAGTTCATAAGGAAACAAACCCTAGGTATCACGCTGTTATATCTAAGTTTTACGAAAAAACAGGTTGCCCATTGGTAGTGAATACTTCTTTCAACGTTCGAGGGGAACCAATTGTGTGTAATCCAGAGGATGCATTTAAATGTTTCATGGGCACCGAATTAGACATCCTAGCAGTAGGTAATTATTTTCTTGTTAAAAAAGAACAAGATGAGTCACTAAAAGAGAGCTATGAGGCACTATATGAGCTTGATTAAAAAAACTTCAGTTCCCCTTTTTATCATTATTTTCACTTTTTTATTACTTGAATTCAGTTCATTAGTTATTTTAAATTTTTTTTCGCGACAATTTGAAACAGTTGAGGATAGTTTTGTGTTTGCTTCACAGAATGATAACGGAACATTCACACCTGCGGCCGACAGTGTCTACCCTATGCAAGAAAATTTTAATTATCGATGGAAGAGAGAAGAGTTTGATGTATCAGTTAGAACTAACAGTCTTGGATTGCGGGAAGATTTTGACGTTAACTATGAAGACATTGATGTTCTATTTTTTGGTGATTCTTTTACATTTGGCCATGGTGTTAATGTAGAAGAACGCTACACAAATATTTTTGCTAGACTTAATGAAAACTATGAACCAGAAAGAGTGGTAAATTTTTCTTACAAAAATGGATTTCAACCCGAACACTATGAATTTGTGTTTAGGAATACCGCTAGTTTAAAGCCCATGGTGGTTGTCGTTGGCTTATATCTTGGCAACGATTTTGAAGCTGATGTCTTTGAAACTGAATACAATTATAAATCTAACCAATTAGCATTGCCATACCGTTTAATTCAAAGAAAAGGACAAATAAAATTAAGTACAAACGTGTTAGTTAGCCCGATCAAAGAACTGAGTGAATATACAAGTTTTGGGAAATTGTTAGTAAAAACGATGGGAAAAACCTCTTTTAGAACATACCTATTTGACCGCCCTGAAATAATGCCCAATTCACTAAATTCAATTAATTTAGAGTTGGGCCGAACAAAGATATCTGAAAGTCGTACCGCTAAATCAATCATTCGCCTTGCAAAAGAGGTTTCTATTAGAAATGGAAAACTATATGTATTAGTAATTCCTCAAAATTTTTATTTCGGAGACAGAAACCCTTACATAACGCCTAGTTTAAAGAGCCAACTTACAGGCATTAGGCAAGGACCTAATCTGTTAACTAATTTTCTACAGTTTTGTAAAACTTCTGATATTACATGTCTTGATCCATCTTCAGTTTTAACTCAAGATGACTATTTTCCAATTGACTCGCATTGGACTGCAACAGGACATAAAAAAATTGGTATGTTTCTGCGTGATGCAATAAAGTAAAATAGGTTTATCAATTTGAAATCATTTTTACAGAACTTATAGTCTTCAATTTTACAATGCCTGCAGCGCGCCTCATTAATAAAAATGGATTTACCTATGGTTTGAGCTAACAATTCAATATTTTTAATCGTAAAAGCCAGCTCTAGTTCTGGAAGTTAATGTATTTTCGTTCAGAGCGATGACGATATGCTCCTAATTTGATATGAAGCACCTTGCTAGGCATTAATTAATTCTACTTTTGAATTCCCTAGAGTTTTCTACTAATGACATAATTCCAATATCATTTTATTTCAAATTCATTAATCAAAAAACATTGTGTACCTTTTCAAAAATCTGTTGTATGAATATCACCCTACATTAAATATTTTATGGAACCAATTCCATGCAAAATAAACTACAGCAATTAAGATCTATGGGAAAAGCTAATCTATTATTAAACTTGCTTTCTTGTAAAAATAAAGTGAGAAACCATAATTGATGGTTTTACTATCATAATTGCGGGAAAAGGGGTCGGTGACGATTAAACTTTAGATAAATTTTGCCGGTCTGCCTCTTTTTATCTTACCAATAGAATAACCTAAAGCTTTTTCAATATATTCAGTAAAGCGTGAGTTACCAACTGGCATTGAACATAAAGCCGCTTGGGTAAACTGGTTGGCTATTTTATCAGGGAAACTCTCTGAAAACAGACCTTGATACTTACGATGGATATCAACTTGTGCATTAGACAATGCTAAATAGACAGGGTGTGGTGTTAATAGTTTTCTTGGCGAAATGCCGATGTTAATACGATAACTTGACCATTTGTAACTCGCAGGGTCAGCAACCATATTAGCTATAACAGGGTTAAGTTCTATGTATCACATACATGCAAGTAAATATTCATCAGCTTGGATCAAACTTGCTTTAAATCCCCCCTAAAATAAGGTTCCTGAACGATTAAACCGCTTATTTATATACTGAACATATCTGCGTCCAATCGATTGCATTACTTTAGATATACCGCAGACTGTACTCGGAGTCATGAGTAAATGAACATGATTAGTCATTAAAACAAAAGCATGCAAATTTACTTTGTGCGTTTCACAACTACTCGCTAAACAAGATAAATAAAACAAATAATCTTGATCAGAGAAAAAACAAATTTGACGATTATTATCTCGTTGAATCACATGACAAGGTAAGCTCGGTTGAAACATCCTTGGTTTTCTCGGCATATCGAATCCTTTCGACTAAAAAGCCAAGTATAGCCAATTTCAATAATAAGGCCGATAACATTATTAATTCGTCACCGACCCCATTAATCACTTGCGGTGCTTAGTTATCTGATGGTCAGAGGATTGATTTCAAATCAAACGCTCTGGCTTCATTGATACCCTCAAAACAGCAACTGTGACGGAAGTCTACCCCATGAATGTGCTCGCTGTAATTTTTTCTTCTCAACAGAAAGACAACCTTAATACCTTGATATTTAGAACTATCTAGATAGACTAAAACTTCCGGCGCAAATTGTAATAACCAAAAACAATACAAGAAACTATGCATACCACTTAAGCGGAGATACAAACTGATGGCTTCAATAAACAGGAACCAGTTAAAAGGAAAAAAGAAAAACAAGAGAGAAATTGAGCCAGTAACTATCATCACAAAAGCCACGGATAACGGTACAACTAAATCGGCATACATCACAACCTTTGGTGTAATTATAGCAGCACTAATTGGTGCTGCTGTTTTGTTATTACAACCCGCACCATCACCAAACAACATAGTTAATCTAAAAAACGCTGAAGCCCCACAAGTAGCAATGAAGGGAGACATCTACAACATTAACAACGTAACTCAAAAAGAATATGACAAACTCTTATCAAGAGCTAACGGCACATACCTAGAGAACCCTGACAATAAAAAACCTAGCGATGAATTATTCAAGCAATTAGAAATCATCAAGTTGCATGAGAGCACACGAACAAAGAACAACAACACACTTATTCTCGATGAAATAAAAGACGCCTGGAATAAAGGTGATCGCCAAAAAGCCCAAGAACTTGCAGAAACCAATGTCAAACTCACAAGAAATAGCCTAGCACCAAGCCTATATGTTTCAGCATTTTTGAAAGCCAAAAACCTTGATATGACTAAAGCGTATAGAGAAATCAAAGAAGCAATAGAGCTAGAACCCAACAACACCACTTATTTAACTCTAATATCAAATATCAGCTTTCACCTAAGGGATATTAGCAAATCAATAATATATCAAAAAAGAATACTAAAACTGGCTCTTAAAGCTGAACCCAGCTCATCGTCACAAATTTTCATCGCAAGGTTTAATTTGGCATCCATCCTATCATTTAATAACGAATTCTACGAAGCCACATACCAACTGAAAGAACTATTAAAAACGGTTCAAGAAAACAGTGTTGATGAAACGTCTGTGTTTTTACTTTTATCAGAAGTATATAGCAAAGGAAACAAAACCGAAAAGGCAGATCATTACCTAAGCAAAGCGACAGATTTCCTTACCAACTCTAATGAGTTAAATTCTGAAACTTTGGCCTTAATATATCAAAAGACAGCTAGACAATTTGCAATAAATCTTCAGTTCGATAAAGCGATCAAGAACCTACTAATTGCTATTGATATTGTTGAAAAACAATCAAACATAAAGCCCAAAAACACCTACAAAGGTTATAATTCCTTTGCTTATATAACCCTACTGTATCGAGACCTAGGAGCTTCTTATTTTTTAAACAATGAAGACTCAAAAGCATTTGAATTTACCCGTAAATCATTAGAAAGGACTATCACCACCCACGGAAACAAAGCTTTGTTGGTTTCAAAAGACCACCACACTCTTGGAAACATTTATCACAGTCAGGGCAACTACAACAAATCACTACATCACCTAAAGCTAACCCTGACAGGATACATAACCCACCTAAACAGTGATGACCCTCTGTTTAAGCTAATCAATCGCGATATCGGCAAGTGTCTAGATATGCTAGGTAAGCATAGCGACGCAATAACCTACTATAAAAAATCAATAACCGCATTTTCAAAAGTAAAAAATAAACAAGAAGATGATTTCTTAGAGATAGCAAATATGCAACAACTCACAGGAAATATACTGATTGAAGAAAACAAAGTTCAAGAAGGTATTAACTACTACAAACTATCCCTATCTACCTTTGAAAGTATAAACAAAGAAGATCATGAGTTTTATAAACTAGTGCAAAACAACCTAGCGACAGTACAAAAATCACTATCCAAAGAATTCACAGGTAGCCATGTAAAACCAAATACCAAACCGGAATCATAAACTGAAGTAGCATAGTTAACTACTACAACAGAAATGGAAAGAAGACCCTGTAATTGGTAGTTCAACTATTGCGGGTCACTTCATTTTTCAATGCCTTTGGCTTCAAAAGCAGCCAAAAATAAAGTTCTTGCTGAGTCACTTAAGAAAACCGATTAACTTAAACCAATTTAAAAGCGTCTTTGAATTCAAGATACTCTTCATCAATTGTTCGACCTAACTCTGGGTAATCAAATACATTAACAGTATACATTTGACCATCACGAACAATAACAATAGACCTATGCCGACATAACGCTTCTTTGCTTTCCTGTTGATGAATAAAAGTCGAGACGTACTCTGCCGCTTCACATGCAGATACCGAAATAGCTTTTGGTGATTCTATAAATTGATAATCCACTAAAGCTTTTGAGTAAGTTTCAGAAAGTGTAGATACAAGCTGCTGCAAATTTTCGCCTTCTAACAGCTCAAAGTTTTCAACATATATTGTAATTGAGGGTGAGAAGGTAATTCCTGACGACTCAGGATACTGACTCATAATCGCAATGGGATCATCACCAGCTTTCAACATTTCAGTTGTATCACTGTCCAATAATTGTTGCTTTTCTTTAATGTCAGCAAAAGATCCTAGTGATAAAAAGTGCCAGCCTAAAGGCTTTTTATAAGCAAGACCGAGTGTTCTGTTGATATATAAATCATCGTTGATGATTACAGCTTGAAGTGGATTAGTTGCGGCAGTCGCGATGACAGCACCAAATAACTTTAAAAACTTTCGTCTACCAATTCCCACTGCATGAATCCTTTAGTTGATTCTGATTATTTAATACCGATAACAACCTAGTTATGGAATGAATAGCTCT
>Ga0105356_10002279_pt1 | contig 19147 bp, 21 predicted proteins | sample GOMGulsemesocosm_3_FD_83502 | JGI IMG/M metagenome (GOLD analysis project Ga0105356, IMG submission 83502) | Methane-oxidizing microbial communities from mesocosms in the Gulf of Mexico - GOM9D Gulf of Mexico | ecosystem: Environmental > Aquatic > Marine > Cold seeps | place: Gulf of Mexico... | reverse complement strand
ATAAGCCCGGGCAACGCCTTCAACAACCGATAATAGAATAATTTATAGGATATCACCGTGGAATTGCTAAAAAACCGAGAATCGGATGTCAGCGAAGAAGACGTCGCTCAATACCTAAAAACCCATTCAGGATTTTTTCTCAAACGGGACGACCTGCTGCTGGAATTACGCCTGGCCCACCCGGTTAACGGCGAGGCGGTGTCACTATTGGAACGTCAGGTTAGCCTGTTGCGGGAGCGCAATATGGATGTGCGCGGGCGTCTCAATAACCTACTGGATCATGCTCAGGGCAACGACGAACTGTTTGACAAGACCAAGGCCCTAGTGCTGGCACTGATCGATGCCGGCGGCCTCGACGCGGTGGTCAATACCTTCAACCGCAGCCTATTGAGTGACTTTGCCGTCGATTTTTCCAGCATGACGCTGTTTGGCAAACCGCAACAATATCGCCATTTAAGCGCCCGAGTAGTCGATGTCGACGAAGCCTACAGTAAGATTCCCGGGCTGTTGCGCAGCGACAAGGCCACCTGCGGGGTGTTGCGGCCCGAAGAGTTCAATTTTCTGTTTTCCGAGCAGGGCCCCCAGGTGAAATCGGCGGCGGTACTGCCCCTCGTTCACGGCCAGGCGCTGGGGGTTATTGCCATCGGCAGTAGCGCCTCGGACTATTTTAGCGCCGATATGAGCACCTTGTTTCTCAACTATATCGGCGATGTTATCAGCCGTATTGTGCCCCGCTATCTCGGCTAGGCACAGCGAGACGGAGCTAGTATGACCGCGTCACTGTGGCCACAACGCATCGAACAGTATCTTACTTATCTGCAGGCGGTGCGGCGTCTGTCGCCCCACACCTTGAGCAACTATCGACGGGATCTGGAAAAGTTCGCCCGCTATAATACCGCTCAACAGTGCCTAGACCCCGCCGCAGTACACAGCGCCGATGTGCGTCGCTGGGTCGCGCAACTGCATCACGGCGGCCTGATCGGAACCTCTCTGGCGCGCGCGCTGTCAGCGGTGCGCAGTTTTTACCGGTTTTACAATAAACAAGGTGCCGCGCAACACAATCCGGCGCAGTCGGTGGCGGCGCCAAAAGCGCAAAAAAACCTGCCCAAGGCCCTCGACGTCGATGCCGTGGCGGCACTGCTGGCACTGCAGGGGGAGGCGCTCATCGACGTACGTGACCGGGCCATATTGGAGTTGTTCTACTCTTCGGGTCTGCGCCTCAGCGAGCTCGTGCAGTTAAATACCGACAGCATCGATCTTGCCGACGCGCTGGTGAGTGTAGTCGGCAAGGGCAATCGCAGCCGCTCCCTGCCACTGGGCCGCTATGCATTGGCCGCGCTGCAACAATGGCTGGCGCTGCGTCCACACAATACCGGCAAAGCATTGTTTCTGTCTAAGCGGGGCCAGCGCCTAGCGCAACGCTCTATTCAAGCACGGCTCAAGAAACACAGCTTGCAGCAGGGCCTGGGACAACATGTTCACCCCCATATGCTGCGCCACTCCTTCGCTAGTCATATGCTGGAATCCAGTGGCGACCTGCGAGCGGTGCAGGAAATGCTGGGCCACGCGAATCTCGCCACCACACAAATTTACACCCATCTGGATTTTCAACACTTGGCCAAGGTCTACGACAGCGCCCACCCCCGAGCACAGCGCCGGAGAAGCGGCGACAAAACAAACAGCCAACACCATAGCACTAACCCAGCCCAAGAAGCGGACCAACAAGCCGATGACTAAGCACAACAACAATACCATCAAGGTGGTCACCTTCGACCTAGACGATACCCTGTGGCTGTTAAAACCGGTAATCATCGAAGCAGAGCGCATCGTATTTAAGTGGCTCAGTGACCAGGCACCTAAATTTGCTGCACATTTTACCCTGCAAAGTTTTGGCGAATGGAAATGGCAACGCTATAAAAGCCAGCCCCCCCTAGCCAACCAAATTAGCCAGATGCGCATAGCGTCTATGGAGCAAGCGTTGGTAGAGGCCGGTTATAGGCAAGACCAAGCGCTGCCACTGGCTGCAGATGCCTTTGCGGTATTTTTACAGGCTCGGCATCAGGTAACCCTGTTCGAGGGTGTCGAAGCGTTACTACAGACCCTGCATGGTCGCTATTCGCTGGGGGTGTTGACCAATGGCAATGCCGACATTCGGCGCCTAGCTATCGGCCCAATGTTTGACTTTTCCTTCTCCGCGGAACAACTCAACGCCAGTAAACCCGCGGCAGATCACTTTCTAGCGGCGCAGCGCATCAGTGGCGTCAGTGCCAAAGAGATCATTCATATCGGCGATCATCTCGAGCACGACGTGGCCGGGGCCCGCCTCGCCGGGTGCCATGCAATTTGGTTCAATCCTGACAAAAAACCCAGGCCGCCGGGGCCGCAGCAGTTCCTCGAGGCCTCTACATTGGCGCAGATACCGGCATTGATCGAATCACTAACACCCTAGATGGGGCGCTGACCATAGCGATAGCTCGGGCGTTTGGGGGGATCAGCGGTGACGTGGGCAGCGATGCGATTGATTTTTCCACCGGTGGCCAGATAGCGAGAGACGTCGCAGTCGACTTTGTCGTGGATGCGCTTTCGGGAGGCCACGGTGCGAGATTCGGCGGGCTCGTCAAAACCACTCAAAAAATCCAGTTCGTTTTGCGCCGGGGATTTAGCAGCATTGATCGGCTTAGTGCGAATATTTTTGCTCATCGACATCATCCTTGGTTCCGGTTGGCCGGGGATCTTATTGCGGCCAGAGACAGAGGAATAATTGCAAATACAACAGAGGGAGTTAATTTATAGTCTATAGATCTGAATCATCAAACTGAAACGCCGATAACACTTAGTTTTTTTTGTACTAACAAGATGGTTATTAGAGCACAGAGCCTGGTGGCGGGAGTTAGATGGGGGACGGGGCAGCTCCGCAGCTGGCCAGGAGCCAGAACTGCGGATGGTTATTGCGGCTAAACAGCGTCTTCGTTGGTCTCACCGGTGCGAATGCGGATAATCTGTTCCAGCGGTGTGACAAATATCTTGCCGTCGCCAATTTTCCCGGAGTGAGCAGAAGTACTAATTGCCTCGATCACGGTTTCGACCTGATCGTCGGCGACGGCGATTTCGAGCTTCACCTTGGGCAAAAAGTCGACCACGTACTCCGCTCCTCTATACAATTCGGTATGCCCCTTCTGACGACCAAAGCCCTTCACTTCCGACACAGTAATGCCCTGCACACCGACATCGGACAGTGCCTGACGCACATCGTCAAGCTTGAAGGGTTTGATAACCGCAATAATCAACTTCATAGTTTTTCTCCGTATGGTAGCGCATGCTTTTCGAGCCAACCCCGCCACTGCGAGGGTTGCTGTTACCAGGCTCTTATTTAAGGCGTAATATGGTGACTAGGCAGGCGCTGAAAAGCAAGGACTTCTGGGCTATTTATGCCATTAGAACAAAAAGCTAGGCTATTAGAACGAAAAAAGGGCGCCGGAGGCGCCCTAATGACATCGAGATGTCGGTGGTACTAGATATCGGTGGTACTAAGAGTCTTACTTAGAAGTAAATTCTGGGTAGGCCTCCATACCGATCTCGGAGATATCACCACCTTCGTACTCTTCTTCCTCAGAAACCCGAATACCCATTACCATCTTGAGCACAAACCACACTACTGAGCTAGCACCAAATACCCAGATAAAGATAGTTGCGGCGCCAATTAGCTGGCCGCTGAAGCTTGAAGCATCATTGGTCATAGGCACCACTAACAGACCCAGCAGTCCAACGACACCGTGTACTGAGATAGCACCAACGGGATCGTCTATCTTGAGCTTGTCCAAGGTCAGGATGGAGAATACCACCAAGATACCACCGGCGGCGCCGATTAGCGTTGCCTGCAAAGCGGTGGGGGTTGAGGGCTCGGCGGTAATCGCTACCAGACCGGCCAAAGCACCGTTCAATGCCATGGTTAAATCCGCCTTGCCAAACTTGAGATGGGCAATAATCAGCGCACCGATCAGGCCACCAGCAGCGGCGGCGTTGGTGTTCATAAAGACTACCGCGACGCTGTTGGCACTCTCGACACTGGCGGTAGCCAGTACTGAGCCACCGTTAAAGCCAAACCAACCCATCCACAGAATAAAGGTACCCAGTGTTGCCAGCGGTAAATTGGCACCTGGAATCGCATTGATTTGGCCGTTGGGACCGTATTTACCTTTGCGAGCACCTAACAGTAACACGCCCGCTAGCGCTGCTGAGGCACCTGCCATGTGTACAATACCGGAGCCAGCAAAGTCAGAAAAGCCGAGGTCACCGAGGGTATACATGCCAAATACCGCATTGCCACCCCAGGTCCAAGAACCTTCCATGGGATAGATAAAGCCGGTCATCACTACTGCAAAGGCCAAAAACGCCCACAGTTTCATTCGCTCAGCAACGGCGCCGGAGACGATTGACATGGCCGTGGCAACAAACACAACCTGGAAGAAAAAATCTGCCGAGGGCGCGTAACTCGCGGGCTCTTCAGCACCTGTTACACCATCACCGGTGATGGTCGACAGGAAGATGTCACCGCCGTACATAATCGCGTAACCGACAATCATATACATGATGCAGGAAATCGCATACAGGGCGACATTCTTAGTTAGTATTTCGGCGGTATTTTTAGAGCGGACCAGTCCCGCCTCTAACATGGCAAAACCCGCTGCCATCCACATAACCAGCGCACCACATATTAAGAAGTAAAATGTATCGAGTGCGTACTGCAGTTGAAAAATTTCGTTTTCCATATCTAAGCCCTCCACAAGCCTATGATCAAAAGTAAAAAGGCGACTTAGATCGCTTCTTCGCCTGTTTCACCGGTGCGGATACGAATAACCTGCTCCAGCGAAGAAACAAATATTTTGCCGTCACCGATCTTGCCAGTATTGGCGGCGCTAGTGATGGCTTCGATGACTTGTTCAGCACTGCCATCGTCAATAGCCACTTCAATCTTTACCTTGGGCAGGAAGTCGACCACGTATTCAGCACCGCGGTATAACTCGGTATGCCCTTTCTGGCGACCAAAACCTTTGACCTCAGTCACCGTAATACCCTGTACACCCACTTCGGAAAGTGCTTCGCGAACATCGTCCAACTTGAACGGTTTTACTACTGCTGTAACCAATTTCATCTTGGTTCTCCTGGTATTAAACAGCCCGCGGCGAGGCGGGTGTTGGGGAATAAAAAAGCCGGTACAAGCCCGGCAAAACGGCTATAAGCCGAGGGGGATGCTATAGGAAACAACAAAGTTCAGGTCGTCATCAACACCTTCATTGTCGTCCTGATCAACTACCTGACTGAGGGTAAAGCTCAGATTGTCGTTGTAGGAATAACCCAGATCAAGGTGGGCGTAATCGTCGTCGCTGTCGTCATTAGAGGTAGTGCCGTAGGTCGCGGAAAAAGCACCAAATTCTGCACCGACAGTGAGGTAGGTATAACCAGTGGCACCGGCGATATTGTCATAATAAGTGACGGCTACGGGGCCAAATCCCACTGACAGGATGATTTCAGATAGGTCGGCAAAGGTGCCTTCGCTATCGCCAAGATCAGGGTACAGATAGTTCCAGACACTGATATCTACAGTGACAGCACCCAGCTCAGTACCATAACCGGCAAACAAGTCGTATTCGTTGCCACTGGCGTCGTCACCGGAAGAACCCCAGATACCGGCATAGGCGCCGCCGCTGGAGGCTACGATGTCACCGGATACAGCCGGTGAGCCGTTGCCCAGATCCATACCACGCCACAGGTAGGCTGATGCTACGCCGACGGAGGCGGCGACTTCTACCTCGGCCATGACAGGTGCTGAGAAAACTGAGGCCGCTACAGCGGAAGCTAAAAGTGATTTCATTGTATTCATGATTTATGTCTCCAATATAAAATAAAACTGTTTGTCTGGATCTTAGTTAGTGTTTCCAGAAACTCATTGACCAGAGTTACGGTATACAAAGCATAGGTCGTGCCAATTTAATAATTCACTGCTATATCAATGTGTTACGTAATAATACACATTAGAGATATCGGAAGTGGTGCACATTCTTCTTCGCTGCCGCACCAATACGGTGCCCCGTCACAGCAATGCCCCAACTTGGAGCGCGAAGATAGGCTGGAGTTAGTCAATAGCGGTGCAGAGGTTTACAGAGCCCCCTGAATGGGCGCTCGCTGGCAGAGTTGTGACGGACGATGTAATGTTGGAAACAGTAACGCCAAGGCCTAGCGGTACCGTTATACGGTCATATGACCGCGGACTTGCTCTTCGTTCATGTCTGCGCCGGCGCCGGCTAAAATCACTTCGCCCCTGTCCATGACTAGGTAGCTGTCTGCGAGTGCCCGGGCGAAGTCGAAATACTGCTCCACCAGTAATATCGCCATTTCGCCACGATCTCGCAGCAGGCCAATCACCGCTTCGATATCTTTGATGATAGAGGGTTGAATGCCCTCGGTGGGCTCATCGAGAATAAGCAATCGCGGCTTGGTAACCAGCGCCCTGGCAATAGCCAGCTGCTGCTGCTGCCCTCCGGATAGATCGCCACCGCGGCGCTTGAGCATATCCCGCAGTACCGGGAACAGGTCGTATATTTCGCTGTCGATACGTCGCTGGGCTCTCGGTAACGAGGCAAAGCCAGTCTGCAGGTTTTCCAGTACCGTCAGCTGGGAGAAGATCGCGCGCCCCTGGGGCACGTAGGCGATACCACGGCGCGCACGATCGGGAATACTGAGAGATTCAATGGCCCGCCCCTCCCACTCGATAGCGCCGCTGCTGATCGCCTGTTGGCCGGATATGGCACGCAGCGTCGATGTTTTGCCAACACCGTTGCGCCCTAACAGGGCACAAACCTGTCCCTTTTTCGCCTGTAGCGACACACTTTTTAGTGCCTGACTGGCACCGTAATAAAGGTCGATGTTATTCACTTCCAACATAATCTAACGTCCTAAGTAAACTTCGATAACACGTTGATCATTCTGAATATCCTCGAGACGCCCCTCGGTCAGAGTAGAACCCTCGTGTAAAACAGTCACAGTAGTATCCAGCGCCTTGATAAAATCCATGTCGTGTTCCACCACGACTACCGAATGGGCGCCGGTAATTTCTTTCAGTAATACCGCTGTCGCCTCGGTTTCGCTATCGGTCATACCCGCCGCTGGTTCATCAACTAACAGTAGCTGTGGGTTTTGCACCAGCAGCATGCCTATTTCCAGCCATTGTTTCTGGCCGTGAGACAGTGCTCCGCCCATTTCATGACGCCGATCCGGTAGCGCTATGAGTTCTAACACCTCATCGATGCGACTTTTTTGCTCACCATTGAGGCGGTGGAACAAAGCCTGTAATACCCCGCGCCCGCCCTGTAACGCCAACTCCAGATTCTCGTACAAACTTAGGCTTTCGATGACCGTTGGCTTTTGAAACTTGCGGCCAATGCCCAGGTTGGCAATCTCCGCCTCATCAAATTGCGTTAAGTCGATATTGTCGCCAAAAATAACTTCGCCGCTATCGGGCCGAAGTTTTCCGGTAATAACATCCATCATGGTCGTTTTACCGGCACCATTGGGTCCGATAATGGCGCGCATCTCGCCCTTTTTTAAGGTCAGCGACAAACCGTTTAAAGCCTTAAAACCATCAAAGCTTTTACTGATACCATTAACATAGAGAATAGTATCGTCACTAATATGAGCCGTTTTCATGTCGCCTCCGCAGTCTGAGTTTTCGCAGCACTGGCAAGCTTGCGCTGTTGGTATTGTTGGAACACTCCGACCACACCCTTGGGTAGATAGATGGTTGAAACGACAAACAAGCCACCTAACATAAACAGCCATACTTCAGGCATTGCCCCAGTAAAATAGGTTTTTGCGTAGTTAACAATCACTGCACCTATAACGGCGCCATACAATGTGCCGCGTCCGCCGATAGCGACCCAGACCACCACTTCGATTGAATTTAGCGGGCTGAATTCACCGGGATTAATAATGCCCACCTGCGGCACATACAGCGCACCGGCTACACCGGCAACAGCCGCAGACAGTACAAATACAAACAACTTATAGTACTCAACTTTGTAGCCGGTAAAACGGGTACGGCTCTCGGCGTCGCGGATGGCGATCAATACCCGGCCAAGCTTTGAACTGACTATCCAGCGAAACAGCAGGTAAAAAAGCCCCAGGGAGAGCGCCGACAAACTAAACAATACCGCTCGGGTGTACTCCGACTGCAGGCTATAACCCAACACCTCCTTAAAGTCGGTCAGACCATTGTTACCACCAAAGCCCATGTCGTTGCGAAAGAAAGCCAACAACAACGCATAGGTTAGCGCCTGAGTAATAATAGAAAAATAAACGCCGGTCACCCGCGAGCGAAACGCCAACCAGCCAAAGACAAAGGCCAGCACACTGGGCACAACTAGAACCATTAACATCGCAAAACCAAAATTATCGAATCCGCTCCAGTACCAGGGCAATTCCTGCCAATCCAGAAACACCATAAAGTCTGGTAACTCGGCGTTGCCATAAACACCGCGATCGCCGATCTGACGCATTAAATACATACCGAAGGCATAACCACCGAGGGTAAAAAAGGCACCGTGGCCCAAACTCAAAATACCGCAATAACCCCAGATCAAATCAACTGAAAGCGCTAGCAGAGCGAGACATAAGTACTTTCCAAGCAACGTCAAAGTATAGGAAGAGACATGAAAAAGGGAACCTTCCGGCACCGCCAAATTTAACATCGGTACGAACACTGCTGCGGCCAACAATACCATAAGCAGTCGCTTGCCGCCGATATCGCCAGCCAGAAAGGAGGGAGGTGAAGTGAGTGGCGCAGTCATTGATTAATCCTCGACAAAGCGGCCCTTAATCGCGAATAAACCGCGAGGGCGCCACTGAATGAAAAGTACGATAAAAATAAGCACGATAATTTTTGCCAGAACTGCGCCGGCTACCGGCTCGATAAACTTATTGGCAATACCCAAACTCAGTGCCGCGAAGAAGGTGCCCAGCAAGTTGCCGACGCCGCCAAATACCACCACCATAAAGGAGTCTATGATATATGCCTGACCGAGATTGGGACCGACATTGGTTAACTGGCTTAGCGCCACGCCGGCAATACCTGCAATGCCAGAGCCCAGTCCAAAGGTCAACGCATCGACCCAGCCGGCTCTGATACCCATTGAATTTGCCATTGCCCTATTCTGGGTAACTGCTCGCATTTGCAGGCCGACAAAAGTCTTCTTCAGAATATAGATCAACGCCAGCAACACCATGATGCTAAATATAATTATGTATAGACGATTATAAGTGAGCGACAAAAATCCATTGATTTCCATCGAGCCGCTGAGCCATTCCGGAGTGATAACACTCTTATTAAGAGGTGTAAAAATACTTCTAACCAGTTGCTGCAACACCAAACTAATACCAAATGTAGCAAGCAGTGTTTCCAGCGGCCTACCGTATAAGTGCCTGATGACGGTGCGCTCAATCAACACGCCCATGGCGCCGGATACTAGAAACGCCGCGGGAATGGCCACCAGCAGCGAATATTCAATAAAATTGGGCATGATCAGCTGCACCACGTAGGTGGTATAAGCCCCCAACATAATCATTTCGCCATGGGCCATATTAATCACCCCCATTACGCCAAAGGTAATCGCCAGGCCCACCGCCGCCAATAGTAAAACTGATCCGTAGCTAACGCCAAAAAATAAGTTTTCTAAAAAACCGAAAAACTCTGCTGCGCCCTGCATTTTCTTGAGCTGAGCTGCTGCAGCCGTTCTTACCTTGTCACTGGGCTCGGCATAAACGCCGCTATCATCCTGCTCAACCATCGCTGTCAGCTTTGCCATTGCCAGCTTGTTGCTACTGCCTTCGAGCTTGATGATCGCCAACAGGCGATCGGCTTCCAGCGGTGACTGCAGACCAATTAGCGCCGAGGCACCGACCAGCGCCTCAATGACCTTGGCGTCTTGTTCAGCCGCCAGTGCACGTTCGATAACAGCTTTGTTTTTCGCATCGATATTTTGTGACAAATCTCTGGCCGCTTTCAATCTTATCGTAGCGTCTTTATGCAACAGCATTCGCTGTGCCAAAAGCGCCCGCATTTGATTGCGCAACTTATTATTGATACTGATTTTTTTTATCGTTGATTTTTTTACCAGTCCCAAATCTTCGGCGCTCAATACATCGCTGATACGCATTTGTTTGTCTTGGTACTGTGCGTAGAGCAGTTGTCGGTCGGCCTTGCGGTAATACAATTGGCTTTTTTGCATTGCCTGCAGCACCGCTAGTGCGCGGGGGTCAATACTGGCGGCGAGACGGTTGATAATGGCTTCTTTGTCACGCATTTTTTTCACCGCTGCCAAAGCGGCGACATCCTGCTCGAAGCTATTCTGTGCTGCCACTAGCGATTGCGGCAGTAACAGCGAAAAAAACATCACCCATAACGTGCTCACTACAAGCAGCACTTTTTTACAGTTTTTCATGGAAGTCCCTTTAGCGACGAATCCCTCCGGGAATCGTCGCGGGTAGAATCTTGTCGTTTGCATATAAAAAAACCCGCAGCAAACTCAGAGTTTCACTGCGGGTCCGGTACTACTAGACCTAGAAATTTTGACCAGAACATTTTTTGGTTTGTGTATTGTAGTTGCCGCAGTTAATGGCTGGGTCCTGCCAATCGGCTACCAGCTTTGCACTTTCCGGCAGGAAGTCAGTCCAGGCATCACCAGCAACAGTACCCTCGGTCTGCCACACAATATCAAACTGACCATCTTCCTGAATTTCGCCAATTAGAATGGGCTTAGTCAGGTGGTGATTGGGCAACATAGTCGCCAAACCGCCGGTAAGATTGGGCACAGAAATGCCTATCATCGCTTTTTCGACTTTGTCGACGTTGGTGGTCTTAGCCTTCTTAACCGCCTCAACCCACATATTGAAACCGATATAGGTTGCTTCCATCGGGTCATTAGATACCCTCTCATCGTTGCCGGTAAATGCCTGCCACTTGGCAATAAACTCGTCGTTAACCGAGGCTTCGGCGGTCATGAAATAATTCCAGGCCGCTAGGTGACCGACCAATGGTTTGGTGTCAAAACCCGAAAGCTCTTCTTCACCGACCGAGAAGGCCACTACTGGGATGTCCTCAGCGGAGATGCCTTGGTTAGCCAGCTCTTTGTAAAAAGGCACGTTGGCATCGCCATTAATGGTGGACACTACGGCGGTTTTTTTGCCTTCGCCGCCAAACTTCTTCACGTCGGAAACAATTGTCTGCCAGTCGGAGTGACCAAAGGGCGTGTAATTGATCATAATATCTTTGGACTTAACGCCTTTACTTTTCAGATAGGCCTCAAGAATTTTGTTAGTAGTGCGGGGATAAACATAGTCGGTACCCGCTAATACCCAGCGCTTAACACTGCCGCCATCTTCGCTCATTAAATAGTCTACCGCGGGAATGGCCTGCTGATTGGGAGCGGCACCGGTATAAAATACATTCTTGGAGCTCTCTTCACCTTCGTATTGCACTGGGTAAAATAGCAGGCCGTTCAATTCTTCGATTACCGGCAATACTGACTTTCTGGAAACAGAGGTCCAGCAGCCAAAAATAACGTCGACCTTTTCTTTGCTCAATAACTCTTTAGTTTTTTCCGCAAATAGTGGCCAATTCGAGGCGGGATCAACAACAACCGCCTCCAACTGTTTGCCCAGCAGTCCGCCCTTCTTGTTTTGCTCTTCAATCATCATCAGTACGGTGTCTTTAAGCGTTGTTTCACTGATTGCCATGGTGCCCGACAATGAATGCAATACACCGACTTTAATCGTGTCCGCCGCCTGTGCAATGGCCGCACTCAAGCTCAGTACTGCTACACCCAGTACTTTGGCACCGGTTTTTTTCCAGCTTTTTCTTTCCATTATTTTTCCACCCATGAATAAAATTGATAGTCAGTAGGACTATAGCAGTAATGGTGCCAATAATTTCTTTCAGCGAAAAATGGACGTAATACCCATACAAAACAATAAGATAACGCTATTTGTAAGCCGTAAAGGGGGTAATAGAAGAATGCGTTTCTAACGATGAACAGCCCCAATAGGGTGCAGTTAATATCACTTGCACCATTATAGAGCCGCAGCCTGGTACTGTTTGTGCCGCGCCCCAGCACGGGGCACGCGGTAGCAAAGGGGATGGGATGTCATGCTACCGACAGCATGCCGTGCTCGGTGATGAAGGCGATGATGTCATCTAGGCCCTGGCCGCTCTTGAGGTTGGAAAATACAAAGGGCTGTTCACCGCGCATTTTTCTAGCATCGCGGTCCATCACATTGAGATCGGCTCCCACCAGCGGCGCCAGGTCGATCTTGTTGATAATAAGCAGGTCCGATTTGGTTATGCCGGGACCGCCCTTGCGCGGTATTTTGTCGCCGGCCGAAACATCGATAACATACAGTGTTAGATCCGACAGTTCAGGACTGAAAGTGGCAGCCAGATTGTCGCCGCCGCTCTCGATCATTACCAGCTCTAGATCGGGAAAGCGCTCGGTCAGCTCTTCCACCGCTGACAGGTTCATCGAGGCGTCTTCGCGAATGGCGGTGTGCGGGCAGCCTCCGGTCTCTACACCAATAATGCGATCGCTGGACAACACCTCGTGTCGCAGCAGAAACTCAGCATCTTCACGGGTGTAAATATCGTTAGTGATCACAGCAATGTTAAATTGATCTTTCATTTTTGCACACAGCTCTTTTACCAGTGCAGTTTTACCGGATCCAACCGGGCCGCCAATACCGAGGCGCAATACAGGTTTTTTGTTGTTCATCGATGTTCTATCCTCAGGTCAATACAACTAATTTCGTAGCGGGTGTCGCTTAACTAACAAATTCACACAGAGCCTGCATTCACGATCTGAACAGCCGCGAGTACTGGCACTCGTGCTGAGCTGAAATAATCGCCAGTCCAGGCAGGCCCGATGCCAGCGCGTGGTCCGCCACTGAGTCCGACATTTCGCAGCACTGCTCTACTCGGCCCATCAGTGCCAGCAACAGACGCTGGCCATCGGTTTGACCCAGTGGCACCAGCTTGGTCGCCGCCGCCACCTGATTTTCCAACCAGCTCCAACAAAATCCCCGGCGCACGGTGGCCAACTCGATCTGCCAATGCACTCCCGCTAGAGCAAAGGCGGTAACAAAACTAACCGGGGTCTTAACCGGCCAGGCCAGCGCTGCCGGTAATTCTAAATCACTCAACAGGCGCATCAACGCCCGCCCCATCTGTACATCCTCCAATTCAAATTCCGCCGACTCTCTGGCGGCCTGGGCGAATTGGTTCCAGTGCACCACCGCAGTCAGGTCATCATCCAACCAGGCGCGATACAGGCGATTGAGCAAGGGCAAGTCCAGCCCCGCCATGCTGTGTCCCATAATGCCGCCAATCCATTGTTGGGCCTGCGCCCGGTCTTGGATATGACCTAACTCCACCGCGTACTCCAAGCCCTGAGAGTAGGCGTAGGCACCTACCGGTAGCGCGGGACTGACCAACTGCAGCAGGTGTAGCAGCTGCGGCTCACTCACCGAGAGTGCACCTGTGCTTCACTGTGCTCATGGCTGTTATCGTGCTCATGGCTGTGCTCATGGCTGTGCTCGTTGTCATGATCATGGCTGTGACCATGGCCCGAGGTACCGTGGTAGGCACCCATTTCCGGATTGAAGGGCCGCTGGCAGCACTGCACCGTCAAGCCCAGCCCCTGCAACATCTGATCGAGTACATGATCGTGCTGGTAGCGCAGCAAGCCGTGGTCAATCTGCAGCGGTACATGCCGATTGCCCAGATGATAGGCGCCGCGCATCAATAGGTGGGGGTCATCGCTGACCACCTCGGATACCTGTTCCTGCGCCGCCACCACCAATACCTTGCTGCCGTCGCTGCAGGCCAGTATGTCACCGGCTTGTAATACTCGGCCCCGGGGTAAAAACCAGCCTAGTCCCAGGCCGCAGTAGGTGGTGGTTTTGTAGCGGCTTTTTTTGCGCTGTTCAAAGTTCAGCTCAACGCTGAGACTAGCAGCTGCATTATCGTCACTGGCCAGTTCATAACATTCCAACATAGTAATTACCTACACAATATCTTGAGTTGATTATTCGAAGCATTAAAACAGCGAATAACGCTGGGCCAGGGGTAGCTCGATGGCAGGCTCACAGGTCAACAACTCACCGTCGGCTCGCACCTCGTAGGTTTCCGGGTCGACTTCCATTTTCGGGCGCCAGTGGTTGTGAATCATATCCGCCTTAGTCACCGCGCGACTGCCGCGGCAGGCAACCATCAGTTTATTGAGGCCAAGTGCGTCGGCAACTCCCGCCTGCAGCGCTGCCTGACTAACAAAGTTAACTGAGGTGGTGGCAATGGCACCGCCAAAGGCGCCAAACATCGGCCGGTAATGCACCGGTTGCGGAGTCGGAATAGAAGCGTTGGGGTCCCCCATCGGCGCCGCCGCAATCATGCCTCCCTTGATAATAATAGCGGGCTTGATACCAAAAAACATCGGCTTCCACAGCACCAGGTCCGCCAGCTTGCCGACCTCGATAGAACCGACTTCGCCGTCGATACCGTGGGCGATAGCTGGGTTAATGGTGTACTTGGCGATATAGCGTTTGGCGCGATTGTTGTCGGAGTAGCTGCTGTCTCCGGCCAACGCACCGCGCTGCACCTTCATCTTGTGGGCACTTTGCCAGGTGCGGCAGATCACTTCACCGACTCGGCCCATGGCCTGTGAGTCTGAGGCAATCATCGAAAAGGCACCCAAATCGTGCAAAATATCCTCCGCGGCGATGGTCTCCCGGCGAATACGGGAGTCGGCAAAAGCCACATCTTCAGGAATATTGGGGTCTAGGTGGTGGCACACCATTAACATATCCAGATGTTCATCAACCGTATTAACGGTATAGGGCCTGGTCGGGTTAGTGGAGGAGGGCAGCACATTCATCTCGCCGCAGGCCTTGATAATATCCGGCGCGTGGCCGCCACCGGCACCCTCGGTGTGATAGGTGTGAATAGTGCGGCCCTTAAAAGCCGCCAGGGTGTCTTCGACAAAACCTGACTCGTTGAGGGTATCGGTATGAATGGCCACCTGCACATCGTATTTTTCTGCCACCGTTAGGCAGTTGTCAATCGACGCCGGGGTAGTGCCCCAATCCTCGTGCAATTTGAGGCCCATAGCCCCCGCCAACAGCTGCTCTTCAAGGGCGCCGGGCAGGCTGGCATTGCCCTTACCGAGAAAACCAAGGTTCATCGGAAAGGCCTCTGAGGCCTGCAACATCTTACCCAAATGCCAGGGTCCCGGGGTGCATGTGGTGGCGTTGGTACCGGTGGCGGGACCGGTACCACCACCGAGCATGGTGGTAATACCACTCATCAAAGCCTCTTCAATTTGCTGCGGGCAGATAAAGTGAATATGGGAGTCGACGCCACCGGCAGTCAGTATCTGGCCCTCGCCGGCGATGATTTCGGTACCCGGACCGATCTCAATATCAACATTGCACTGAATATCCGGGTTGCCAGCCTTACCGATGGCACTGATGCGCCCGCCCTTAATCGCTACATCGGCTTTAACAATGCCCCAGTGGTCGAGTATTAGCGCGTTTGTAATCACGGTATCGGCGGTGAAGGCGGTACCGCGCTGGCCCTGACCCTGACCGTCTCTAATCACCTTGCCGCCACCAAATTTAACCTCTTCGCCGTATTGGCTGAAGTCTTTTTCGACCTCTATCCACAGCTCGGTATCGCCCAGACGCACGCGGTCACCCGTTGTAGGCCCGTACATATCCGCATAGGCGCGGCGCTCGATTGTTGCCATGTTGTTCTCCGTGATACTCGCAGTTTAGCCGCTGCTCAACCGCCGCTTAAGGTAAGTTTATTGTGTTTATAGCTTGCCCATAATCTCGCCGCGCAGGCCGTAGACGACACGGCTACCGGCTAGGGCCACCAATTCGACATCGCGCTCCTGACCAGGCTCAAAGCGCACCGCGGTACCGGCGGCAATATTGAGGCGAAAACCCCGGGTTTTTTCCCGGTCGTAACTCAGCGCGGGGTTAGTCTCATAAAAATGGTAGTGGGAGCCCACCTGAATCGGTCGGTCGCCACTGTTGGCTACAGTAATGGTCAGTGTCTGCCGGCCCGGGTTTAACTCAATGTGTTCACCGCGGACTTCTATTTCACCTGGAATCATGGGCTACTCCTATACAATGGGGTTGTGCACGGTGACTAATTTGGTGCCGTCGGGAAAGGTAGCCTCTACCTGCACCTCGTCGATCATCTCGGCAATACCCGCCATCACATCCTCGGTAGTCAAAATGGTGCGGCCATAGGCCATCATCTCGGCGACGGTTTTACCCTCCCTAGCCCCCTCCATAATCTCGGCACTGATCAGCGCCACACTCTCCGGGTAATTCAGTTTTAACCCCTTGGCCTTACGCCGTTCCGCCAATAGCGCGGCGGTGAATATCAGCAGTTTGTCTTTATCTCTTGGGCTCAATTCCATGGTCAGTTCCTATGCGCGTGATGCGTGTCTGTTGATCACTCAGTGCTGTGTTTGATACCTAACGGCAGCCAACTGCCGCTAGGTATTCCATATTCTTGGTCGCAGCGGCGCTCGCGATAACAGTGGTGACCGCAGCAGCCCCCACAGTGCTTCAAAGCCGCGGCGGCAGTCCTGCGACGAGTCCCCCAGATAACGTAATAGCAGGATTTCTCCACGTCGGGTCAGGCCCCAGTTTCGGCCCTTCGGTAACTGTTCGCGCAGTTCATCCATAGACACCGACTGATCCTCTAGGGTGGCAAACAAGGTGCCGCTCACGCTGGCGCCATTCATACCCCAGGGCGCATCTAACAGCTCTTCACCACCGACAAAGTGCACCCTATCGATAAACAGCGGCCGCCCCAGCCGGTAAATTTCGATACTTTGGCGCAGCTGACCCTTGGTAAACCGCTCGCCGCTGGCGCGCCGGCCCAAACAGACAATGTCCCAGCCGATAAGGCGGGCCCCGGCTGCTAGCTCAAAACGGTTAATCAACTGGCCCTGGGCACCATTGAAAACAATCGTTTCCTGGGGCAGCCACTCCAACGTCGCCGCCTCGCCTAGTATAGCCTGCACGCCTTGGTGCTGAGTCAGACCGTTGTCGACTCGATACAACTTACCCGCCGAGGGGGTGGTAATCAAGGACTGGGCCGCTGCCGCCAAATCCACCGCTATCGCCAGAGAATCTCCCGCCACCATGCCGCCAGGAGGGTGTAACAAGTACAAATGACAGACCCCATCTTCCGGGTAGAAGGGTCGCTGTACCCGCAGCGGCCCAAAGTGCCGCGATGACTGCAACACCGTACGGTCCATTTTCACCGCCAGTTCCAGCGCCAGGCCCGCCTGCCAGCCCCGCTGAGATTCCTGCTGCTGTATGGTCTGTGGCAAAACGCACCTATATTCTTTGTTATGTAACCCGCTAGGCTTATCACTAGCTGCCCGGTTTTATTGCTTCACGCAACAACGTATTTACAACACAGCAATAATCGCACCAATAACGCGATGTTGTGGTGCGACCTAGTAAGGCGCCATTCTAGGGTATTTCAGACAGCTGCGACAATGACAAACGAGAGCGATCGAGAGCGGAAATGCACTCTTTTGGGGCAAGGTCAATTACAGCTTTTACTAGCCTTGACCGGGGAAAAAAAATACAATCTCCCCAAATCACGCTGGAGCGTCCATGTCATCAACTGTTGAAACATTTATCGAACAAATTCGCGAACTGCTGCCAAGCGGTTCCCTCAGCGTCGAGCTAGAGAAGAATATGCGGGCACTGGCGATGAGCAGCTTTAGCAAACTAGACTTGGTGAGCCGAGAGGAATTTGACGCCCAGTCTGCGGTATTAGCCCGCACCCGAGAGAAGTTGGAGCAGCTGGAGGCGAAATTGCAGCAGCTCTCCTAAATTTGCGCATAAACCAGTTAGCTGCCAGCGCTGACAAGGTTCCGGCCACGCCATGCCGGCCACGCCACTGAGCCAAATACTCGCGGTGGCACAGCTGCGTTATTTAAACGTACCTGTGCGGCCTTTATAGAATATGCTGTTAGCGAGGTAATTCGTTGCCTGATCGCTGAGTTTAGTGCTTCTTACCGCAATTTGGGTTAACTCATCATCACGCAGCACTGTTAACTTGGGCACCGGCCCAGTTAATGTCATGCGATGAGTAACAATGCATTGCCCGGCGACCTTCAGCAGCGGGTTTATATGTTGTTTTACCGCTTGCTCCACATCATATTTAAAACCAGGTTTACCGAAGTCTTCGCATACCAAATTAACAATCATCCAAGTATCGGCACTTAATAGAAAATAGCAGCCCAATAGCGGCGATTTGGCAAAGATAGACTTATCGATTAACCACGGTTTTTGCAGGATGTCTTTTACGGCTCTGGTTTCATCCCAATCTTTCTTCAGCAGATGAAGGCTTACCACTAACCGAGAGCTTGTCGCAATTATCGATGCGGCAGTGCCCGTTGCAGCGCCGGCATCGAGAAAAATGCCAGCAGCTTTAGCTGCGGCTTCAAGGCCATGAGTACCGGCAACAATGGCGCGAGTATCTCTCTCCCTTTCAATCAATGTTTTAACCGCCAGAAAGGCTGCAGCAGGCGCGTCAGGCAATAATCCCTGATGTGCGTTTTTGATACTGTGGGCTGACTTAGCTGCGGACAATGCATGATAACTATTATAGGTTGCCATTGATGTCGAATAGGCCAAACCAACACCCGGTGCAATTTGGGCGATTAATTCCGACATGCTTTTGCCAATGGTAGTCATAATCATTTGTTGCATTAGCGGATCATTGGCGGCCTGCCCCAGTATCGCGTTAACCAATTTCTGAGCAAGTTGATAAACTTGATTGGTAACCGAGCCGGCTTGATAAGCGGCTGAGCTACCCTCAATAATGGTTGAAACTCTGTATGACAGTTTTATCTCTCGCCCTTGGAAAAGTTGGCTCACAAATTGCCGCCGACTGTCTTTTAGATACAGCAGCGCTTGATGGTCGAGGTTGGTTAGCTCGAACTCATCATTGGCTTGTTGCGAGAGATCAAGCACAGCGCCATTCTTATTTCGAATGCTCTGTCGCCAGGCT
>Ga0105356_10002271_pt1 | contig 19169 bp, 13 predicted proteins | sample GOMGulsemesocosm_3_FD_83502 | JGI IMG/M metagenome (GOLD analysis project Ga0105356, IMG submission 83502) | Methane-oxidizing microbial communities from mesocosms in the Gulf of Mexico - GOM9D Gulf of Mexico | ecosystem: Environmental > Aquatic > Marine > Cold seeps | place: Gulf of Mexico... | reverse complement strand
GTGAAGCATTTATGGACCGCATGACCATATCTGACAGAATAATTCCAAATGCATTTCCTCTTAATTAGAAAGAGTATTGATCTAGATTAACTTAAAAATAATACAAATGTCTTTTCAAAGAATAAACATAAAACACCTTTTAGTAATCACATTATTTACAACTTTAATGATAAGCTGTGACAAAGATGATGATGGTGAAATGATGACTCAGGTTAATTATCCATCTGGAATCAATGATTTAACCAAGCTGCTGAAACAAAAAATAGATTTTGCCGCTATCACCAACCCTGACACCATATCATTTCAATATAATAACAACAGGTTAATCACCTCAATAAATAGTACAAGAGATAGATTTCGAATTGATTTTGATTACGAGCAGATTAACAGCCTAGCTGCATCCTCAAAAACAGATTTAATAACCAATACCGTCATTACCGAAACGAGTTATAGTTATGAAAATATTGACTTGTTAACTACGGTTACCAAGGAAGCAGGGATAACTATTGATAGCACACTTTGGAGTTTAGACGGACTAAAAGGGCTTGAGGCAAATGCTTATATAAAAAGTGGATCACGTGACTTTCAATTAAAGAAAATTTATACATGGAGCGGTGAAAATCTTGAAAAGCATGAAATATATGAAAAGATTGATTTTGAAACTTCTTTTAATAATTTTGATTCCTTTCCCGATGCTTTAGAAAAAACAACAGAAAACATTGTGAGCTATTACAACTTGGAGCTATTAGAAAATGATTCTGATTATTATCTCACGCGACGTACTAAATTTGAGTCTTACAACGAGGCAATTAATGTTCTTAGGTATTTATCTAATGTTGTTCCTGTTACTGAATCTCAAAAAATTTACGAAATTCAACATACTAATCTTTATGATGAAGATAGGAGGGCATATTTTGAAAATTCAGGATATACTACTTTTACTTCCGATAACGAAGGCTACCCTTTACGTTTAGCTACTGGCGGCTCGGAGTCAAGAAAGATTGATTTTGTTTATGAATAAAAGTTGCATTTAGATTAAAAAAAATACCACCTAACAAAAGTTAGGTGGTATTTTTTTTAATAATATTTATAGTTCTTTCTTGTAATAATATCAAGAGGCATAATCATCTCGCTTTCAACCTCTTTCCTCAGCACAATATGTTCAAAAAGCTTAAAAACAGCTTGATACCCTTGCTCTTCTGGTCTCTGACAAATTAAAAAGTCAATAATCTCCTTGTCTAAAAATTCAATATTCTCTGTAAGAAAATCGTATCCAATTAAATAAATCTTCTGCTCTTGATTCTTCTTTAAATAATTAGCAACATATTTTATTTTGGAATTTGGAATAAAAATTCCTTTTATATTGGGATTATCTATCAGCGTTTTGTCTAAAATTTCTTTTACATTATTTTCGTCAAAATCAGTAATCACAATTTTTTTTGTAGAAACCAATGATGCTTTCTCTTCTAAATAATCATTAACTCCTTTTACTTTTAAATTCCTAATAGCCTCCGTATCCATTTCATCTTTTAAATGCAAAATAAGAATCTCTCCTTCGTTGAAACAGTAATCAAATAACTGCGCAGCAAGCTGACCGCTTTCGTACAAAGGCTGCTGGATACTACAAAGCGAATCCTTTTCCTTATTATTAGAATCTATAAAAACATAAGGCCTTTTTTTCTCCTTACAATCCTGTAATAAAATCTCTATTTCATCGGCAAACTTTGGCGTTAATACAAGGCCATCAATATTACTATTAATAGCCTTAAGAATCTGCTTTCTGACCTCTATGCTTTCATTTTGATTATACAGGTAAGTTTCAATCTTAATCTTATATTGTTCAAGTTCTTTTTGTGCTTTTACAATGCCCTTCATTGGAAGCTCCCAATATGAAGATTTAGACGAGGCATATGGCAAAAGAACCCCAAGTACAAACTTTTTTCCCTTAGATAAATTACTCGCCATAATATTAGGCTTATAACCCAGCTCCTCAATGACCTTTAATACCTTATCTTTAGTTTTTTTGCTAACACCAGTTCTTCCGTGAATCACCCTATCTACGGTAGCTAATGCAACATTTGCCGCCTTTGCAACATCCTTAATTCCTATTACTTGATTTTCATTTTCCATTCAAAAATATACTACTATAAATAAAAGGTAACGTGACACTTAAAATACAGAAACCTTTTTAATTTATATTGTTTAACACTGATTGATATTGAGTTTTAGCGATATGTTGTCTAAAGTGTTCGCAATAATTAAAACAAAGAAACGTAACTTAAATTTAAAAAAAAAATGAACAATTATTTAAAAGCCTAAAACTTTAATATCTTAATACGGTAATTTAAAATCGCTGATAAAAAATGTTTATATTTTAATATAAATTTTCTTTTTATGTAAGACCCATAAAATAGACCAATAAAAAACCATCATTAAAACAGAATAAAGCAAAGAACCGTTTAAGCTACCAACCAATGGCGTAAAAACATCATTAAACAGCCAACTTTTTAGTGAAATCATTGTATCTCCCTGTGGGAATTTTATAAAACTAGACATAATGGTTGCCCAAAGCTCGGCAAACACATATGCAAAAAGCGGGTTAACACCAAATACCATCAGAGGTGATATCCATTTCTTTTTATGATTAACATCTATAATCCAAACAAAAAAGGCTAATATTATTAACGCACAACCTGTTGTATAAAGCACATAAGAGCTTGTCCAAAGTGTTTTATTAATAGGAAATGTGTAATCCCAAATTTGCGCTAATAAAATAGCAGGAATACCTAAGAGAAACATATTCAAAACAAGTGTTTTCTGATCCTTATTTTTGCTTATCAGCCTCCCTAGTAAATAGCCCCAAATGATATGTACTATTGCAGGAATAGAACCGAAAAAACCTGACGCATCAACTGGATACCCTGGGCGTAAATGGTTTTTTCCTAATAGCATAACATCTATTTTTCCGACGATACTACCTTCGGCAACATAAGGCGTTGCCCCTCCATACCCCCAAAGAAGAAACCAATACCCTAATAAAATCCCAATGGCAACAAAAAATAGCTGTTTAGGCTTTAAAGAGATGCAAAGCATTGCTCCAATACCATAACAAATGGCAATGCGTTGCAAAACTCCGGTTATTCTAAGTATGGAAAAATTTAATTCACCTGAAGAAATAACTTGTTTAGCTATATTAAGTCCAATCCCAATAAGAAAAATAAGAATTGTTCTCCTAATTATTTTTTTGGTTGCATCAATCGAAAATTTCTGTTCGTATTTTTGAAAGGCAAACCACATAGCTACCCCTATTATAATAAGGAAAAAAGGGAATATTAAATCGGTTATAGTACATCCATTCCAAGCTGAATGCTTCATTTGTTCATACTTGAAACTCCAGCTTCCTGGTTGATTAACCATAATCATAGCTGCGATCGTTATTCCTCGAAAAGCATCTAGTGCTATTATTCTTTTTTGTTTTTCCATTTTTTTATTCTTTTTATTTTTTCTTAAGCGCTAATGATTTCAGAGGAATAATTAGACCCTTTTCCTGTTAAGCTTTTTTATTGATTAAATCCTTATTATATATATTTGTTGATGGCGTACGACCTTCAATAGTATCGAGTACTGCTTGTGCTGCCCCAGTAGCAATCCTAACATTTGATTCCCAAGTAGAACCAGCACAATGAGGTGATAATATAACATTTTCTATGGATTGCAATGGACTCTTTAAACTTAATGGTTCCATTTGAAATACATCTAAAGCTGCACCTTGTAAATCTTTATTTTGAAGGGCCTCAATCAAATCTTCTTCATGTATAACTTCGCCTCTGGATGTGTTTATTATAAATGCTGTTTTTTTCATAAGGGAAATCAATGGTTTATTAATCATCCCCTTAGTCTCCTTTAGATTGGGTACATGAATCGAAATAAAATCCGAATTACAAAAAAGCTCTTCCAGATTGGGAACAAAATTTATATATGGATTAGTTGTTTTTTCGCGAACATAGGGATCGTAAGCTAGAATATTCATTCCTAATCCTGCCTGGCATTTCTGAGCCACCAATTGTCCTATTTGTCCCATTCCAATTATACCTAGAGTTCTTCCTGATACTTCTATTTGATTCGTGGAAAAGCGCTCATTCCAATTTCCGTTTTTCACAGAATTGTGCATATGTAACGTTTGCTTCGACAGAGCCATGATCATGGAAATGGTCTGTTCAGCAACGGTTAAATTATTCATTCCAGGAAAATTACAAACTAATATCCCTCTTTTGCTCGCTTCTTCAATATCAACATTATCAACACCAACCCCTGTTCTAGCAATGACTTTAAGTTTAGTAGCATGAGACAAAACCCGTTTATTGATTTGTGTTGTGGCTCTTAGAATAAGACCCGTTACATCTTTAATGAGCTCAATTGCGGTTTCTTCACTGGTGTCTGGAGCAATAATTAACTCTGCTTTATGTTCTAGTATTTTTTTTCCGTAAGGATTAATATCTTCAGAAAGAAGCACTTTTGGTTTCATAAGTTTGGTATTAAATATTAGCTAATTGCTCTTCAATGAGCATGATGGTAGTATGATCGAGTTCTGCATTTCCTTGTGCGATTGAAGCGTCCATTTGCTGAGCAACTAAGGCTGTAGCATAAAGAGGAACCGAATTGATTTTTCCGGCTTCTAATGCTTCTGCTAAATCTTTACGGTGGAGCTTTAGTTTAAAAGCGGGTTTATCGAAACTGCGTTCTATAATTTTTTGTCCATGCAATTCTAAAACCTTACTACTTGCAACGCCTCCTAATAAAGCTTCCCGTACTTTTACTAAATCAAGCCCCGATTTTTTTGCGAGAACAAATGCCTCTGAAACCGCTTGCAAATGAACTCCAATAAGGATTTGATTGCACAGCTTTGTGGTTTGCCCGCTGCCTGCCTCTCCCATATGCAGTATTTTACCTCCAAGTATTTCTAATAGTGGTAGCCCTTTATAAAATGTGCTTTCAGTACCACCTACCATAATAGACAAGGTTCCGTTTTTAGCGCCTTGAGGGCCACCAGAAACAGGAGCGTCTAGCATTGCTACATGTTTTTCTTTCAGTCTCTTATAGCATTCTATAGCCATTTGGGGTGCAATTGACGACATATCGATACACAAACTTCCCGGTCTCATGCCCTCAATTAACCCTCCTTTTCCCAGTATTACAGTTTCAACATGCCGTGATTCAGGCAGCATAGTAATTACAACATCACATTGACTTGCTATCTCTATATAACTACTACAAACCTCTGCTCCTTGTGATACAACAGGCTCTAAGTTTTTATTATTATAATTATAAACCACCACAGAACATCCTGCTTTCAGTAGGTTTATAGCCATAGGTAACCCCATAGTTCCCAATCCAATAAATCCAATTTTCATATGTTTAAATTTTAATTATTTCAATGTTTTTGTTTTAAATCAATTGGTTCTACTTTTCCTATTAAAATAACATAGCATAAAATACCGACAAACATGAGTACACCAGCTATCACAAATGTGGACATATAAGATCCTGTGGCTTGAATTAAAAACCCGGTAACGATAGGCGCAAAAAAGCCGCCTATTGTTGCTCCAAAATTATGAATTCCAGCGACAGTTCCAATGGCTCCTTTTGGCGCAATAGATTGGGTAATAGCCCATGTGTTTGCGGTAGCAAGCCCCATTCCGCTAATGGTAATGACAACCAAAATCATTGCTAGAACAGGATCTTCAATAAAAGGTACGGGCAAAATTAAAGTTCCCGTCAAAAACCCAGCAATTACAAAGGTCTTCCTCACCTTAGTTACCGTTCGTCCTCTTTTAATAAAAACATCTGATACATAGCCGGAAATCACGACAACAAGCGCCATAGAACCATAAGCAAAACCTGCCCACCAACCCGTTTCCTTTATTGAAAAGCCAAGCTCATCATATAAATAACTCGGTAACCAAGAGATGTATAAAAACCAAACATAACCATAGCAAAAATATCCCCAAAATACACCTTGAATTTTTTTGTTTTTCACTAAGCTCAGGAAGGACAACTTGGTTTTTTTTGTTTTGACAATCTCTGTCTCTAGATTTTTATGAGTAGTTTTTAACTCAAGTTTTTCTTGTTTAGTGTATAAATAATGCCAAGGAACAATCCAAATCAAAGGCACCAAACCACAAAGAATGAATAGCATTCGCCAGCCGTAGGCGTCAATTAAAATTCCGGCTATTACGGCGCCAATTGCAGGGCCAATTTTACTACCAGAAAGCAAAAGTCCAGTTGCAAACCCTCTCTCGTTTTCCTCGAAATACTTACCGATGTACGCGTTGCCCGCAGGGCCCGAAATAGACTCCCAAACCCCAAGTAAAATACGCAAAACGATAAGTTGCCAAAAGGCTGAGGTAAATCCAAAAGATGCAGCTGTAATCCCCCAAATAATAAAGGCGATGGTATATGTCCATTTAATCCCAAAGCGATCCACCATTAATCCTGCTGGGATTTGCATAATAGCATACCCCAGAAGAAAAGCTGAGAATATATAGCCTTTTCTTTGAGCATCTAGTTCGAAAAAATCTGTTAGCAATGGCGCAACCATAGACATATTACCTCTATCTATATAACTATTTACCATGGCAATAACCAGCAAAGCCAAAATCCACCACCGAATGGTTTTGACATTCTTAAATTGTCCTTTTCTCATAAATCTATTTGTTTTTATGTTAATAATGGCTTTTTTTTTACACTTATGACCTCTTGTAAAATGTCTCCTAACTCTACATATAACTAAAAAACGCAGGAACACAACAATTTATCGGTAACGATATTTAAAAAAAACTTAATGATCAATGTTTATAGTATTAAAATAATTATTATATTTGCGGTAACGCACCTCAAATATAATGATAATAAATCATATAATCCTACTTTATTTTTAAATACCCCGCTTTTAGGAGAGTAATTAAATAAGCGCGGCTAATTAAAACTAACGAATTGATAAAAAGTAATTCTTTTAAACTAAATTAATGTTAAACTAAATTCAATAAGTATGAAAAAACTATTTTATTATCGGGAATCTATTCGAGAGAGAGATTCTTGGAGGAATTTAAAAAGGGTGTTTTTTATTATGCTATTATTTGTATCTCCTATTAAGAGTATGATAGGTTCAAATACAATGCATGATGAAGAACATACGACCTACCGCTCAATATTGCAACACGAAGTACAAGGTGTTGTTACTTCGGCTTTAGGTGAACCACTTATTGGCGCCAACGTAAGTATTAAGGGCACTAATAATGGAACCACAACGGATTTTGACGGAAATTACACAATAAAATTAGCGTCTGCAGAAGATGTTGTATTAGTTTTTTCATACTTAGGCTTCAAGACTAAAGAAGTTAACTATACGGGCCAGACAACTCTTGATGTTTCATTAGAAGAGGATTTTGGTTTACTTGATGAAGTTTTAGTTGTTGGTTATGGCGCTGTGAAAAAAAGTGATTTAACAGGTTCCGTTTCTCAGGTAAAAGCTGAAGAGATTACAGCATATCCCGCAGCAGGAATTTCACAAGCACTACAGGGTCGTGCAGCTGGTGTGCAAATCAGCTCAAATAATGGAGAGCCAGGTGGTGGTTTTAAAATCAGAATACGTGGAGGTACGTCCATCAGTTCATCGAGTGATCCTTTGTATGTTGTTGACGGATTTCCAGGCGGAACATTGCCCCCACCTGAGGATATTGCATCTATAGAGATTTTAAAAGACGCATCATCAACAGCTATTTACGGATCTCGTGGAGCTAATGGTGTGGTATTAGTAACTACCAAAAAAGGAAAAATTGGTAAAGCTAAAATAGAATTTAGTTCTTCTTATTCGGTGCAATCAGAAATTGGACGATTTGATTTGTTAAATGCAGAACAAATGGCTACCTACATTAATGATGTAAATGTCAATAATGGCGGTACTCCAAGATACTCCAATCCCTCATCATTCGGGACTGGAACAGATTGGCAAGAAGAAATTTCCACTCAAGGTGAAATTCAGAACCATCAAATCTCGTTTTCCGGTGGAAATAAAAATGTAAGGTATTATGTATCTGGTTCAATGTTTGATCAAAAAGGAATCATTATAAATTCAGACTTTGCCAGATATTCTGTAACTAGTAATATAGATATTACTGCATCTGATAAATTTAAATTTGGCGCAAATTTATTCGCCAGACGTTCAGAAAAAGACGGGATTAGAAGCCAAGAAACTAATGGCGGTACAACTCCAGGAGTTGTTGGTTCTGCTGTAAGATTCGAACCTATGGTAGGCGTCTATGACGAGAATGGTGTCTATACATTAGCACAATTAAATACGCCTTTTGATAATCCTGTTGCGGTTGCCAAAGAATTAGTTAATGAAAGTGTAGCTGACAGATTACAAGCGAACTTTTATGGGGAATTTACATTATTACCTGAATTAAAGTTTAGATCAACATTTGGTGCTAGCACCTATAATAATAGAAATGGACAATACGTCCCATCAGTTCTTGCTGAGGCTTCAGGAGTAGGTGGAATAGCCTCTATTACCAGTAATAAAAATATCAGTATAATTAGTGAAAACTACCTTACTTTTAATAAAGAATTTGGTATTCATAATATTACAGCAATGTCCGGGTATTCTTATCAATCTGATGAAAACACCTCTTCTTTAGCTCGTGCTAATGGTTTTATTACTGATTCAGGAAGTTATTGGAATTTAGGTCAAGGTTCATTATTACAAGTCCCTTCTTCAAGCATCACTAAAGCTGAACTTTCATCGGTATATGGTCGATTAAATTATAAGTTATCGGATAAGTATTTATTAACCTTTACCGCGCGTTACGATGGTTCTTCACGATTTGCAGAAAATAACAAATGGGCATTTTTCCCATCTGGAGCCTTAGCATGGAATGTTTCAAAAGAAGGCTTTATGAAAAACATAGAGAAAATTAGTCAATTGAAATTACGTGCCAGTTATGGAGTTACAGGTAACCAAGCAATAAGCCCTTATCAATCACTCGCTCGATTTAGTCCGGTATTATCTATTATTGATGGTAGTATTGTAAACGCAGTTCGTCCATCGACAGTTGCTAATAATGATTTGAGTTGGGAAAGTACAGCACAGACCAATATAGGTTTTGATTTAGGATTATTCAATAACAAGCTAACCATAACAGGTGATCTTTATAAAATGATAACCTCAGACCTATTGTTTAGTAAACCATTGCCTCAATATTCTGGGTATTCTTCACAATTGTTTAATATTGGTGAAGTTGAAAATAAAGGTTTTGAATTGGCTATCTCAACAAGAAACATTGATAGAGATAATTTTAAATGGGAAACACAATTTAATATTTCGACAAATAAAAATCAAGTTCTTGAGCTACCAGATGGAGATGATATTCCTTATGGAGCCGCACCAGGACATATGGTCGGGCTTGAAGGAGGAACTTCTGTTTTAAGAGTTGGAGAGCCTGTGGGGTCTTTTTACGGCTATACCTATGCGGGTGTACTACAATCTGACAGCGAAGCTCTGCCTGGGAATTTCGAAACTACAGCCGGTGGAGAAAAATTCAAAGACATCAATGGTGATGGTGAGATTACCTCAGACGATAGAGGAATCATTGGAAACCCACATCCTGACTTTATTTGGGGACTAAACAATACGTTTTCATACAAGGATTTTGATTTGAATATTTTCATACAAGGTTCTCAAGGTAATGAGCTGTACAGTTTTACTTTAATGGAATTAGATTTAATGTCGGGGTTAAATAATGCCACAACAAACGCTCTTAATAGATGGACACCTAGTAACACGAATACCAACGTGCCAATAGCAAGATCGAGAAGTCGCGTGTCTTCATCCCGATGGATTTATGACGGGAGCTATACAAGGTTGAAAAATGTTTCTTTTGGTTATAATCTTCCTGAAGAAGCCTTATCAAAATTAGGATTCAGTTCTTTAAGGCTAACCCTAAGTGCTCAAAACCTTTTAACCATTACCAACTACCCAGGAATAGATCCAGAGGTTAATTATAGAACTAATGGAACTGCAGATTCAAATAGAAATTTAGGATTGGATTATGGGAGTTACCCAAATACTAAGTCAGTCACTTTTGGCATAAAAGTAGGGTTCTAAAATTATGAGTTATGAATAATATTCTAAAAACAGAAAAAATGAAACAAATTAAAATATATGGACTATTATTAGTCTTTGTGGGTGCAATGTTCGCATGTACTACTTTAGATGAAGAGCCCGTAGGCTTATTAGCACCAGAAACCATGTTCCAAACGCCTAAAGATGTTGAAACAGCCGTTTTTGGCGCCTATGGCCGTATGGCTACCGAAAAATACTATGGAAGAAAGTTGGTTTTGTCTCTCTTATTATTGAGCGATATGGCCGATATAGGAAATTTAGGAACGCCATCTAGACGTCAAGAAATTAATGGTTTTACTTCTGGTTCAACCAGTGGTATGGTATCTTCCTTTTGGCCATTATCATACGAAATTATTAGTGCTGCAAATGCTGCTATTGACGGAGCCGACAGAGTCTCCGGCAATGAAGAGCAAATTAACGCTTTACGCGGAGAAGCGAGGTTCGTTAGGGCATTTACATATTATCATTTAGTAAGGCTCTTTGGAGAAGTTCCTTATATTAATGAATTTGTGACTGACCCAAGTGCTTTAGCGAACACCTCTAAGGCTTCTGTTGCAGATATTTACACAGGGATTATTGAAGATTTAGAATACGCCAAAGCACATTTACCAAATATACAACCAAACGGAACCCGGTCAAGACCATCCAAAGGCACAGCTGCTGCTTACCTAGCATCAGTTTCATTAACGCTAAAAGATTATACTAAGGCTGCTCAGGAAGCTGAGTGGGTAATCAACAATAGTAGCGATTTTGATGTGAGTTTAATGGCCGATTATCAAGACTGTTTTAATGCACCAATTGCCAATGGTCTAAAAGAACATCTCTTCACCGTTGATTTTGCTGCCGCTCATAGGGCTGGTGGTGGTCAAGGCACAGATTGGATGGCACCTGTAACAGGTATAAGTGGAACAGATGATAGAGGCTGGAGTGTTTGTGTGCCGTCATTAGCAGTTTATAATAGTTGGGATGATAGAGATTACAGAAAATCAGTTGCATTTCAATCAACCGCTATGGTTGGAGGCGTTGAAGTGCCCTATACAGATCCATCTTTCAATAATTTAAATGTATATCGCCCTCATGCAGCAAAATTTAGACGTTTCCCTGGAGACAACAGAGGTGATGGAGGTTATTCAGATAACAATTACCCAGGAATGCGATATGCAGAAGTATTACTTATTGCTGCCGAAGCCCTTAACGAGGTAGGTGGCCCAACATCTAATGCTTTAGGTTATGTAAATCAAATCAGAGAAAGAGCTCGTAATGCTGCAGGAACAATAAACACATTTCCAACCGATGTAATTGGTGGTTTATCTAAAGATGAATTCAAAGATTTAATTATTGAAGAAAGAAGATTAGAGCTTTCGTTTGAATTTAAACGTTGGTACGATATTAAGCGATTAAATATTGGGGACGAAGTTTTTAAAGGACCTAATTCCTTAGAACCTCATAGTAATTTTAATGCATCAAGAGACTACTTGCTAGCATTACCTCAAACTGAACTTGATATAAATCCAAATTTATTACCACAAAATAATGGGTACTAAATTTTTGATACTAATAATTTGATTGGTTAGTTGAAAATTGGGGAGGTACTTTCATTTGTACTTTCCCAATCTTTTTAATAAATAAAAAAATATAAAATGGAACAAACATGGCGATGGTACGGGCCAAACGATCCCGTTTCACTTTCAGATATTAAACAAGCCGGAGCTACAGGAATTGTATCGGCATTACACCACATCCCTAATGGTGATGTATGGCCGGTCGTCGATATTAACGCGCGCAAAGCTATTATAGAATCAGCTGGACTCTCCTGGTCAGTAGTAGAAAGTGTGCCTATCCATGAGGATATTAAAACACAAACCGGAAATTTTCAGTCCTATATCGATAATTACTGTCAATCCCTTTTAAACTTGGGAGCTTGTGGCATTGATACGGTATGCTATAATTTTATGCCTGTATTAGATTGGACGCGTACTGATTTAAATTATAAAATTAAAGACGGATCAAGAGCCTTGCGATTTGATGCTACAGCATTTATTGTTTTTGAGGTCTTTTTATTGCAACGCCCAGGAGCGGAAGACCATTATTCTGAAGCCGAACTGGAACGTGCCGAAGTAATGTTTACACAAATGAGTGATAACGATAAACAATTACTCATTAAAAATATTATTGCGGGATTACCAGGAGCCGAAGAAGGCTATTCCCTAGAGGAGTTCAATGCCATATTAGCCACTTACAACACCATTGGAACACAGGAATTAAAAGAACATTTATTTTATTTTCTAAAACATATTATTCCTGTTGCAGAGCGAGCAGGTGTTTTAATGTGCATACATCCCGACGACCCTCCATTTCCAATATTAGGACTACCAAGAGTAGTTAGTACAGAGCAGGATATTTTAGATTTATATGACGCCGTGAATAGTCCTAATAATGGATTGACCTTTTGCACAGGATCCTTTGGAGTTCGACCTGATAACGACTTAGTAGAAATGATTACTCACTTAGGAGATAGAATTCACTTTATTCATTTAAGAAGTACACAGAGGGACGCTGAAGGCAACTTCCATGAAGCGAATCACCTGGAAGGTGACGTCGATATGTATAGCGTAATGAAAGCATTATTAAAGGAACAACATAAACGAAAAGCAGCAGGCAGAAAAGACATAAAAATGCCAATGCGTCCAGATCATGGTCATCAAATGTTGGACGACTTAAACAAAAAAACAAACCCTGGGTATTCTGGAATTGGTCGTTTACGAGGCCTAGCCGAATTGAGAGGTCTTGAGATGGGAATCTCAAAAAGTTTAGAAGAGTAAAAATCATACTAAGGTTATATAAAAAAATAAAATGAGTAAAGTAGTTACATTCGGAGAAATCATGTTACGATTAGCTCCACAAGGGTTTTTAAGATTTTCGCAAGCCAATTCATTCGATGCAATCTATGGTGGCGGCGAATCTAACGTAGCAGTATCTTTAGCTAATTATGGTGTAGATGTTGATTTCGTAAGCCGATTACCAAAAAATGATATAGGGGCTTGTGCCATGATGGAAATGCGCAAAAGAGGTGTTGGTGTAGATAAGATTATTTATGGAGGTGATCGTTTAGGCATCTATTTCCTTGAAACTGGTGCTGTATCTCGTGGATCGAAAGTGGTTTACGATAGAGCACATTCTGCTATTGCAGAAATTGAATCTGGCATGATTAATTGGGATGAGGTGTTTGATGGTGTAGAATGGTTTCATTGGACAGGCATAACACCTGCTATTTCTCAAGGCGCTGCTGATGTGTGTTTAGAGGCGGTTAAAGCTGCTAGTAAATTAGGGGTTACTATTTCAACTGATTTAAATTATAGAGCAAAACTTTGGAATTACGGTGGTGATCGTGAAACAATCATGACTGAGCTAACCTCCTATTGTGATATTATTTTAGGTAATGAAGAAGATGCCGAAAAGCACTTTGGTATTAAACCAGAAGGCTTGGACATAACCACACAAGGACATGATGTAAAAGCCGAAGCTTTTTTATCGGTGTGTGAGCAAATGATGAAAAAATTTCCAAGAGCAAAAAAAGTAATTACAACATTAAGAGGTTCTATTTCAGCATCACATAATACTTGGGCAGGCGTTTTATTTGATGGTGAGACCTTATATCAAACACGTCAGTATCAAATTACAGATATTGTAGATCGCGTTGGTGGCGGTGATTCATTCATGGGCGGATTAATTTACGGATTGTTAAAATACCCAGAAAATGACCAAAATGCATTGGACTTTGCTGTTGCAGCTTCCTGTTTAAAACATACTATTAAAGGAGATGCCAACTTAGTAACAGTCGCTGAGGTTGAAAAATTAATGGGAGGTGATGCTTCTGGACGTGTTGCAAGATAAAAGAACATAATATTAGTTAAGTTTGATTAGCTGGAAGTGCCGGATCAAATCCCGTAGATACGGCACTCCTTTTTTAAGTAATTATACACAATAAAAACATAAGTAATGGCACAATATTCAAGACTGGAAGTGGCTTCCGTAATGGCAGAAACTGGATTAGTCCCTCTGTTTTTTCACAATGATATAGAAATAAGTAAAAAAGTATTAAAAGCCTGTTATAATGGTGGCGCACGTCTCTTAGAATTCACAGCACGCGGAGACTTTGCTTATGAGGTTTTTGGAGAATTAACTAAATATGCAATAGCAGAATTACCCGGAATGATAATGGGTGTAGGTTCGATCACCGATGGAGCAGCAGCCTCTTTATACATGGCATTGGGTGCCAACTTTATAGTAACTCCAGTGCTTAGGGAGGATATTGCTATCGCATGTAACAGACGTAAAGTATTATGGTCTCCAGGTTGTGGAACGCTAACTGAAATTGCTAAAGCTGAGGAATTAGGCTGCGAAATCGTAAAATTATTCCCTGGTGATATTTATGGGCCACAGTTTGTAAAGGGTGTAAAAGGACCTCAACCTTGGACAAGTATTATGCCAACAGGAGGTGTTTCTCCAACAGAAGAAAACCTAAAAGGCTGGTTTGATGCTGGTGTAACCTGTGTCGGAATGGGATCAAAACTAATATCTAAAACTATTATAGCTAGTAAAGATTATACAAAGCTTGAACAGGATGTTAAAAATGCACTAGATATTATTAAATCGGTTAGAAAATAAAGCTAATTAAATGAGTAATTATCACATAAAACATTTTGAAGAATATTTTCAAGTCTATAGAAAATCTGTTAGAAATCCTGAAGTATTTTGGGAAGAAATAGCTGAAGAACATTTTGTATGGCGCAAGAAATGGGATAATGTACTTAGTTGGGATTTTAGCAAGCCAGAAGTGAAATGGTTTGAAGGTGCTCAGTTAAATATTACTGAAAATTGTATCGATAGACACTTAGCAAATCGAGGAGATAAAACAGCGATTTTATTTGAGCCTAATGACCCAAGTGAAGCCACTGAGCATATAACATATAAGCAGCTACATGATCGTGTTAATCGGTTTGCAAATGTTTTGAAATCTCAAGGCATTCAAAAAGGTGATCGTGTGTGTATTTATTTACCCATGATTCCTGAGCTAACCATTTCAGTATTAGCATGTGCTAGAATAGGAGCAATTCATTCGGTGGTATTTGCTGGTTTTTCAGCAACAGCCTTGTCAACTAGAATTAATGATTCCGAATGTAAAATGGTCATTACCTCTGATGGTTCTTATCGCGGTGCAAAAACTATAGATTTAAAAGGGATTGTTGATGAAGCACTCGAGAGTTGTCCAGGCGTAAATTCTGTATTAGTTGCTAAACGTATCCATTCAGAAATAGCCATGGTAGATGTTAGAGATAAATGGTTGCAACCCTTATTAGATGAAGCTTCAAACCAATGTGAAGCAGAGGTGATGAATGCCGAAGACCCTCTATTCATTTTGTATACATCTGGTTCTACAGGTCAACCAAAAGGTATGGTACATACCACAGGAGGCTATATGGTTTACACTGCCTATACCTTTAAAAATATATTCCAATACAGAGAGAATGACGTCTATTGGTGTACTGCAGATATAGGATGGATTACAGGACACAGTTATATCGTTTATGGACCATTGGCAAATGGAGCTACAACAGTAATGTTTGAAGGCGTTCCTAGTTTTCCTGATTATGGACGATTCTGGGAGATCGTAGCAAAACATAAAGTTAGTCAATTCTATACAGCACCAACTGCCATTCGTGCTTTAGCGAAACAAGGATTAGAATTGGTTGAAAGACATGATTTATCCTCTCTAAAAGTACTAGGCTCTGTAGGAGAACCTATAAATGAAGAAGCATGGCATTGGTATAATGATAATGTTGGTAAAAAGAAAAGTCCGATTATTGATTCCTGGTGGCAAACAGAAACTGGAGGCATCATGATTTCACCAATTCCTTATGTAACACCGACAAAACCAACATATGCAACCCTACCTTTTATCGGCATTCAACCTGCATTAATGGATGAGAACGGTAAAGAATTAAAAGGTAATCAAGTCGAAGGCCGCTTGTGTATTAAGTATCCATGGCCGTCAATGGCACGTACCATTTGGGGAAACCACCAACGCTATAAAGATACTTATTTTTCAGCTTATGATAACATGTATTTTACAGGAGATGGTGCCTTAAGAGATGAGGTAGGTTATTACCGAATTACAGGACGTGTAGATGATGTTATCATTGTCTCTGGACACAACCTAGGGACAGCACCAATTGAAGATGCCGTGAATGAACATCCTGCAGTAGCTGAATCGGCAATTGTTGGATTTGCTCATGATGTAAAAGGAAATGCACTTTATGGTTATGTTATCTTGAAAGATATTGGAGAAAGTCGTGATCAGGATAATTTGCGAAAAGAAATTAATCAGATAATTACCGAACATATTGGCCCAATTGCTAAACTGGATAAAATTCAATTTACCAGCGGATTGCCAAAAACACGTTCGGGAAAAATCATGAGACGAATCTTGCGTAAAATTGCAGGAAACGACACTTCTAACCTTGGAGACATCAGTACCTTATTAAATCCAGAAGTTGTTCAAGAAATCATGGATAATAGCATGCTATAGATGAGCGAAAGAAAAGAGTATAAGAGCTGATTTCCAAGTTAAAAACAAGAAAAACAATGAAAAAAGCAAGAATAGCCTCTATAGATATCCTTAGAGCACTAACCATGGTACTCATGATATGGGTAAACGACTTTTGGACACTTTCAGGAGTTCCCAAATGGCTTGAGCACGCCTCTACTAAAGAAGATTTCTTAGGGTTTTCAGATGTTATATTTCCGTTGTTTTTATTCATTGTAGGTCTGAGTATTCCCTTTGCTATTAAACAAAGGCAAAACAAAGGAGATAGTTCATTCTCTATTGTAAAACACGTTTTAACCAGATCGGTATCCCTTTTAATCATTGGCTTTTATATGGTCAATTACGGAAGTGCTCACTCAACTTTAGGCATCGGTAAATACTGGTGGTGTTTATTAATGGCTTTAGCGACTGTTTTTGTTTGGATGGATTGGAAACGAAGTCCTGTTGCAAAAAAATATCATCCCTATATACGAATTGCTGGCATTTTAATTTTTGTTTATTTATCCATAATTTATAAGGGCGGTGAAACTGGTGATTTAGGAATGAGAACTCAGTGGTGGGGCATTTTAGGAGTTATAGGCTGGGCATACTTCATAAATACCTTACTATATATAGTTTTTAATGGAAATCTACTAGTTTGGTTAGGGTTATTTTTAGCATTTAATACATTAGCCGTATTGAATCAATTAGATATACTACCCGAACTTAATGAAAATATAAGCTTCTTATCCGTTATTTACGGTGGCAGCATTCCTGCATTGACTTCTGGTGGAATTTTGGCAACCTTACTTTTTAAAAAGCTATTTAAAGATCATACTAAATTGATTTTTGCCGTATTTGCGATTATTGGTATTGTATGTATAAGCTATGGAATAGAAACACGACCAATTTGGGGGATTTCTAAAATACAAAGGACACCATCTTGGGTTGCTATTTGCTCAGGAATTGGGTTTCTTTCTTTTGCTCTTTTATATGTTTTAGTCGATATTAAAAAACGAGCTAATTGGGCTAAAGTCATAGCTCCTGCAGGCACTGCGACACTGACTTGCTATATGATTCCGTATTTTATATATCCAATTAGAAATATTACTGGTATCAGATTTCCCGAATTTATAAATGCTGGAACCATTGGACTTATTGGCTCCTTTATTTTTGCAATACTTGTGGTGAGTTTTACGGGTTTTATGGAGAAGAAAGGCTATAAGTTGAAGCTTTAATTTTTGGTTACTCAAAAGCATACTGTGTAAGACGATGCCTCTATCCTCGTTTTCAGACAAAAAGAATGCCCCGATTATTATACAACACTGCTAAAAATGGATATAGTAATACTAAAAAAGAAAGTATATTAAAATTTATTTTAGAATCAACATACGAGCTCGATTTTCTTTTTCAGTGTCACTGAGCTTATTCGCATTATACTCACCATAAAAATCCAAATTACATATCTAAAAACATAGAATACATTGATAAATAATAGTTAGCTTTACAGCCAATTAATCACAAAAATAACCCATGAAGATTGTACCACTCATTCCTATTTTAAGTTTTCTTATTTTTTTTGCTTGTAAAGAAAATAAATCTACTGAAGATAAAAACATGATTCCAGCAACCCCTGAGGGTATGGTCTGGATTCCTGGAGGTAATTTTAATCAAGGTGCGGTTTCACAAGACAAGATGGCAATGACACATGAAAAACCAAGTCATAGTGTTACCGTCGATGGTTTTTTTATGGATATTACAGAGGTTACTAATGCTCAATTTTCTAAATTTATTGAAGCCACAGGATATATCACGACTGCCGAACGGGAAATCGATTGGGAAGACATGAAAACACAGCTTCCAGCAGGAACGCCTAAACCTCACGATTCAATTTTACAACCAGGATCTTTACGCTTTAAAAAAACAAAATCATCCGTGCCTAATTTATATGATTTTTCACAATGGTGGCAATGGAGTATTGGAGCCGATTGGAAACACCCTAATGGTCCCGAAAGCAACATTGAAGGGAAAGAGCAACACCCTGTCGTACACGTGTCTTATGAAGACACTCAAGCCTATTGCATTTGGGCAGGACGACGCTTACCAACAGAGGCTGAATGGGAGTTTGCTGCCCGTGGAAACCATAAAAGTTCGATCTATTTTTGGGGTGATGATATTAGCCAATTGTCGGGAAGTGCAAATAGCTGGGAAGGTGAATTTCCTGTAGAAAACACTAAAGTAGACGGCTATGAACGTAGTGCTTCTGTACAATCGTATCCCGCAAATGATTATGGCCTTTATGATATGGCTGGCAATGTATGGGAATGGACCAGCGATTGGTATAATACCAACTATTATAATGAAGTTAGCGCATTAAACAGCCCCTTGTTAAACCCAACAGGT
>Ga0105356_10002270_pt1 | contig 19175 bp, 14 predicted proteins | sample GOMGulsemesocosm_3_FD_83502 | JGI IMG/M metagenome (GOLD analysis project Ga0105356, IMG submission 83502) | Methane-oxidizing microbial communities from mesocosms in the Gulf of Mexico - GOM9D Gulf of Mexico | ecosystem: Environmental > Aquatic > Marine > Cold seeps | place: Gulf of Mexico... | reverse complement strand
TAGTATTAAAATATATGTGTTAATTTTCATCATAATTCTTTTTAAAATTTTAAGTTTAAACCTGCTGTTATAATTCTTAGCGCAGGGTTGGAACCCCCGATTGTACCACCAGTTTCAGGATCTAACCCTATCCAATCAGATTTTGTAAATAAGTTTTTACCACTAGCATATATCTTTAGTGAATTTATTTTCAGTAAATCTGTGATTTTTTTCGGAAGTTGGTAACTTAATGTTACATTTTGTAATCTTGCAAACTCTCTTGATTGGTAGAAACCATATCCAAAAGAATTCGTATTATTAGGAGCTGGGAATCTAGTGCTTTGTACTTCTGGAGTCCAATATTGTTCGTTTAACCAAGTTGCTGCTGTTGGCAGTAATGCAGCAGGGTTTAATCCGGTTTTGTTATTTCCTAAATATCTGTTTTTACCCCCAGATATAAAATTTATATCAAAATAAAGTTGAAAATCTTTATAGGTAATGGTATTGGAAAGATTCATATTGAAATTTGGAGTTCTATATCCGATAATAGATCTATCGGCAGAATTTATTTTACCATCTGGTACGCCAGTTAAATTTCCATCAGCATCACGACCATCAATATCTCTAATTTTCATTTCCCCTGGATTGATACCAAATTGAGTTGTATATTCTGTATCTTCATTTTGAACTACACCATCAACTGTATAATCATAAACTACGCCCAACTCTTCTCCAATAAACCATCGATTACCAACATCATCATCCTCAATTCCATCACCATCATTATCTAATCCATACAAGCTTACCAGTTTACTTCTATTTCTCCAAAATTTTAATCCCGATTCCCATTTAAAGTTAGAAGTGTTAATGTTCACCGAATTTAAAGTAATCTCGATACCTTTATTATCTACCTGTCCAATATTAGTTCGAATACTGGTATAACCTGTTATTGGTGGCAAGCCTCTTGTTAGCAACTGGTCTTCTGTTTTACTTTTATAAATATCAATATTACCAGATAGTATCCCATCGAATAAATCAAAATCTACACCAAAATTCAATGCCGTAGTTGTTTCCCATGAAAGTGACTTATTTGCTAAAGATCTAGGATATGAATATATAAAAGGTGTCGTTCCAAATATTGTTGTACCTGTACCAACACTAGCATAACTAGAATAACGTGGTATACCTAAGTTACCATTTTGTCCATATGACACCCTGAATTTTAAATAATCTATTGCTTCTATATTATCTTTTATGAAATCTTCTTCACTAATAGTCCATGCAACAGAACCGCCATAGAAATCACCAAATTTATTATCTGGAGCAAAAGCAGAATATCCATCTCTACGGAAATTTAGTGTCAAGTAATATTTGCTATTATAGTTGTAATTTAATCTTCCTAGATAACCTATAATACTTTCTTCACTAAAACCGGTACTTCCTCCTCTTTTTTCGCTATCTCCAAATGACAATCCATTAAATCCAAGTACTGTTGTACCAGCATTTCTAAAGTCTCTACCTGAAAAACTAACACTTTCATATTTTGAGTATTCTCTTGTGTATCCAAGTAATGCATCAACATTGTGATTTCCAAATTGTCTTTTGTAATTCAATAGATTGTCCATCACCCAACTTTCGCTTGTGCCAATTCTTTTCGACCCTCGAGCACTACCTAAAAACTTGGATGGATTAAGTATGTCGTCTTCATTTAACGTATTGATAAATGCATTTTCATGTGCAAAAGATGCTCTTTCAGAAGTATTACGGTTTTTTGTAGCATTTACCCTGAAATTCAAGCCTTCAATAAATGGAATGTCAACACTCATAAATCCTATCATTCTAAAGTTATGAGTTTTGTTTAAATCATCAGCAAGACGTATGTCTCCAACATTTGGGTTTCCCCAAAAAGGATTTAAGAGTGAGGTTGAGCCTTGAGGATATCTATGTAACTGATTTTCGAATCCTGGCACATATTTATAGCTATATGGAGACATATAGGTAGCAAAATACATACTAGGTGCTATACCTGAAAAATCTTTTTCTGCGTAATATATATTAGCTCCAAAAGTCAGCCAATCTGTTACATCATTTTCAAGTTTTGCTATTACTGAAAAGTTTTCGTAAGAATCATTTTTCAATATTCCTTCTTGATTTAAATATGTTCCAGAAATATAGTAATTTGTATTATCAGTTCTTCCGGAAACACTTAGTTGATAATTTTGAATAGCCCCAGACTGTGTTACTTCATCCAGCCAATTCAATTGATGTCCTTCGTTATAAGCCTGTAATTCAGTTTCAGACAATATGTTTTCCAATGACAAGTCTTCGGTACCTCTAAGTCTTAGATTATCTCGTCTCCAATCGATAAAGTCTTTACCTGTTCTTAAATCTGGTTTTGTTGTCCAGTCCTGAAAACCTATATAAGAATCAAAACTAATAACTGGCTTAGAAGATTTTCCTCTTTTTGTAGTAACAATTATTACCCCATTTGCTGAACGAGCTCCATAAATTGAAGCAGCACTAGCGTCCTTTAAGATATCGATTGTAGCGATACTACCTGAAGGTATTTCATTTAAGTTACCTCTAAAAACTACGTTATCTACAACTATTAAAGGGCTATTGCCTCCCGTCAATGAGTTTTGTCCTCGAATTAAAATACCAGGTGTAGATCCAGCACTCGTTACTTGTCCAATATTAAGACCAGGAGTTGTTCCTTGTAAAGCCTGTAAAGGATTGATGTTTGGAGCTACTGAAATGGGTGAGTTTTCTAGGTTTACACTTGTTACTGCTCCAGTCAAATCCCTTTTTCTAGTGGTACCATATCCAACAACAACTACTTCATCTAAAGCGTTTTCTTTTTCCAGGAGTTGAATGTTAATAACTGTTCTTCCATTGATAATCACTTCTTTAGTGGTGTATCCTAAGTAAGAAGCTACTATAGTGGTAACTTCATTTGAGAAGGAAAGTGTATAATTTCCATCAAAATCAGATGTTGTTCCTTGATTTTCTCCTTTTACAGTAATGGTTGCTCCTGGTAAAGGGTTTCCATTTTGATCGGTTACGGTTCCTTTAATGGTTTTTATGGCTTCGTTAGAAGCTATTGATGTCTTGTCGTTTTTCAATTTGATATCAAAAGCATGAACTTTTGTATTGTTAAATTGAAACAAAAGGATAAAAACAAAGAGAGTACAGTAATTTAAAACGACTTTGTCTCTTCTATTTTTGATGTTTTTCATAATAGTTAGTTTTAATTGTTTGATTTGTCATTTTTTATAATGACATTTTTACTTTCGGCATATAAAAAGGGTACTATTATTCGCCTTCTTATTTTTGTGTTATCTTGGTTAATCTGGAGTTGTTTTTTTCATATTAATTGGATTTAGAATTTGTGAAAATTACATGTGGTTTTTCTTTATGCAATTTAAAAGAGCGCTGTTTAGGGCTTTGCTACAGATTTAGTGAAAGGGTGTAATATTTTCGGACTGGTGAAATATATTCACGTTTTAGTATAACTTTTTAAACCATTGAATAGGTGTGAACTGAAAACAAGTTATATTTATAGTGTATTTTATTTTTGATTTTTTGAAAAAAATATTAAATCTAATTATTTAATAAATGCAGCTCTGTTAAGATTGCATTTTAATCTTTTTTTATTTTTTAGAATGAGAACAATACCAAGCTATTTTCTGTCTGTTTTATCAATCTGCATATTTTGGAGTAATTCTAGATGTTACTCAAATGATTTTATAAAGTATACTTCTAAAGATGGATTGTCTATAGATATTGTAGATTTTGTAATTCAAGATGAAGAAGGGTTTATGTATTTTGCGGGCCCCAGTGGATTGAATGTTTTTGATGGTACATCTTTTAAAATTTACAATTCTAAAAATACAGAAGGCTTTAGCAATCAAATAAAATGTTTACTTCCTTTAACAAGGAATATTGTTTTGATTGGGAGTTATGATAGAGGTCTTTTTGTTTATAATAAATTGTATGGAACTATTTACCCAATAAAACTGGTTCGTAATAAAAAGGAAATTTTCTTAAAAATTACAGACATCCAAATGGATACAAATGGTTTTGTTTGGATCGGAACTCTTAAGAATGGATTGTTAAAGTTTGAAATAAAAGATGTGGTTGCATACAATCAATCAAGTTATATGGATTTTAATATGTTTAAACTGAATTTTAAATACAATGTAAAATCTATCTTTTTAAGCTCAAATACATTGTGGATTGGTACTCAGAAAAATGGCTTATTTGAGTCTGGTTTAAATACAAGTATTGAAAGATATACCAACTATAAAATTGCATTCAAAACCGTTAGAGATATTAAAGAATATGGTAATAAATTATATGTAGCTCAGGAGGGAGGTTTAGAAATTATCGATTTGAAGAACCGAACAAATACTGTGAAATTTAGATACGAACAAAAAAGTAGAAAAGTAAGAAATGTCATTACTTCCATTTCAAAAGATAGTACAGGGAAGCTTTGGTTGGGGACATTGAATGATGGTCTTTATTCGATGTCTGCAGATACGAATGAACTTTTAAACCATTACGTAAATGACCCAACAGATTCTAGAACTCTTAATGTAAATAAAATCTTAACTACATATTTTGATAAACAAGGAAATTTATGGTTGGGTACTTGGTATGGAGGTATAAATAAATTGAATTTAAGTTCTGTTAAATACAAGAATTACAAATATGAGAACAAAGCAAACGATCGTTCTAAAAATATTGCATGGAACATGATTCCATATGGAAAAGAAGGATTTTTAATTGGAACCAATGGAAATGGGCTTTGTCAACTTTCTTCGAAATCTGAATATTTTAAAAAGACCAGTTTTTTGCAAGAATTAAAATTTATTTCGAGTCTATATTGGAATCAGAAAAAAAATGATTTATGGGTAGGGACTTGGGAAAATGGTTTGCTAAAATACAATGCTATTACAGGAAGGTATACTACCATAATAGCAGGGAAAGCTGATGAATTCCGAATACATGAGATTCAAGAGGATCAAAATGGGTTTATCTGGTTTGGAACTAATAATAATGGATTGTATAGTATTAAGGGAACTGATAATAATTCGCCTCCAAAACATCATAATTTGTTTATTAATAAAAATTCTGAACTAAAAAATAATTTAGTAGATATAAGAAGTATTCTTGTTGGAAATGACAATACTTTATGGGTTGGAAGTCGAGAGTATGGAATGTTGAAAGTGAAAATTGACACTAATGGAAATGTATTGAAAAGTACTTTGTTGACTGAAAACTCCTCTTTGAAAAATAAATATATAAATTTAAGGAAGCTGTACATAGGCAAACAAAATAATATTTGGATGGCTTATGAAAATGGGTTGGTTGTGTACAATATAGTGGCAAAAAAGTTCTCTGAAATACTAGCTTTTAGTAATCTAGTTATTACTGGAGTTGTAGAAGGGTTGGATGGAGAATATTGGGTTACGTCATACAATGGTCTTTATAAATATATTCCTTCCACTGGAGAGGTGTTGCACTTTTTTCAGAATAATATATTTAATTCTATTTACAAAGATAGTGCTACAGATAAAATATGGTTGACCTCTAATTTTGGTTTGTATTCTTTTAAAGGTGAAAATTTATTTTTAGATTCAGAGTATCCGAAGATTATTTTATCCCATTTTAATGAAGCTTATGGAGCTGTTAAAACGCCAGTTTTAAATTCGAGCATTCAATTAAATTATAGAAAAAGTATAACAAAAGAATTCGTAGACAATTCTTTTATGTTTAAAGTGTCTTCTTTGTTTTTTGGTGAAACAAAAGAAAATAAAATTCTTTACAAATTAGAAAATTATGAATCAGAGTGGAATCAAAGAACAGGAGCTGAAGCTGTTATTTCCTATAAAAATATTCCTCCAGGAACTTATCAATTGTTGATTAAGGGAAAAAATCAATATGGAATGTTGAGTCCTGAAATAAAAAAAATACATATTGAAATTTTGCCACCCTGGTGGGCTTCCAAAATTGCTTATGTTATGTATGCAACCTGTATTTTTCTATTGCTATTATATATTAAATATGAGGTGTCAAAAAACCATAAAATAAAAATTTATAAAATTAATAAAGAGAAAGAAAAAGAGCTGGATGAGTTAAAACTATCTTTTTTTACAAATATTTCACATGATATTCGAACACCTTTGACATTGATAACAGGGCCGATTGAAAGCTTACTGTTAAAAGATGAGCAAGGATCCTGGATGCATCAACAGCATCATCTTATTCGAAAAAACACAGATTTACTTCTAAAACTGATAAATCAAATATTAGATTTTAGAAAACTTGATCAAAATAAGATGCAATTGAAATCTTCAAAAACAGGAATTGAAAGATTGATAGCCAATTGTATCCCACAGTTCGAAAATGCAGTTGGAGAAAAAGATTTAAAAATCGTTTTAATCAATTCAACCTCTGATTTGGATTTATGGGTAGATGTCAATAAAATGGAAAAAGTATTTATCAATTTATTATCTAATGCGATTAAATATAGCGATGATCGTAAAGATATTCAAATAAGTATTGAAAAAGAAGGGAGTTATGTTGTTGTTGAAGTTCTAAATTATGGGAGAGGCATAAAGACTGCGGATTTAAAAAATATTTTTGAAAGATTTTACCAATCAAAATATAGTAATGGTGGTTCTGGTATCGGTTTGTCTATTGTGAAGAGTATTGTTGAATTGCATAAAGGAACAATTTCGGCCCGTAATAAGTTGAGAAAAGGAACCGTTTTCACTATAAAACTTCCTTTAGGAAAGGAACATTTGAGTGAAGAGGAAATATACAATCAAGTTGAAAATATTGAAGAAGAAATAGAATTCAATCACTTAAATGATAGTGGAGCGTTTTTAAAGGGGGCTTCAAAAAAAATAGTAAAAGAAACCTTATTGATTATTGAAGATAACAAAGATATTAGAAAATATATTGGGTCTTGTTTAAAAGATGAATTTACAATAGTTGAAGCGGCTACTGGCGAGTTAGGGTTGGAAAAGGCAGAAATTTTGATTCCTTCATTGATTCTTTGTGATATTATGATGGAGGGTATAGACGGCATTGAAGTATGTAAAAGATTGAAGACAAATATTGATACTTCTCACATACCGGTTGTGTTATTGACAGCAAGAAATTCAGATGAAGATAAAATAAGTGGTTTTGAAATAGGAGCAGATGATTATATAACAAAACCTTTCAATACACACTTGTTAAAAACACGGATTCACAATCTGTTGGAACAAAGGAAACGATTGAAGGAAAAATTGAAGTCCCCTAATTTTGAACCAAAATCTATTAGTCCAACTTCTGTTGATGAAGCTTTTATGGAGAAAACTATGAAAGTGTTTGAAAAACATATTTCTAATAATTTATTATCGGTAGAAGATCTGGCTCAAGAAATTGGAATGTCACAGACTCAGTTTTATCGGAAAATAAAAAACCTAACAGGTTACAGTGCAAGTAAATTCATTCAGGTAGTTCGATTGAAGAGGGCTGCTCAATTATTAAGTACGAGGAAATACAAGATATCTGATGTGCTTTATGAAGTAGGTTACACAAGTCCTTCTTATTTTACGAAGAGTTTTAAAAAACAATTTGGAAAAAGCCCATCAGAATTTATGGAAAACAAGAGTTAGGCAAGGAGAAGAATCAGAGTTTATCTTTTCTTTATATTGAATTAGTGTATGGTTAGACTCTTCTTGTTTATTGAATTGTTTTGATGTTAATTGTGTCAGTGTAATTTGGATTAAGTGTTGCTGTATTGGCATTTGTAGCTTTTTGAAGCTCATGCAATCTATTTTACAGTTCCTTTACTTTTTCAGAAATGTCTTCAGCTAGATTGTATAACTCAACGGTATTGGATTCGTAAAATTCAATAAATTTCCAATCGCCTTTTCGTATTGCAGCTCCAGGTGTCTACGCGCTTCCATGGTGATGGGATAGTACCAAAATAGTTCTTTCCTGTCAAGTATACTGTTTATTTACACTAAAGATAAAACAATGGTTTAAATATGACCTATTTAATTATTTGTAGCATTTAATGTGTTAAAATAGGTTGTTAGTCTAATTTATTTTATTTTTTTTAATAAAAAATGGACATTTGATAGCATTAAAAATAAAGCTCTACAGATGAAATCAACCAAATTTAAAATTAGCAAAGCACTTCTATTTTTTCTTTTTCTTCCAGTAATTTTATTTTCTCAACAGAAAACAGGGAATATTGTTGAATATTTTGGGAAAGAAAAAGTAAATAAAATTAGTGAAGGAAAATTAATACATGTTTTTAAAAAAGGATTGAGTTTAAAGATGCGTAATTTTAATTTCAACTCAGCTTCTTTTCCTAAAGATCCAGTTTTTGCAAGATTTTTATTAAATGATAATTTGCAGGTTTCAAAAAACGATGTATTTGGAATTGATTATCTAGGAGATGAATTGGTATGGAAAGAAATAAAAACAGGAGATAAAAATAGTTTTAATGATGACAGTTTAAGATCTAGTTATGTTTACTTGACTTATAGATCTAATAAAGAGAAAACGGTTATTTTTGAAGCATCTGGTCATTCTTTGGCTTTGATAAACGGAATGCCTCACGAAGGGGATCATTATGATTTTGGATGGAATTTGATTCCGGTAAAATTGAAAAAAGGTACCAATGTATTTGTTTTAAAAGTAGGGAGGTTTCCTAGAATTAGAGCGCGATTGTTAGCACCACGAATTCCAGTTGCATTTACACCAAGAGATATAACTGTGCCAGATATTTTGGTTGAAAGAACTGAGGATTATCAAGGAGCGATAAGAGTTTTAAATACCTCTGATAAATGGGTGAAAGGGTATACAATAAGTGCTGAATTGTCTGGAGTTCGTGTAAAAACTAAAGTTCCATCAATTCCACCATTAAGTGTTCGGAAAGTACCTTTTTTAATTCCTGCTTTAGTGAATGGTAAGCAAGATGCTACTATTGATTTGAAATTGGAATTGAATTCAAAAAGGGGAAAAAATATTTCGAATGAAATCTTGAAATTGGGGGTGAAATCGAAATACAAACATCATAAAAAAACATTCTTAAGTGCTATTGATGGTAGTGTGCAATATTATAGCGTAGCACCATCAAAAAATAAAACAGCAAAAGAGCAAGCATTATTTTTGTCTGTTCATGGAGCATCCGTTGAAGCGGTAAATCAGGCAAATGCATACAAACAAAAGGACTGGGGGAATTTAATAGCACCAACAAATAGAAGACCGTTTGGTTTTGCTTGGGAAGATTGGGGACGTTTAGACGCTCTTGAAGTATTGAAGGATGCCAAGAATATTTACCAACCGAATAAAAGTAAAATTTATTTAACAGGGCATTCTATGGGTGGACATGGTTCTTGGTATTTAGGAGCTACATACCCGGATCATTTTGCTGCTATTGCTCCTTGTGCAGGTTATCCAGATTTGTTGTTATATAGAAATAGTTTTATCAAAAGAAGATTGTCGATGCCGCAAGAAAGGTTGACAAAAATGGGATTGACTCCTGAAATAGTTAAGCGTTTAAAAGCTCCAAAAGAACCAACACCAGTTGAGTTAATGATTGCAAGAGCTGGTACACCAAGTAGGACATTGAAGTTGATACGTAATTATTTGCAACTTGGCGTATATGTGTTGCACGGAGAGGTTGATAATGTGGTGCCTACTTTTATAGCAAGAGATATGAGAGAACGCTTGGGGAAGTTTCATAATGATTTTACATACTATGAATATCCAGATGGAACACATTGGTATGGAAATCATAGTGTAGATTGGGATCCAATTTTTGATTTCTTCAAACAACGCACAATCAAGCAACCAAATGAGGTGAAGAAAATGGAGTTTTTTACAGGATCTCCTGGAGTTTCAGCAACATCTAATTTTGTAACTATCCACCAACAAAAGGAAGCGTTTGAGATAAGTTCTTTTGATTTTTCGAAAGATAAAAAATACAAGGTAAAAACAAATAATGTTGCGTTACTGGAAATAGACTTTCGCAAATTAAATAATGAAATAGAAAGTATTCAATTAGATGCTTCTGAATTTAAAGTTGTTAAGAATACGAATATGTATTTTAAAAACACACATGAAGTTTGGGAAATTACCTCATCACCTTTATTAACTGAAAAAGGTCCTCATAGAAATGGTGGCTTTAAAGATGCTTTCAGAAATAATATGGTTTTTGTATATGCTACACGCGGTACAAAAAAAGAAAACGATTGGTATTTTAACAGAGCAAAATTCGATGCAGAAACATTTTGGTATAGAGCCAATGGTACTATTGAAATTGTAAAAGATGTAGATTTTAAACTTGAAAATTATGCCGATAGAAATGTGATTGTTTATGGTAATAAAGATAATAATTCGGCTTGGAGAAAATTGTTAGATAAAAGTCCGATACAAGTAAGTAGAAATCAAATTCTATTTGGTGATAAAAAATTGTTAGGAAAACAATGGGGGCTTTATTTTACGGTTCCAAGAAAAGACAGTGATAATGCAAGTATTGGAGTGGTGTCTGCTACTGGAATAGAAGGGATGAAAGCAAGTGCTGCAAATCATTATTTGGTAAATGGAACCACTTTTCCTGATGTGTTAATTTTTGACAATACAGTATTAACTCAAGGAGATGCAGCTGTAAAATGTGCTGGTTTTTTTGGAAATGATTGGTCCATTGAAAAAGGAGATTTTGAATGGAAATAATGAAAACATTTTCGTTACTATAGCAATATGTAAATAATCCGCACTAAATTTGTGGCGTTGATTATAAAATACAATATGTTGGATTCAAAACTATATTTAGTACCTACGCCTATTGGGAATTTGGAAGACATGACTTTTCGAGGTATCCGAATTTTAAAAGAAGTTGATTTGATTTTGGCTGAAGATACACGTACTTCTGGGAAATTATTGAAACACTTTGAAATCGGAACACAGATGATGAGTCATCATATGCACAACGAACATAAAATGGTAGACCGTATAGTGGCTAGGATTCAAAGCGGGGAATCTGTAGCATTGATTTCTGATGCAGGTACTCCTGCTATTTCAGATCCAGGATTTTTATTGTCAAGAGCTTGTTTAAAAGCAGGGGTTGAAATAGAATGTTTACCCGGTGCTACAGCATTTGTTCCTGCTCTTGTAAATAGTGGATTGCCAAATGATAAATTTGTGTTTGAAGGGTTTTTGCCTGTTAAAAAAGGACGTCAAACGAGATTGACTTTTTTAGCAGAAGAAACGAGAACCATGATATTTTATGAGTCTCCTCATAAATTATTAAAAACACTTACTCATTTTTCAGAATATTTTGGAGCAGATAGACAGGTTTCTGTTTCTAGAGAATTGACCAAATTATTTGAGGAAACAAAAAGAGGAACATTGACAGAGGTTATTACTCATTTTACAGAGAATATTTTAAAAGGAGAAATTGTTGTGGTTGTTCATGGAAAAAAATAAAGACTACCGTTTAAAGTAGTCTCTATTTAGTACAATCTTAAGTTTCTACCCCTACATAGTCGCAAAAGTTGTATTTCTTTATATTTGGTTCCTTAGGTATATTAATTTTACAAAAGGAAAATAAGTGTCAATACTTTGTTTCTTTGATTTAAAAGTACTCAATTAGAGAGGTAGAGATGTTTGTTTTTCGTTAAGTGGTTGTTTTCTATCGACGAATGGTTGTTTTTGCTCGTTGTAGTGAATTTGATGTATGCAAGTATGCTAATAAAAAAGACCGCCTTTGCAGGCAGTCTTTATATTTTATTCTAGGAGGGTATACTTTGATGAAAATTTACTTTTTAGACAATAAGTCTCGAATTTCGGTAAGTAAATCTTCTTGAGAAGGACCTTTCGGAGCTGCTGTAGCAGGTTCTTCTTTCTTTTGTGATTTTTCATAAGCTTTTAAGAACATGAAAATAACAAAACCAATAATTATAAAATCGATGATGGCTTGAATAAAATTACCATAAGTTAGAACAGCTGTCCCAGCCTCTTGTGCTGCTTTTAGAGTCTGGTGATTGCTACCGTCTAAAGCAAAAAATAGGTCGTTTACATTTTTACCACCCATAAATACACCAACAACAGGCATAATCACATCTTTTACTAAAGAACTGACAATAGTTTTAAAAGCACCACCAATGATAACAGCGGTAGCCAAACTTACAATATCGCCTTTCATTAAGAACAATTTAAAATCTTTTAATAATCCCATATGTTTTTTGTTTACAATTAGTTGTCTACTAATTTAATGAAAAAAAGTTAAAATATGAAGAGCTAATTTTTTACTATACTCGATAGGTTTAGGTTTTCGGGAATATTGCCAAATTTATTTTTTCTTTTAACAAGATTTAGCTATGGTTTCAAATTTAAGCGAAGATAAAAAGAAAGAGATAAAAATTGGTATTAGGACAATTGAAAATACATTTTGTGTAAAAAAATAGAGACTGCAAAAGCAGTCCCTATAGTACAATTTCAAACAACTACCCCTACATAGTTGTTAAAATCATATTTTCAAATTTAGATATAGCTACCAGTCGAGATCAAATAATAAAGTAAAGAAGTGAATACAATTGCTATTGCAATCATATAAATTACTACAATGGTTCTTTGAAAGTTGCTAATTCCTTGAAAAGTGTTTTTCCAAAAATTATAAATTTTAGTGCTATCTATGAAGTCACCAGTTCTTGTGATATCTTGTAGTTGTCTCATCATATCTTATAGCTCTTTAAAGGTTTGTATTTGCTAAACTCTTACTTAAAGATATTTGTTAATAGAGCGTTTTTTTTGTTTTTTCGTTTAATGGTTGTTTCGTTTCGACGAATGTGGCGTATAATTGGATAAGATGTTTTTAAAGTTAAGGAAGGCATAGAACCTACAAAGAAACTGTCTAAAAAAGCAGTCTTTTGTAGTTGTATTCGTTTTTTTTATATTATGAATTGAAAATTATTTTCCTTGAAATCCTTTGAGAAATTCCAGTAAGAATTTCATAAGATATTGTGCCGGATTTTAAAGCAAGTTCATTTAGAGACTCCTGGTTGTCAAATAATATAACTTCATCTCCTTCATTACAGTCTATATCTGTAATGTCAACCATTATCATATCCATACAGACATTCCCTATTATTGGACATTTTTTATTTTGAATGGTTACAAAGCCATTACCGTTACCAAGTTTCCTACTAATGCCATCAGCATGTCCAATTGGTATGGTTGCGCTTGATGTTTTTTTTGAAGTCTTAAAAGCTCTGTTGTAACCTATCGTTTCTCCAACCTCTATTTTATGAATTTGTGAGATTATAGATTTTAATGAGCCTACGTTTTTTAATTGTGAGGTCTCAAAAGAATCATTCCCAAATCCGTACATACCAATTCCAATTCGAACCATGTCGAAATGAGCATCAGGGTAGTTAATTACTCCAGAAGTATTTGTTAGATGCAGGATAGGGGTATAATTTAGTTTTTTTGATATGTTATTTGCAATCTGTTGAAATTTATGAATTTGATTTTTTGTAAAATCAAATTCGTTGAGGTCTTCACTTGCTGCCAAATGAGAGAAAATTGATTTTATTTTAACACATGAGCTTTTTTTAATTGTGTTGAGAATCGCGTCTACTTCGTTGGAAGTAAATCCTAATCGATTAAGACCGGTATTGAATTTCAAATGGATTGGGTAGTTTTCTAACTGATTGCGTGTTGCGATTTTTATGAAAGCATCAAGTGTATTGTTAGAATAAATATTAGGTTCTAAATTATACGCTATTAAATTTTCAAGATTAGGGATCTGAGGGTGCAGTATTAAAATAGGCAATTTGATCCCAGCCTCTCTTAAAATAACTCCTTCCGAAGTATAAGCAACGGCCAGGCAATCAATTTTATTTTTTTCTAAAAATTTGGCAATTTCAATCGCATCATGGCCGTAAGCAAAAGCTTTTACAACTGCCATTAATTTAACAGAAGGGGTTAATTTATTTTTAAAATAATTGATATTATATTTTAGGGCGTTTAAATCAATTTCTAAAACACTAACATGGCTTTGATTCATTTTTTAAATGTTTCTTATTAGAAATAAGGAAGACTGGAGTTGGGTTTCAATTTATGTCTTTCCTTTTTTTAGTTCTTTAAAATAAGCAGCTCTGCTTAGAGGCTCGTATTCATCAAGTTCTCCTAACATGACTAATGATTCGTCAGGACTTTTACGATGACTATAATGCGCAAGGTTTCCTGTTTTTGTGCAAATGGCATGAACTTTAGTAACATATTCAGCAGTGGCCATTAAGGCAGGCATAGGTCCAAAAGGGTTTCCTTTGAAATCCATGTCCAAACCAGCAACAATAACTCGGATGCCTCGGTTGGCTAAATCATTACAAACGGTAACGATTTCATCGTCAAAGAACTGTGCTTCGTCAATCCCCACAACGTCAACATCATTGGCTAATAATCTAATATTAGTTGAGGATGGTACAGGTGTAGATCTGATTTCGTTGGCGTCATGTGAAACAACTAGTTCAGGGTCATACCGAGCATCTATAGCTGGTTTGAAAATTTCTACTTTTTGTTTTGCTATTTTTGCACGTCTTAGGCGTCTTATCAGTTCTTCTGTTTTTCCAGAAAACATAGAACCGCTAATAACTTCTATCCATCCAAATTGTTCTGTATGATTTACTGTATTTTCAAGAAACATTTTGTAATTTTAAAGCTTGAACGATTGCAGATTGATATATGCAATCTATATCTCACAAATTTATCAAAATAATGTAGTTATTGGTATATTAAACCCATCAAGTTATGCACAAAAAAATAGAATCAGAATTAGTGAGTATTGCTCATGGTATTTTACAAATGAAAAATAAGGGAGATGTTATTCTTTTAAAAGAAAGAGCTAAAGAAGTTTATGAAAAACTTTCGGTTTTGGCGTTTGTAGATCGTTATCTTGAGGCAACACCAACTGTTACTGAGTCTAAGGAAGCTATTTTAACGAAAATAGAAAAGGCAGAAGAAATTATTGTTGAAGAAACTGTTTCGGATTTGACTACAGATGTATTGATAGAAAAGAAAAATGATGAAGAGAAAGAAGAGGAAGAAATACTTGTTGAAGAAGCTATTTCAGATATGACAACTGATGTATTGATAGAAACAAAGGAAGAGATAGAAAAAGAAGATGAGAAAATACTGATTGAAGAAACTGTTTCAAACATGGAGGCAGAAGTGGTGTTGGAAGTTAAGGAGGAAGTTGTTTCAAAGGAAAAAGAAATTAATGTAGCGGAGGAAGTAAAAGATGATGTAGAAAAAGAAGAGAAAGTGGTTGACGAGGGTTTGTTCTCTTTAGAAGTAGAGGCTATTGCTTCAAAGGAGAAAAAAACAGTAAAACATACATTGGAAGAAGAATTGAAAGATACTATTTCTCTCGATGTTGCTACTGATATTTTTGAAAATGCAGTTAGAGTAGATACTCCAAAAAAATCATTAAATGATGTATTGGTTCAGAGTAATATTCAAATTGGATTGAATGATCGAATTGCTTTTGTAAAGCATTTATTTGAAGGTAGTCAAGAGGATTTTAATAGAGTAGTTTCTCAATTAAATTCTTTCAAATTAGAAAAAGAAGCAAAAAAGTTTATTTCTAAAATGGTAAAACCAGATTATAATTGGACTGGGAAAGAAGAATATGAAGAACGCTTTATAGCGCTTATTGAACGTAAATTTGCATAGTTTTTTTTATGACTTCAAAAACAATATTAATACACACACATTTTCATAGAAGAAGGACAGGTGTCACAAGAAGTATAGAAAATGTGTTTTCATATTTTGAAACGAAGTACGATGCTTATGTTTACGGGTATGGTGTAAATGGGCGAAAGATTTCTTTGGTGAGATTATTGAAATTGGTGTTTTCTAAAAAATATTTTGTGATGCACTGTCATAGGAATAATGAAATAATGCGTGCTTTGTTATTTCGTTTTTTAGGAGGTAATTTTCGTCTTATTTCTACACGTCATGCAGAATCAGAGCCTTCTTCACTAACTAATTATTTATTACAAAAGTCAGATGTTGTTATTGCTTTAACAAAAAATATGCAAACAGCGATTTCATATCCAACAGTTGTTGTTGGACATGGGGTAAATGTAGATAAGTTCAAACCTAATCCAACGGAAAAACGTTTGGAAATTACACAAAAAAATATATTGACTTGCGCAGGGAGAGTTCGCAAATCAAAAGGTCAAAAGGTGTTGGTTGAAGTCGCTGCTCCTTTACTGAGAAATCATCCAGATTGGGCATTGGTAATTACAGGAAGGATTGACAAACCAAAATTTTTGATCGAACTTCAGGAAATTATTACTAGACAGGGCGTTGAGAATCAAGTTTATCTTGTAGATGAAAATCCTGAAATAATTTCATACTATCAAGCTTCTCATTCTGTGGTAGTTCCTTCTTTCACAGAAGGTTTTTCTTTAGTGTGTGCAGAAGCCATGGCTTGTGGGTGCAATGTAATAGCAACAAGGAATGTTGGAGTACATTCTGATATTATTGAGGAAAACAAAACAGGATATTTGTTTGATGTCCAGAATAAATCAGAATTTGGAGGACTACTACAATCCTTATTTAGTGGAGAGTTATCTCACTTAGGAGAAAATGCAAAAAATGAAATTGTTACCAATTGGAGCGCGCAAAATGAAGCAGACAATTTAATGAAGGTGTACAAAGATTATTAAGAAAGTTTGTTTTTTAAAGCTTCAATAGATTTTTTACTGTTTCCAATAAAAATTTCATCCTCTATAATAGCAACTGGGCGTTTTAAAAAGGTATACGTCTCTAAGATCAGTTGTTTGTAATCTGTTTCTTTTAGTTGTTGTTCTTTTAGCCCCATTTCTTTATACTTTTTTGCGCGTTTGCTAAATAATGATTCATAACTAGAACTGAAAGTATGCATTTCTTCTAGTTGTGCAACGGTTATAGGTTCTTCTTTTATTTCTTGCAAGGCAACTCCTTCTAGATTTATTTCTTTAAGGATTCGTCTGCAAGTGTCACATGTTTTTAAATAGTATATTTTTTTCATCTGAATTTGGTTGAAATTTTCGGTTTGTTTAACATTTCAAAAATAGGGTGTTTTCTGTCTAAAATTGAATACTTTTATCAAAAAATCAAACAAAATTTTATTTAAAAATGAAACACCAATTTGTAAACTTAAAAAAAGGTAGAATGTTGATGCTGAAAGTAATTGATGGATTGACTATTGAACAAGTAAATACCGTTCCTAAAGGGTTTAATAATAATATAGCATGGAACGTAGCTCATTTGGTTGTTACGCAGCAATTGTTGTGTTATAAATTGTCTGGATTGCCTTGTGCTGTGTCTGATGAAATGATTGCCGCTTATAAAAAAGGTACTTCTCCTTCGAAGGAAATTAGTTCTGAAGAATTTGAAGAAGTGAAAAAATTATTTGTAAGCCTTCCAGTACGTTTTGAAGAAGATTATGATGCAGGATTGTTTAAAGCTTATAATGAGTATACGACAAGTGTTGGGGTAACTTTATCTGATATTGAAACTGCATGTAGTTTCAATCTGTTTCACGAAGGAATCCATTTAGGGGTTCTTTTGGCACTAAAAAGATTGGTATAGGTATTTGTCGTTTTGTCTTTTGAGTATAAAGGAAATGATGTATAAATTTAAAAAAGTATAGAAAACAAAAAAGCTCCGAGTAAAATACTCGGAGCTTTTTTTATGATGTTAAAATCAATTTTTATTTTGCATCTAATAGTTCAAAGAACTGATCTAATTTAGGCATAATAATGATTTTTGTTCTTCTGTTTTTTGCCATGTTTGCTGGAGAGTCATTGTCAACTAAAGGAGCGTAGCTACTTCTTCCTGCTGCAATCAATCTAGCAGGTGCGACATCAAATTTATTTTGTAAAATTCTAACAATAGAAGTAGAACGTTTTACAGATAAATCCCAGTTGTCATCTAATATTTCATTTTTGATTGTTTTTGTATCGGTATGACCTTCTACCATTACATCCATTTCTGGTTGTGCATTTACCACGTCAGCAACTTTCTTTAAGATTGTAGAAGCTCTGCTTGATACTTTGTAAGAACCACTGTTGAATAATAATTTATCAGCAATAGAAATGTATACAACAGTTTTTTCAATGTTTACTTGAATATCTTCGTCATTCAATCCATTGTTTAATACTTTTTTCAAGTTGAAAGCAACTGCTAAGTTGATAGAATCTCTTCTAGAGTTGATTGCTTGAATATGGTGAATGTATTCATCTTTTTTACTCAATTGACTTAATGTCTCTTTAATGTTTTCTGAAGCAGACTTAGAAAGTACCGTTAAATTGTCAACAAATTCTAATGCTTTTTCGTTACCTTTTAAAAGATATTTGATTTTGTCTTCTAAAGAACCCACTTTAGTTTGCTCTTTGTCTAAATCGTTTGAAGCTTTAGATAAATCAGATTTTGCTGATATCAATTCTTGTTTTGTTTTTTTATGCTCGTTTTGTAAATCTGAAAATTGTTTTTTAGAAACACAAGAAGAAAGAAGCAATGCTGATACTGTAAATAATGTAATGAGTTTTTTCATGATGATGATAAAATAATTTAATTTTGCACAAATATATAAAATAAAGGGAGATAAAACACTTAAAATTGAGGTTTTATAATTGTTTAATTAATTGATTTTGTACACAATGGTTCGGGTAAAATGTTTTAATGTTTGTTTTTTATTACTATTAATAATTGCCTCTTGCGCAAAAATCAAGCCAAAGAGTAGTAAGTTAGAAGGAAATGTTTTTGGAACTAGTTTTAGGATTACTTATATGGATCTTAAAGACAGGAATTTTGAAAAAGAAATTGATAGTATGTTTCATTTGGTAAATAGATCGATGTCCACCTATCTTCCAAGTTCAGATATCTCTAAAATAAATAGAGGAGATAAAGGAATCAAGGTTGATGATATGTTCAAGGAAGTATTTAAAAAGGCGGATAGAATTTATAAAGAAACTCATGGTGTTTTTGATCCTACTATTGGGGTTTTGGTAAATGCATGGGGGTTTGGCCCAAAGAATATGGAAAGTAATTTGGACTCATTGAGAGTACAGGAATTGTTAGAATATGTTGGTTTTGATAAAGTAACTCTTGTAAATGGCGAAGTAGAAAAAATT